>Ga0310786_10004728_pt1 | contig 18801 bp, 16 predicted proteins | sample AusTroGonzalo_MG_FD_203881 | JGI IMG/M metagenome (GOLD analysis project Ga0310786, IMG submission 203881) | Bovine rumen microbial communities from tropical cattle in Woodstock, Queensland, Australia - Gonzalo_03 (v2) (version 2) | ecosystem: Host-associated > Mammals > Digestive system >... | reverse complement strand
CAGACCACAAAACATCTACGAAGCCTTAGGAAGAAACCCTGATGGAACCCGTAGAAAATAATTTTTATGTGATGTGATTACATATGGTAAATGAACATATTTTATCCCAACTCGTTAATGACAACGAAAAAGAAGTATTTAAAAGTATGAGGTCAGAAATGTCCTCTGCTAAAGCATTGTTGAACGAAGAGCAGTTTAATACTTTCATGAGAGCTGCAACTATTAACCAGACCATCTTGAATGATGCTTCATTTAAAAGAATGAATGCAATGAGTCAAGTAGTATCCAGTACTAAAATTGCTGGCCGTGTATTACAAAATGGTTACAAATCTACAAATGTTACACAAGATAGTCTTACTGAAGCTGATGTTGATTTCGGTAAAACTGAATTAGTATCCACCAAACTCAAAGCAAAAACAAGCATCTTAGATGACGATAAAGAAGATAACATTAGTCGTGAAGCTTTCGAACAAACTTTACTTACTATGATGGGTGAAGCAGTTGGTATTGACTTAGAAGCAGTATGTGTATTCGGTGATACTGCTTACACTTCAGGTAGTCCTGCTGCTGCAGACCCATTATTCAGTACATTGGATGGTTGGTTGAAAAACGCAACCACAATCGTATCCGACGGAGCAAAAGGTTCAGGTACTAAAGACTTTGATTTAACTGATGGTATTACTGCAATGTTCGATGAAATGTTATACAAAATGCCAGCAGCATATCGTCAAGCTAACCTCATGAAAGACTTGGTCTACTATGTACCTTTCGAAGTACAAGAAGCTTACAGAAACTTCTTAATTGACCGTGAAACCGGATTAGGTGACAGTTCCTTATTGAATGCTGACCAATTACAATACAAAGGCATACCAGTAAAATATGCACCAGTATTAGATGCAACTGATGGTAGAACCGTACACGGAAACGTAGCATCCATATTAACCGTACCTGAGTTCTTATGGTATGGTGTCTACAAAGACTTATCCGTCGAGCCTAACCGTATCGTTAAAGACGAAAACACTGAATACTTCTACCGTATCAGATGTGCAGCTGCAAACCAATTCAACGATTCTGTTATTTGTGCTGACATAACTGCTGCTGAAGCCGCAGCATTATTATAAAATTGATGTAAGGAGTGTGGCTTCTTATGTCAATGAAAATTAAAAAACAGATTAAACAACTTTTAGCTGATGACACCAGTCAAGGAACCGACATCACAGGTTTAAAAACCGATGTAGGTGACTTGAAAACTGCAGTCGGTGACAATAGTAAAGGTTTAGTTAAAAAAGCTAATGACCTTGAAACCGCTATTGGTGATGAAGATACTCCTGCAAGTATTCTCGGTCGTATCAAAGCATTGGAAGATGCTCAACCATCTGGTGAGGAATATTGGCAGCTAAAAAGAAAACAGCTCCAAAGAAAGGTGAATTATTACCTTTCGATGAGTTACCACATAATGTTAAACGTAACAGAAGAGCTTTATACGAATATATTAGAACCGGAGAATTACCTGAATAATTCTCCACTTTTTTTACAACACACAAAAAAATAGGTGATTTTAATCTATGACAGAAGAAATTACAGAAACAACACCAATAGAAGAAAACACACAGGTTGAAGATAGTGTTGATTTATGGATACCAGTTACAGATGTAATAAACTTCCATGGATTAAAACCTAAACAATTCAACTTGGATAAAGACGATACTTCTGGTTTAAATCAGATGTTATGTAAGTGGATCATTCAAGGACAATCATTAATTAATACTTATACTCATCGTGAGTATACTTCAGGTACTGTTACTCCTGCAGTGCAGAATATCTTGTTGCGATTAGTGTCTAATATGGTGACTTTGGCGATTCAACGCCGTGATACTCCTATTATTAAGGTGAATGATTGGACAATATCAACTGTTCCATCTGATATTTTCACTGATGACCTTAAAGAGGATTTGCGACCATTTGTTAAGGATACTGGTAGTGATTATAGTAAGCTTGGTTTTTTTGCTATTACTGGAGAGGATTTGGATGGTTCAGATAACGATTGATGTTGATACTTCCGTGTTGGCGGAGAAATTATCTCCTGATAAAGTGAGGGAAGCGACTACTCAAGGTTTGGATTATGCTTCCCAGGAAATGGTTAGAGTATTGGTGGGTAATTCCCCTGTTGACCATGGGCGATTGAAGGGATGGTTTGTTGAGTCCATATCTGATGAGGAAGCAGTGATTAAAACACCCGCCGAATATGCTCGATGGGTTAATGATGGGCATTCCCAACAACCTGGAAGATTTATTCCTGGAGAGTGGGGTGGAAGCCGATTTAATTATAACCCAAGTTCTAAAACTGGAATGGTTTTAGTGGCTCCATTTGTTGAAGGCCAACATTTTGTTGAAGATAGTATTGCTGATGTTGAAGGCCGACTTGACGGTTACTTCCTGAAAGCATTAAGTGAGGTGTTAGGATGACTAATTTAGTTACTGGTTTTGATAATGTTTACACAATCATTAAAGGTTGTGTTGAAGCCGAAATGGTGGAGAATGGATTATTGGAGGATGTTGAAACATTTATTCCAGTATATACTGAAGAAGAACATGTTGAAGAACCGGTAGTTTGGATGCACCAACTGCAGACAAGGGTTGGTAGACAAGCAGATATTAGTCAAACGATGGAATTAACTACACCTTTCCAATTCAACTGTGCAGTATATGAATCGGAGATTGAAGATGCTAACAAGGAAACTCAAAACCTCGCAAATCGTGTAGGTTTATCTATACTAAAGAACTTCCTACAAGTACAAGCCGATTTACAAATACCAAGAACAATCAAAAACATAACATTCGAAACATACTACCCACTCGGAACAATAACTGTCAACGGCAAATCCGAACGCTTACCAGTAACAGGCATCGTCTTAAACGTCAACTTCATAGTAAACTGGACAATGTGTTGTAAACAATTACAAAATAATAACGAGGAACAACAAAATGAATAGAGGATTTGGTCTTGAGGTGGAAGGGTCATATGGGTCACCATCCATAACCACCGCAAACTTTGACCCAGACTTCTGGAACACAGCAAACGAAGTCGACTTCAAACTCAACGATGAACCCGTCACAAGGTCAGGTTCATCCCGTATGAACAAAAGAGCCCGTGCCGGAGTAATGAAACCAACAGGCTCAACATCAGCAGATGCTGACCTCCAACAATTAGGATACTATTTCTTCGGATTCCTTGACAATTATGTTTACACCGCCGGAGGCTCCGGTGCAACAGAACATACCCATGAATTCTACGGTGGCGAAGGCAAAGAACTACCAAGTTTCCGTGGAATCGTGATGTATGACATGCTCAAGAAGTACATCCGTGGAATGTTAGAAGACGGTATGAAATTAGAAGTCAGTAATGAAAACATGACTGTTGGTGCAGATTGGATCTACAGTACAGAATCCGCTGCAATTAATGAAGCTTTCACTCAACCTGATGAGTTAACTAATGAACAGATTTTCATCATGTTTTATGATGTGTCTTTGAAATTGAATAGTAGTGCACTTGATGGTGTAAGTACTGCTTTCAGTTTTGAGGGTAAGAATAATCATAATGTTGATGGTACTATTGGTTTAGGTTCAAGGTATCCGCAGAAAAGGGCATTGGCTGGTAAACGTGAGAATACTCTCAGCATTACCACTACATTAACTTCCGATACTGCACGTAGTATTTTGAATGCACAGTACGGGGAAGTTAACGCTACCAGTCCGTCCAGTTGTAAAATATTACAAGTACCATTAGAAGTGAATATTGCACATTGTGAAAACGCTAACATCAGTTGTAAGATTCTATTCCCAAAATGTACTGTGAGAGTAGAATACAACATGTCCGGTGTAGATGCAATTGAAGCAACTATGACACTCGACACACTCGGGTCAGGTACAGTCACATTGGCGGATGACACTACCGAAGTAGCAACCGACATGTATGTTAAATTAGTTAACAATCAAGAAAAAATTGAAACAAGCGATAGTTAAAAAAATTTTTTATTTTTTCATAGAAAACCTCCTTAAGTAGATAGAATCAGATACCCACAATATTAGAGCATTTTAGACTCTAAAATTGTGGGTATTTTTTTTTTAAAAAATAATTTATGATGGTGATGATCCAGATGTCAAATAATGAAATGTTACAAAAAATAACCCTTGGAACCGAAGCAACAGAAACAGTGAAAATCGAAGTAAACGATATTACCGCAGAATTTGAAATCAGACCGTTAACAAGTGGTGAGCTAAGTAAACTTCAAGCAATGGAAAAACAAGGGTTCCAGATGAAAGTAGGAGTTAACCCACAAGGTAGAAGACAGAATGTTCAATCTAATATGACTGATGTTAATGTTAATGCTGGTGAATTCAACGAATACCAAACTGAAGCAATGTATACTGCGATTGCATGGAGTTTAAGTGTTGGTAAAGAAACCGTTAAACCAGATATGATTAAAGAATTACCAACCGGTGTGCCGGAGGATTTATTCGAACATATTATAAACATCAGTAAATTATCTGATAATGATTTAACAGTAATTAAAACCTTTCGCAAAGACACCGGCGGCGAAGATAATTTATAAAACCCATTCTAATGGTGCTTCATTAGTTACTTCTTATAATGACGCTACAATGTTACAACAAGCATTCCTTGGAGTAATGGCGGCAGAGGAAATAACTTTTGAGAAAACATTAGATGCGAAATTAACCGCTTTATGTGAAGCGAATGGTATAAAATTCAAGAAAAAATAGGATGTGGAATATGAGTGATGAAATAGAAATTATACTACGAGCAATCGATAATGTATCGGATATTTTCTCCAGTATTACCAGTTCTGCGGAGAGTATGGGTTCAAGTATTGAACAAACTGCAACAGAAGCCAGTACTGGATTGGGAGAAATAGACAGTAGTGCCACTGATGCTGGTGGAAGTATACAGGACATTATTGATTATTGTCAAGATGTCGATGGTTCCGGGTTTGATGAAGCTTCCAATGCTGCGGATGAATTAGGTTCTGCAGCTGATGAAGCAGCAAGTGGAACTGATAATGTGAACAGTGCCCTTGGTAGTATTAATGGTGCTGGTTTTGATGACGCTGCAGCATCTGCAGATGACTTGGAAAGAGAAGTATCTGAAGCCGACCAGGAAGTCCAAAATTTAAGTAATGACTTAGCCATTATTAATAGTGGAATGTTGTTACAGACTGCTGACCAAGTTAAAGGTATTGGTTCGAGTGGTGAGAGTATGGCTCAAGGAGTAAACACTGCAGCCATATCTGTCGGACAATTATCCACTGTTGCTGGTGTTGCTGAACCACAAATGATTAAACTGGTTCAAAGTATTGCTAATGTAACTTTCCCTAAAGAGGAAGCAATGCTGTATATTAAAAACCTTGTTCAAATCGGTGTGGAAACCGAAAACCTTGGAAGTTCCGCTACTTCTTTGGATAAAATACACGATGCTTTCGGTTTAAGTGCAGAAAGGACTGCCCAATTTGCTCAGGAATTGAGTGTATTAGGTGTGGATATGAACCATCTCGAAACATCATATAATGCACTTGCTTATGCAAATGCAAATACTGTTGGTGGTATGGATAACTTCTTCCGGTTCTTACAGAAATATGATGCTCAATTCAAAGAATTAGGATTAGATGTAGACCAGTCCGCAGTATTAATCTCCGCTGCAACTAAAAAATTCGGTGGAGGTAAAGCCGCATTCAGTGGACTTGGTGAAGCTATTAAAGGCAGTAATGGTGATTTAAGAGAATTAGAAAAATCATTAGACCTTGCACCTGGTAGTTTAGATAATGCAAGTGCCGCTACAGCCGAGTATGAAGGACAATTAGAACAATTAGCCGGAGAGGAAATGGAGCATAAAACCGCTTTAGACCATTTAAGTGCGGCTTGGGACCAGTTAAGTTTAAGTCTTTCACCAGTATTGGCACCGTTAGGGTCTGCTATTGGTTTGATTGGTCAGTTAGGTGGATTTGGTCTTCAGTTGAATGGTTTGAAACAGTTAGGTTCAATGTTCATGTCTCTTGTTAGTAGTGTTAGTGCTTATGCGGCAGGATTATTTGGTTTAACTGCGGCTGAAGAAGCTGAAGCAGCGGCGGCTGCTACTGGTACTGCTGTGAAAGAAGGGGAAGTTGTGGCGAATGAGGCTGTAGGTGCATCGGCAACTGCAGCTGCAGCTGGTGAATCATTAATGTTATGGCCATTATTATTAATTATCGCTGCAATCGTAGCATTGGTTGCGATTGTGTATGAAGTAGGTAAAGCTTTCGGATGGTGGGATGATATTCCTGGAATGTTGGCCGCTATTTGGGATGGTCTTAACCGTATGTGGAATGCTTTCATTAATCACCCTGATGTTCAGGCGGCGATTGCTGCTATTACATCGGCGTTGCAATGGTTATGGGGTGAGATTCAAAAGGCCGGTCAAGCGGTGATGGAGTTCTTCGGCATTACCAATGATGGTAGTTTTGATATTGTCAGGGCATTGATTGATACTGTTGGTGCTGCTTGGAATATGATGCGTACTAATATAATGAATGTTGTAACTGTTTGTATGATGCTATGGAATGCAACGGAACCTCTCCGTAATGTATTAATAGAGATTGGAGGATACCTCCTTGGTGAATTTATGGCTGCTTTAAATACTGTAGCACAAATCTTCGGTGTAATATGGAATGGAGTATCACAGTTAGTGAATATTTTCCAACAGTTCCAGGATGGTCAGATTAGTTTACCTGGTTTGCTGATTGGTATTTGGTCAACATTGAATACAATGTTTGCTCAAGTGTTATCTTTAATTATTCAAAATGCTGCAAGATGGGCTTCCCAGTTAATCAGTTGGGCTGTACAAGCCGGTAGTGGTTTTGTATCTAATATTATTAGTTTCATATCTCAGTTACCTTGGAGAGTATTAGCCTTTTTAACTACTGTTCTTGTGTATGTGGTGCAGAAGACTACTCAATGGGTTAATACTGCAAGGAGTAAAGCATCTCAATTGGTTAGTCAAGTAGTCTCCTTTTTAAGTCAGTTACCAGGTAGAGCATTATCCGCATTACTTGGTGTGGTATCTGCCATAGTATCCGCAGGTAGTCAATGGGTAAGTAATGCAAGGAGTAAAGCATCACAAGTAGTGTCCGGTGTAGTCGGTGCATTATCAGGTTTACCTGGGCGAGTTGCATCTGCAGTAAGTGGAGTAGTATCTGCAATTGTATCACCATTCCAAACCGCTTATAGTCGAGTGATGAGTTGGGTTAACAAGATTAAAAGTGCCGCTTCAAGTGTACTGCATTTAGCCGCAGGTGGAGAAGACTTCCTTGCCGCTGGAGGAGAAGACCTACTAACCGGAGAAACATTCGACATCACATCCGGTAAAAGTATTGACGTAGACGGGTCAATTGATATTAACCTAAACGTGGATGGATTACCAGAAGGAGTCAGTGATGATCAAGTCAGCCAAATTTTTGAAGAAATGATTAATGATCCAGATTTCAAAGATGAGTTAATCCGCCAAATCGTAGGGTCAAAATTATTCCAAAGATTAGATGTTAAAGAAAAGAACAGGTTATTGAGGATTAATAATCGAGCAAAAGGAGTATAAGATTATGGAGAAGATTATAGTTACTCCGGGTAAAGTTAGAGGTTTAGGCAATGTTCTTGTTAAAGACAAGAATGTTGCTTATTCTAATGTTTACACCGAGGAAAGTAGTGTAGTGGATGAGGTTATTGATGGTGTTAGTTTCCCTGTCAGGACTTTGTCTTATGTGAATAGTTTGTTGTATTTCACAACTTATACGAGCCGTGTTGTGCCTGGTGCCGAGTATAGTTTTGCTGGTGTTGTTGTGGATGAATCAACTGGTGAACCGTTATCTGGTGCGACTGTTTCATTACTTGTTGATGGTGATTCGGTGGATACTGATACATCTGATAGTGATGGTGTTGTATCATTTACTGGTATTAGTTTTAGTACTGCTGGTGTTTTTGATGTGCAATTATCCTACAGTAATGTGAAATCCGGTAAGGTTGTTGTATCCTGTATTGACCCTGACCTTATTAGTGTTGGTGATGTGTGGTTGAATACTGGTGTAACTACAAGTGTTTCCGCAGTAGTGTCTGATGAAGGTAGTGTTGTTGGTGGAGTGCCTGTTGGTTTAAGCTTCAACGGTACCTTATTAGATACACAAGTTACTGACAATGATGGTGTTGTCAGGTTTAATGTTACTGGTACTGGTAATGACCGTACATTAGTATTGAGTTGTGGGTCTTGTACTCAGAACCTAAATGTTTATGATGATGTTTATCATATTCATCAGGGTGTGGAAAGTGTCGCCTCCGACACTACCCTACTTAACTGGGGACAATCCACCGCTCAAATCGAATTATTAAGCGAGGGCTTCAGATTAACACCAACAAACAATACTAACAGTATTTATGGTAAAGTCTTCGCCACTTATGAAGAGGAAATGTATACTCCTTACTTGTTTGAAGAAGGTATAGTTGAATTCACCTACAAAGGCGGTACGGGGACTTATCCGTTAGGTTTCCGTGCTTGGAAAAACTATAATGGAGATGAATTATTCGCATTAGGTTACAATAGTAGCAGTGGTAAGTATAATGTGAATGTAAGGCAATCCGGTAGTATGGTGAATACTCAAATCACCAGTTCATTACAACCTGGTGATAAATTCAAATTTGTATTTGAGGCGGATACTGTAACTGTTTATCGTAATAATAGTGTATTGGCTGAGAAGTCTTATGATACTAATGATTTTGTCCCTGGTTTCATGGTGAATAGTGGTTGTAGTCAGACTTATGAGGATTATCGTGTGATGTTATTACCTGAAGGTGGTACAACTCCTGCGGCGGTTTCATTGTCTACTACTGCAAGTAGTGTTATATTAAAGAATACTGCGGTCTCGTTGACTGCGACTGTTTATAATAGTGGTGGTGCGGTTTTAGAGGGTGAGACTGTATCATTTTATAATGGTGAGTCTTTGCTTGGTACTGCCACCACTAACAGTAGTGGTGTGGCGACTTATTCTTATACTCCGACAAGTGCTGGTAGTTTGAGTTTGACTGCGAAGACCAGTAATAATAAAGTCAGTAGTGCCATTAGTATAAGGGTTAAAAACGATAATAATCCATACAGTATTGTTTTATCCGCTTCCAGTACAAGTGTACCAGTTAATACGAATGTAACATTAAGTGTAACTGTTAAGGACTCGGAGAATGACCCTGTGCCGAATGCGAAGATTGTTTTGAATGATAGTAGTGAGTATGTGACTTGTGACAGTCTCGGAGCTTACAGTACCGTTGTGACAAGTGCTTCTGCCACTACCTCATCGTATGTTTTCAGTTCTTATGATTACACAAGTGTTGAGTCTAATACTGTGTCTGTGACTTGGAGTAGTGATGCTGTGTCCAGTGTATCCTTATCTGCTTCATCTAATAGTATCTACATTGATGGTAGTGCGGTCTTGACTGCAACGGTTAGTATGAGTGACAGTTCAACTCCAACCGGTAAAACTGTTTCATTTTATAATGGCAGTGCCTTACTTGGAACTGGCACTACTACGAATGGTGTAGCCACTTATACTTATACTCCTTCAAGTGTGGGTACTATGAGTATGAAAGCAGTCTGTGAAACTGTTGAGTCTTCCGTTGTTTCTGTGACAGTATCCAAGAAGACTGTTGCTTTAACATTATCCACCAGTAGTTTATCCGTTGATGTGGGTACAAGTTTCACATTATCAGGTACACTTAAATTTAATAATACTGGTTTAGCGAGTCAGAACATTGAGATTTATGATTATGTTGAAGGGGATTTAGTGGATACTGTAACTACTGATAGTGGGGGTAATTTCAGTAAAACTATTTCCGCATCAACTGTGGGTAATTACACTTATTATGCCAGTTATGAGGGTACAAGTGTGTATGATGTTCAGACTTCTGATACTGTTAGTGTATCTGTTGTGCAACCTACTCCGACTTATAATAAGATTGTTATGGGTGAGGTGAACAGTAAAACTGTATTGTCTGCTTATGACTCTGACTCTGCGACTTTTACTGCTCAATTGCAAGATAATAATGACAACAATGTATCCATAAGTGGTATTACAATCACCTTTAAGAAAGGAACAGACACACTCGGTACTGGTACGACTAATGCGAGTGGTTTGGCGACTTGCAGTACAAGTTACACAAGTGTTGGTGCTGGTGATTTATCATTTACTGCAACTGATGGTATGATTGTATCAGAAACATACGCTATCCACGATTATTATGCTTATCAATCAAGTGGAAGTGCAACTTTTTCAGGAACTGGTGTAGCAGTAAGTAGATTATATGACCTAAATAACATTGGAGATTGTGAAATCAGTTGTAAACTCAAAACTTCCAACAAAGGATTTGGATTACTCTATACAAAAGATGATTCAAACCCTACAAAGTATAGATATACCATTGGGGTGGATGGTGCTAATTATTTAATGGTTGTTGCATCAACAACAACCGATACAATGTATACTTCATCATTGAATAGGCAATATTCTTCTAATACTGATTTGTATGCTTGTATTCGTATTGAAAATGGTACTGTTACCTTAACAATTGGCGATGTGAGTTATACTTCATTCACAATCAATGATTTAAGATATGTAGGTATAATAAATTGGAACAATGCTAAAACAGTTACTTATACTGATTTCATCGTGAAAACATTATAATGGTTTGACTTTTATGTTTTTCATTTCTGCTGATGCTCCGAGTACCATTCCTAAGAATTTGGATTTACTGTATTCGGAGTTAGTATGGGATATATACTCGGAAGTGCCATTGTATAATGTGAATGTAGTTCCATTCCAAGTAATCCTTAAAGGATATTCGGTATTTCGGGATTTGCCGACTTGATTACGATTAAGGACTGCTCTACTATTATTTCGACTGATACAGTTAATTAATCCTGTTGAATCAATACCACTATAATAGTAATCACTGGTGCTTTCTCCAATCATCATACAACACATCATATTACTGCTACTGGTGAATTTACCAGTGAAACTGATTTCAAAGTTTGATGGTAAGTCAATTGCAGAGTTTAAATTCCATTTCTTATAATCTCCACCAATTGTTTCAACTGTGTATGATGGGAATGTGCTACTATACCAGTAACAATCCTCTATTCCGTATGTTTCTGATACAAACATACGCCCATTTTCTTTTTTAGCTTTTATACGAACTTTAAATTAATTTTAATTTTGGAGGTGAGATATGCCAACCGTAACCGCATACCCACAAAACATAACCCAAACAACCGGAGGAAAATACAGACCCTTCGACAACCTAAACAACCTAAAAAACAACCAAAACACAATAGCCAAATCTAACGGACACATAACCGGAAAAAACGGCTCCACACCAACACCCTCAACCCTAACCTGCACCAACTTCAAATTCAACCTACCAACCGGTGCACGAATAAACCAAATCACAGTCGAAATCAACCAACAAAAACTCGACTACCTACAAAACAAATACCCAAACTTGCCCGCACCCACAATCATAATACTCGGAACCAACATCACAGTAAACAAAACCGGAGCAACACCAACAAAAAACATGACCGCCACAACACACAGATGGCACGAAAAAGACTACAAACACCAAATCGCCACCTACAACCAAATCAACAGTACACAATTCGGGGTACAAATACGATACCCCGCAAACACCAACAACTACGAAGGATGGCTACAACTCCGATTCATACGAATACACGTCCAATACATGAGTCCAAAATTCAGCCTAACACTAAACAGGGCCGATAATGAGGACTTATATGTAGGTAAAAAATTCGACATCAATTTGAATTTAAGCAATCTTGTAGACAAAGTCACCTACCGAGAAACGGCAACGATAAACCTACCATCCTGCCTAAGCCTCTACAACTACACCGGCGAACAAATAACCGTCCAAGACAACACCATAACATGGCGACCACAACAATACCGAAGCAACAACCAACTAACCCTAACCCTCTACTGCGAAAGTATAGCAACTGGATCCATAACCGCCAACACCGGACTAACACCAACCGACACCAAAACCATAAGTGTCAGTATCGGACCAACACCAGTACCAGTAGTAGACGAAACCACATTCGACACTGAAACCACCTACTACTGCAAAACAGATGTTGAATTCGATTTAACAATCCACAAACCCTCCATAATCACCGAAGGCAACATATGGATACAACCGGACAAAGCTTTAAAAATAGAAGAAGAAGGAACATGGACAACAGTATCCGCCAACACCAAATACAGTATGAGTGTTGACCGGTTCACAGATGACACACTAACCCTAAACTGCAAATCAAGTGTAACCGGCATAACAGGAATACTAATCGGTACAGGTAATGACACACCAGAAGCACCAACATACATCCTGAAAGTGATTCCAGCAAGTTACCAATACCCAAGTCTAAACATCTTCCAAGTCACCGGCGAAGAACTAAACCGTTTAGGCCACGGATTAAATTACACTGTACAAGCAATGCTTCGTATAAACTGTGATGTAGAGGATGTGGATGAATTCGTAGACTACTACCGTAATTTCCGTATTGGAGTATACAATGATGAAGTACCATCAGGTGTAACAGTATCCAATTATATCTTCGACCATACCCGAACATGGAGTACAACACCATCCATCTTTAATGAGTATGAGAACAAGGAAGTTACATTCACCTACGATGAAAACAAACCATTATACATTATCGTAACAAGCGAATTCATCACCACCAACCCAACAGATTTTAGTTTGTCATATAGTACACCGGCATTAATCGAAACAAGTGCTTATCATGAATACGAAGCACCAGGAAACTATCCGGAACCAATAAATTATACATTAGATACTGATGAATACTCATCAATCGACATAGAAAACCTTGAAAACAGTACACCAATCGTATTCTACAACTTCCCATTCAATGAGGGATTCGGAACCGGAGATGACTATGCAATACGAGGAGTACAATTCGAAGCAGACATAGTCTCTGACAACAGATGCGTAGCCCTAATGAAACTCCGCCACCCAAACGGCGAAACCGGAGAAAAAAGTATTATCATAGAATCAGGTGACGCAGAACACATACAAGTCGGACAAAACTATGATACATGGGGATTCAAAATCGGTGAATTAGAAGAGTTAGAAGACTGGGAATTCCAATTCGAATTACAGAATGTATTTACAAGTACAAGTACTTCGGCGAATATACAAATCAAAAACGCAACATTAACAGTATACTTCATGGAAGTACCAGATGACGTGACATATTGTACTGTTGATGGTGAAGACGGCAGACATTACGGAGTATTCCTGGAAGATGTGGATATACCATTCGGATTAAACACCGATACAAAGTATTATAATCTTGATGGTATTGATTTAAACGATGCTTACCGACAAAACATCGACAAAAAAGAAATCACACTAACATTCCAAATCTTCGGATGCACATTCACCGAAACAACACAACACCTAAAACAAATAGCAAAACTATTCGTCAACCGCAGAGACAAACTCAACAAACCAATACCAAAAATAATCCAATTCAGCCACCTACCTGACGAACACTTCGAATACATCATGACAGATCCAATCGACACACAAGTTGAAGGCACAGATTATAGTCCAAAGCTGAAACTCACAATACCTGACGGTACAAGTTGGGCTAATGAAGACAGTGTAACTAATTACATCGGTTCAAATGATGGAATCGCTAAAGTCTCACCAATTATCCAAGTAGTGCCATTAAGTACCACTGTAGATATTGAGGAGTCAGAATCAGGACAAAAAATGAGTATTAATTATAGTGGTTTATCAAGTAGTCAGGTGTTGGAAATCAATTGTAATAATCGACAGGTATTGTTAAAGAGTCAGGAGGATGCTTCAGAATTCCTTGATATTACAGAGTATGTTGATTTTGATAGTGATTGGTTTAGTTTAGAGGCTGGTGAATTCGTATTCAATGCTGGAAGCACCGGTATAATACAATCAGTAACAATAACCCAAAGAGGCTAAAAATTATGAATGTAATAGTTTTAAACAATCATGAAGACTTCATTGACTATTTAGACAATGATTTCTTACAGGTTGAAGAAACACATGAGGAATATGGTCTTCGGACCATAGACCTCGAATACACTATTGAAGATGTTGAAACTGCAAAGAAACTATTCAAGACAGGAAACAAGATTCTGATAATGGGTAGTCCTGTAATAGATGACTGCTTATATGTTATCAACGATACAGTAAAAGAAGACTACTTCAAAGACAATAAAGTCACATTAACCGCCGAAGAAGTGTTAACTGAATTGAATTATGCCCCCCCGATTACTCATGTTGAAATTACCACCAATAATGGTTTCAACATCGGAACCACTAACGGTGAGGCTTGGGTGGAAGTTAATTTCAATGCCTTGAATTACTGGTTTGGTTCCTATTACAATATTGGTATTGTTCAGAAGTGTGTATCTCAAACCCTTAATCGTATTAGTGTGACTGGTACAATGAACCTAATGTCCCTATTACGGTATATTGAAGAAGAAACCGGAAACGTCTTCGTAACAAGATACGAAAAAGACTTCCGTACAAATGTAGTGCACCGATACCTTGACTTTTTAAACCCAACCAGTACAAGACGAGACTGGGAATTCAACATTGAATATGATTTCGTGGAAGAAGAAGTAATTGATTTGGATCCATACGATGATACTGGTGTTGATATTGAAGACCAAGATGACGTGGTAATATTTCCACCATTCACACCAGAGTCTAATCTTGACCCATCAAATACAGTATTCCGTATAACTGATGGTCGTGAGGTATTAAATACTAACGGTATGCCGTATGATGAAACAGATGACACACAAACACCTTTAGAGTGGAGTGCTGAAGATGTTGGTTTAACAGATGAAGAGGAGCATGTTTCTATTACGTTATCGTATAAGGAGTATGATGGTGATTATTATTTCGGTGTTGAAATCAAAGAAAAATCATTCCCAGTATTGCCGGTTAGTCCTGGTGAGGAGTATGAAAATTATGGTGAATACTCTGGTGAAACCAATCGTGGTTTTGTAAGTGTATCTGATGACCCTGAAAGAATATCCTCTGTTGTACCCGATACTTGTTATTTTGAAATCTTGAATACTGAAACTAACAGGATTGTATTCCAGACTAAAGTTCATCCTGGTTATGGTGATGTTCATGAGGATGTATTGGATTTGACTTACAATACCGAGAATATTACTTATGAGATAGATGAGTCTGATACTTATACTGCGATTGCTCCGATACTTTCAATTAAACAAGGTAGTGATACCACTAATGACTTGACAAGGACTGATATTGGTAAGATAATTAATGCTTGGAGAAATTTAAGCATAACCAAAGGGGACACTATCCCTATGATAGTGGAGAAAGCCACATTAACCAAAGCTGAAAAAGATGCCCTGGGCACATTCAGTGTTGGTAGTAATTATTATAAAAGACCTTACCATCCACAAGATAATATTGATACTGGTACTCCGGCTAATTCAACATATGAGTATCTTCGTGCTACTGCCTATTGGAGTGCACCATTCACCAAACGCAGTAAAGAATTATTCGTAAAAAACGATACAGTAACACAATCACAATACAATAGTATTAATTGGAGACCTGACAACCGTGATGAAAGGTCAAACTATAATTTCCCAAAAACCGGTACTGTCGAAACAAGCGATGAAGACATCTACGCCATCTACAACGATGTCGCAATGAAACTCAAAGACAAAAGAGACCCACAAATCGAATTACAAGTAGACGTCGCAAACTACCAAAACGGCCTACTAAACACATACCGTATCGGAGACAAAGTCTACGTAAAAGTACCAGGTTATGGAGAGTTAGTCACCGCAAATGTAACTAAAACACATAAAAACCCATACGATATAGGCGAAAACACTTTAGAATTAGGCACATTCAACCTAAACAAAAAAGTAGCACAAACAGAAACCAGTCTATTAGCAAGTAACATTAACCTGAAATATCCAAACAAAACCAACCTCGATGCACAATTAATTGACGATTTGGATAATGGGTTAAATAATAAACTGGTATCATTCAGCCTATACCGTCTTGATGAAAACAAAAGTAGGAAATACAGCAAAACCTACAATAAGAAAACTAAAACCATTGGTGGTAAAAGTGGTGTTGCAAGACTACCTGTCTCCTTAACACCAGGAAACTGGGAAGTCGACATAAACTTCGGTGGAGATTTATTATATGCTTCTACAAATTTCACAGTAGACATAAATGTATCTGGTACCATTCAGAAAAAAGTAACCACTACCGCAAAGACCACTACTGCAACAAAGAAAACCACAACCACAACAACCAATACTGCCAAACCAGTTACCGCCACTGCGAAAAAAACAATAGTAAAACAAACCGCAGACTACCGTATCGAAACAAGAAACTACTTCTACAACAAATACGGACGCAGTCCAGATGGCAAATATGTCTGTGCAATCGGATTACCAAGCCGACAATCCGAATTAAAAAGATACGGATACAAATACCTAAAAACAGTATTTGTGAATAAATGTCCAGTTTGTGGTAAAAATACTTTGTACTGGGATTGGAATTTCGGAACATACTCCAGGGGCCGTAGAGAAGACGGCTCCAAAGAAGGCCGAATATTCTGCGAACACTGTGACTCCGACTTCAGCGTAGTCTACGGTGAAAGACAAACATCAGGCAAACCAAAACTCACACTATACCAAAAACAAAAATGGAGTAGTAAAACCGAAGCCAACCAACTAAAAGCCGGAAACCTACTCTACAAAACAGAAACAATCAAAATACCAATCAAAAAAGTCACATCCAAAAAACAAAGACAAATACCATCATATGTCAGTAAATATGTTAGGAATGCCGGTTTAAGATTAGCCGGTGACAGTCAAGGATGGGCAGCTGCGAAAAAGATTGCAGCATATATGTCAAAAATACACTACAGCAGTTACTATAATTTCAACAGGTCCCCTGATGCAGTACTCAAAACCAAACGTGGAAACTGTTGCGACCAAGCAAGACTATACCTATACCTATGTGCCGGAGCCGGTTGTCTCGAATTCCTAACACTCAAATATGTATATGTATGTTGCGGACCACAAGGCGGACATGTATTCACCAAAATCATCAACAACCGTGACGGTGGAAGTGTGTATGTTGATCCTTGTAAAACTGCTGGTCCATGGGGTCATTATGTTACTGGATGGGGTCGCCCACCTGGAAGGCAAACTACTTTCCCAAACAGACCATTCTAAAAAAGTGGTGATATTGTATGAATCAGTTAAATCAACAATTAATGGCAGTAAGAACAAGTAAGGAACATATTAAATATCAGATGGAGAGAACTTTTGATATTAAAAAATTATTTGACTTGGATAAACAGTTGAACAAGTTAGATGAGGAAGAACAAAAGTTACTTGACCAATTAGGAGTATTATGAAAGAGAAAGACGCAGAGGTAATTAAACATGAGGGCTGTCCTAACAGACATCATTGTTTGAAGGATGAGTCCAAATGTTGTTATCTTGTAGGAAACCGATGTATTGTGAATGAATTCAGTAAAAATTATCTCTTTAAGAGGTGAAAAACAATATGACAAGTAAAGAAGATATTATTAGCATTGCTAAAACTGTTAAGGATTATTTTGTGAAAAACAAAACCTATCCCAAGTCAGTTAAGATTAAGGGTGTGGATTATACTATTCAGGAGGCAACTTATTTAATGAATAGTTTCGTTGCTAATCCACAAAAGAACATCGATAAGATTAAGGTTGGTGGAGCTTCCAGTCCAAATGGTGACCGTGTCAACCGCCGTGTAGTAAAATCAGTCTACCAAGATATGGCAAAACGATGCAACCAATACATAAAACAAAATGGAAAACTACCAAATTATGTAACAATCCTGGACAACCAAAAATGCTCAATTATCTTATGGATGCTACAATTATCAAAAATCGTATCCAGTTATGATGGAGCATTAATGTCAGGAATACTCATCAACAGCCAAGACATCGTGAAACCCGCACCCAAACCAATAACCGACGAAGTATACGAATACTTCATCAAAGTATTCGGAAAAGTAAGCAGTATCGACGAAGCATTAAGCAAGGTACAAGGCAACGGATACGGATACTACTATAATGACAGATACACCAACCGACAAAGCATAGACAATATGAAAAAAGGCATCGGAGTCAACTGCACCGATTCCTGCCATGTATTCTACCACATCGGACAAGCATTAGGATACCAAGTCAGAGCAATACATGTAATGTGCCGAGGCGGTGACGGACATATCAGATTACAATTCAACAAAGGTGACGGATGGTTCAACCGAGACCCCGCTGCAGTATTAGATGGGTCAGATGTAACTTACATCTGGTGCAGTAACGGTACATACTTGGCGACTAATCCGGCATGGTTCCTTGCAAACCTAAACAGATAAAAAATCTTTTATACTATGAAGGGATAGACACCATAAGGGGGAAAATCAACTGTGGGATTAGTTGAACGAAACCATGAGTTGTAAAACTAAAAAAACTAATTTCATAATATTACCACATTGTCAAAACTTTTGTATAATAGTATAAGCATTTCATCTTTTTTCCCCTGTGGGTCTATCCTGGAGTATATTTTTTTATATT
>Ga0310786_10004726_pt1 | contig 18806 bp, 10 predicted proteins | sample AusTroGonzalo_MG_FD_203881 | JGI IMG/M metagenome (GOLD analysis project Ga0310786, IMG submission 203881) | Bovine rumen microbial communities from tropical cattle in Woodstock, Queensland, Australia - Gonzalo_03 (v2) (version 2) | ecosystem: Host-associated > Mammals > Digestive system >... | reverse complement strand
TGGCGCGGACAGAACTATCGCGAGCTGCGCTTCCAGCCTCAAGGCGATGATGTGTCGTTCACGCTTCGTGATGTCACCATCGGTGTGGGCTTCCATTGGGAACGCCAGGAACATCAGACCTTCCGCGGCACGCTACGTTTGGTAGTTGAAGCCGATAAAGTACTGGCCATCAACGAGTTGCCCGTAGAACAATACCTGGAGAGTGTTATCTCCAGCGAGATGAGTGCCACCTCTTCACCTGAATTATTGAAAGCTCATGCCGTTATCTCTCGTTCGTGGCTGCTCTATCAGATGAAGAAGCGTGAGGAAAGTGTGAAGAGCAAAGAGGAAAGAGGGTTCTTCTCGTTTGTGAAGAAGGAGGACGAGCTTTTGCGCTGGTATGACCGCGAGGACCACACGCTGTTCGACGTCTGCGCTGACGACCATTGTCAGCGTTATCAGGGTATCACCCGTGCCTCATCACCCGCTGTGGCCGAGGCTATCAAGGCCACCCGTGGTCAGGTGCTCACCTATGACAATGAGCTCTGCGACGCCCGTTTCTCGAAATGCTGCGGCGGTCAGACGGAGGAGTTCCAGTATTGCTGGGAGAACATCAAGAAGCCCTACCTCGTATCTGTCAGCGACCCGTTCTGCCACACCAACGACAGTCGCATACTGTCGCAGGTGCTCAACGACTACGATCAGGAGACACCCGACTTCTATGAGTGGCGGGTGGAATATACACAGGAGGAACTGTCGGAACTTGTTAACCGCAAGACGAAGCTCGATCTGGGAGACATCATCGACATTATCCCTCTCGACCGCGGCAAGAGCGGCCGTATTTGGAGGTTGCAGCTAGTGGGCACCAAGCGTTCGTTCATCATCGGTAAGGAGCTGGAGATTCGCAGAGCCCTGAGCGAGACCCACCTTTACAGCAGCGCTTTCAAGGTTAAGAAGTGCGATGGCAAGTTCATCATCAAGGGTCGCGGCTGGGGCCATGGTGTGGGTCTCTGTCAGATTGGTGCCGCCGTGATGGGCGAGAAAGGCTACGACTACGATGACATCCTGCTATATTATTATAGAGGTGCAGAAATAAAACAAGAATATTAACATGGATAAAAAACGTAATCCCTGGGCGTGGATACCAACGCTCTACATGGCAGAGGCCCTGCCTTATGTGGCCGTTATGACCATTTCGACCATTATGTATAAACGTCTCGGTATCTCGAATACTGACATCGCACTCTATACTGGCTGGCTCTACCTGCCGTGGGTCATCAAGCCCTTCTGGAGTCCCTTTGTGGACCTGATGAAGACCAAACGTTGGTGGACGGTAACGATGCAGTTTATCATCGCCATCGGCTTTGCTTGCATTGCGTTCTCGCTGCCCACATCGTTCTTCTTCCAGCTGTCGCTGGCAGCCTTCTGGCTGGTAGCCTTCACCTCGGCCACCCACGACATTGCTGCTGATGGCTATTACATGCATGCCCTCGATGACCACGAGCAGTCGCTCTATGTAGGCATCCGTAGCACTTTCTACCGTATCGCTACTGTAGCAGGACAGGGCCTGTTGGTCATCCTTGCAGGCTTCCTTGAAGAGTCCACTGGTGATATCCCTATGGCATGGGCCGTCACCTTCGGCATCATGTCAGTCATCTTTGTGCTATTGTCGCTTTATCATGGTTTCATCCTGTCGCGCCCCGCTTCCGATCACCCTGTCCAGGGCGTTAAAGCACGTACCATTGCCCGTGAGTTTCTGGAGACCTTCCGCACGTTCTTCACTAAGAAGAATGCGTTAGTGGCCATCCTCTTCATGCTGCTTTATCGACTGCCAGAGGCGCAGCTGGTGAAACTGATTAACCCCTTTATGCTCGACCCTGTGGATAAAGGCGGACTGGGCATGACCACTGGCGAGGTAGGCTTTGTTTATGGCACCGTAGGTATCGTAGGTCTCACCATTGGCGGCATCCTCGGAGGCATTGCTGCGGCCCACGGCGGCTTGAAGAAATGGCTATGGCCCATGGTCTGCGCCATCACCCTCCCCGACTTGGTTTATGTATATCTGAGCTACGCACAGCCCGAGAGTCTGGGCATTGTCAACGTCTGCATTTTCATCGAACAGTTTGGCTATGGCTTTGGTTTCACGGCCTATATGCTTTATCTGATTTATTTCTCAGAGGGTCAGCACAAGACGGCCCACTACGCAATGTGTACTGGCTTCATGGCGCTTGGCATGATGCTGCCAGGCATGATGGCCGGCTGGCTACAGGAAACTATCGGCTATCAGCATTTCTTCATCTGGACCATCCTATGCTGTCTGGTAACCTTTGCCATCTGTGCCTTCCTAAAGATTGATCCGGAGTTTGGAAAAAAGAAACAATAAGTGTCAATGAGCAGTCAGGGCAGCACCTCCATTTGGCTCTCCTCTTTGTTTTTCGCAAAGGGCATGCCCCGCGTGGTGGTCTTCGTCATCGTGCTGCTCCTGTTCAAGCAGATGGGGCTCGGTGCTTCCGAGGCCCTGTGTAGCGTGTCGCTGTTTTATCTGCCGTGGGTACTCAAGGTGTGGTGGAAGCCCCGTATCGCATCAAAATACTATCGACTGCTCATTCTCACTACGCAGTTTCTGTTGGGACTCACCTTTGCCTTATTAGCCTTCCTGCTCACCTCGTTGTGGCTCACCATCAGCCTGCTGGTGCTCCTGTCGTGGCTCACCGCCATCCATAACGTAGCAGCCGACAACTTTGCACGGCTCTGCCCTCTGTCCTATCATCACTCTGTGGTGCAGGAGCTCTTCCGCAAGTTCGGCCTCATTGTCAGCCAGGGCGTGTTGCTGGTACTGGCCGGCAACCTGCAGGTATTCTTCCGTCACGACATCTTCTACTCATGGCGCGTGCTGTTCTATTTTCTCTCAGGTATCTACCTACTGCTGTTCTTTTGGCATGTATGGAAACTGCCCCGCAGGCTCAGACCTTCCGACAATACAATCACTTCGCCTCTCACTTCTATTCAGGGCGGCTATGTGACGTTCTTCCTGCTGGCCTACGCTTTTGCCCAAGGCATGACGGGCAAGGCCAGCATCCTCTTCCTTATCGACACCTATAGCCGTGGTGGCGTGGGGCTGTCGCCTCAGGAGTTTGGCTTTGTCATGGGTATCGTGGGCATCGTAGGTCTCACCATTGGCGGGCTGCTCGGCACCAAGGCGATCACGCGTTTCGGACTATCCAGCTGTCTGTGGCCTATGGTATTGAGCATGATGGTGCCCTGCATCGTATATGTGGCCCTTAGTTACTGGCAGCCCCGCGAGCTCATCCATATTGGCTCCGGCGTGCTATTAGAGCAGTTGTCTTACGGCTTTGGATTCGCCGCCTATCTGTCAATACTCAAACAGGTGACTCGTCGCGAACAGGGAAAGTCACTCATGGCGCTCTCGTTCCTGCTGTCGTGCCTCGTCTCTGCGCCCCTACTCTCGCTTCTAGACTACAACGCCTTCTTCGTACTCACGCTGGTGCTGTCGGCTCTTACGCCCTGTGCCGCCTTCCTTATCAGCAAGGTCCCTATAGAGAAATAAGTGGAAAAAACTTGTAGATTCAAAAAATAATGATTACCTTTGCAGCCAATAACTCTTTTAAACATTAATCATTAATTATTCAAGATGATGAAAACGATGTACACCTACACAAAACTGATGATTGTTGCCTTGATGGCGATGACAGCTTTTACCAGTTGTTCCAGCAATGATGAAGACGGCTATATCGCCTCAACCCTACGCAATCACGACTGGGAAGGAACTATCAGCGAGTACTACAAGAGTCGCTGGGGTTTCTCTGGTTCCGAGTATTCCACTGTGATGCGTTTTGAGTCAAAAGACGCCTACTACACCAGCGGCCGTGGCTACGAGCTGGACTGCAACCTCTCATCACCACGAGAGAATTATGCTTTCTGTTCCTTCAAATGGTTCATCGTCGACGGCGACATCACCATCATCTACGACGATGCCAAGTGGGATCCCGTCTATATCATAGACTACGAGTTGAACAGCAATAACTTCTACGGATACATCTACAATGGTTCCAACAGCAAGATCCTGTTCGACTTACAGAGTGCCACATTTGATGATTGGGACTACTACAGAAGGAAGGGCTATCGTGACTTCACGAATACTTATATGGCACGTGAGTTGGCAGAACCGGATGGCATCAGCGTAGCCAGCGGCATTTTCGCAGAAATATTAAAGAGCAAGGAATAACCCTTGCTCTTTTTCATTATATAATATAAGCATTTCCTTAAATACCGAGACCGCCTTGGAACGAGGTATCAACAGCCTTGCTCTGCTGGATGCGTGAATAAGGCGGCACATCATTGGTGACCCAGATATTGCCACCGATAACGGAGTGATGACCGATGGTGATGCGTCCAAGGATAGAGGCGTTAGAATAGACGGTGACATGGTCCTCGATGATGGGGTGACGGGGAATGTTAAGCATGTTGCCGTTCTCATCATAGCGGAAACTCTTAGCACCCAGGGTAACACCCTGATAGAGGGTGACGTGGTTGCCAATGATGGTGGTCTCACCAATAACGACGCCAGTGCCGTGGTCGATGGCGAAATACTCGCCTATCTGGGCACCTGGGTGAATATCAATACCAGTCTTGGAGTGAGCCTGCTCAGTGATGATACGGGGAATGACAGGCACCTGCATCTGGTGCAACAAATGGGCCAGACGATAGTGGGTCATGGTGTTCATGACGGGATAACAGTAGATGACCTCACCATAGTTCGAGGCGGCGGGGTCGCTGAGGAACATGGCCTCAACATCGGTATAGAGCAGACGTTTGACCTCGGGCAACTGGTCGATAAACTTCAAGGCTATCTCTTCGGCAGCACTCAGCACGTCGTTCTCACTACACTCTTCGCAGAACTGCAGGCCACGGGCCACCTGACGGCGCAGCAGGGTGTAAAGCTCATCCATGCTCACGCCGATATGGTGCGAACGCATCTGTTCGTCACTCTGCCGCTTGTGGAAATAGTCGGTGAAGATGATGTCCTTGCATAAGCTGACTATCTGGCGTACCTCATCTACCGAGGGTAAAGGCGCGGTACCCTTGGGCATCATCTCGCGCTCACGCTGCGACATTTTTGATAACTTGGCTACGTTACGCAGTAGCACTTCGTCTAATCGTTTCTGTTCCATATCGGCTGCAAAAATACTAATAATTAGTGAAAACGCCACATAAATCGGAAATAAATTTGGTTTTTCGGTCAATTTGCACTATCTTTGTAAGCGAAAAAGAAGACGACGTATGAAAAAACTACTGATATTGCTGACTATAGAATGTTTGGCAGGCTTTTTCACGCCCCAGGCGGAAGCACAACCTGCGGGGGTGGTACTCGACACGCTGATGGTGCCTTACGTGGACGGCAAGGGCTCCAACCACGAGGGCGTGATTATCTGCAACAAGAGCATAGCAAAAGACCTGCGCGAGATTTTCGAAGAGCTGTATCGCGCCAAATATCCCATAGAACGCATACGTCCCATATCTGAATACGACAATGACGACGAGCGGTCGATGCAGACCAACAACACCTCGTGCTATTGCTACCGTAAGATTGCGGGCAGCACAAGACTATCGAAGCATGCCCAAGGACTGGCCATCGACATCAACCCGCTTTATAACCCTTGCGTGACACGCAAAAAGGATGGCACCCTTCTGGTGGAGCCCTCTACTGGTAAGCCCTATGCCGACCGCAACGCCCAGAACCCCTATAAGATTACGAAGGGCGACCTGTGCTACAAGCTGTTTATCAAACACGGGTTCAGCTGGGGTGGCGAGTGGAAGTCAAAGAAAGACTACCAGCATTTCGAGAAATAAATATTAAGAAATAAAAAATCGGAGCCTGTGGGCCCCGATTTTTGTTTTATCGAATGAAGAGGAGTTCACGGTATTTGGGCAGCGTCCATAGGCCGTCCTCCACGATGAGTTCCAACTTGTCAATCTGCTTGCGGATGGCCTCCATGTGGGGGCATACGGTGTCATGATAGGCAATGGCACGCTGGTGGATATCCTCAATGCGGTTAGCCACACGACGGGCCTCGGTGAGGTCGTCGACCCATTGTTCAATCTTCTCCGTGCGCTCTGCAATCTCCTCGATGAGCTTCATATTACGACTCGACAGGCGCGTGGCCTTCTCGGTATTGAAGATTGCTGTCGAGAAGATATCCTTCATGCCCTGCACGTTCTTGATGAGCTGGCTCTGATAGTGCGTGGCCACAGGGATAATATGGTTCATAGCCAGATCGCCCAGCACACGAGCCTCTATCTGTACGGTCTTCACATACATCTCCCATTTCACCTCGTTGCGAGCCTCCAGCTCTTTATGGTTCATCACCTTGGTGCTCTCAAACATCTTGATGCTTGAATCGTCGAGGTAATGCTCAAAGATAACAGGACATGACTTCTCCACATCCAGTCCACGACGTGCAGCCTCCTTCACCCATTCCTCCGAATAGCCGTTGCCATCAAAACGGATAGGCTTACAGGTCTTCACGTCATCCTTCAGCACCTCGAGGATGGCGGGCAGTTTCTCTTTACCCTCAGCAATCTTGGCATCAACTCGTTCCTTGAACGATGCCAGACTCTCTGCCATTGCTGCGTTGAGGGCTATCATGGCGCTGGCGCAGTTCACACTTGAACCTGGAGCACGGAACTCGAAGCGGTTACCAGTGAAGGCGAAGGGCGACGTACGATTACGGTCCGTATTATCTACGATGAGGTCGGGAATCTGTGGAATGTCAATCTCCATACCCTGCTTGCCCTTCAGGTTAAACAGCTCGTTGGTCTCCGACGTCTCAATATGGTCGAGCAGTTCGGTGAGCTGCGTGCCCAGGAAACTGGAGATAATAGCTGGCGGAGCTTCGTTGCCACCCAGACGGTGGGCGTTAGTGGCACTCATGATTGATGCTTTCAGCAGTCCGTTATGCTTATAAACCGCCATCAGCGTCTCCACGATGAAGGTCACAAAACGCAGGTTCTCCTCTGGTGTCTTACCAGGTGCATGCAGCAGCGTGCCATTATCGGCTGACAGACTCCAGTTGTTATGTTTTCCTGAACCGTTGATGCCATCGAAGGGCTTTTCATGCAGCAACACGCGAAAGCCGTGGTTCCTTGCCACCTTCTTCATGAGCGACATCAGCAGCATGTTATGGTCAACAGCCAGGTTACACTCCTCAAAGATGGGTGCCAACTCAAACTGGTTGGGAGCCACCTCGTTATGGCGCGTCTTTACAGGGATAGCCAGTTCCAGAGCCTGAATCTCCAGGTCCTTCATAAAGGCCTGCACACGATCGGGGATGGTGCCGAAGTAGTGGTCGTCCATCTGCTGGTTCTTAGCACTCTCGTGACCCATCAGCGTACGACCCGTCATCAGCAAGTCAGGACGAGCCGAGTAAAGACCTTCGTCCACCAGGAAGTACTCCTGCTCCCAGCCCAGGTTCACCTGCACCTTGGTCACATCGTCGTAGAACAGCGAGCACACATCGGTGGCAGCCTTGTCCACGGCATGCAGCGCACGCAGCAACGGTGCCTTATAGTCGAGGGCCTCGCCCGTATATGCAATAAATATGGTGGGGATACACAGTGTGTCATCAATGATAAAGACAGGACTCGTGGGATCCCAGGCCGAATAGCCTCGTGCCTCGAAGGTGTTTCTGATGCCGCCGTTGGGGAAGCTCGATGCGTCAGGCTCCTGCTGTACCAGCAGTTTTCCGCTGAACTTCTCTATCATGCCACCCTTGCCGTCGTGCTCTACAAAAGCATCGTGCTTCTCGGCTGTACCTTCTGTGAGCGGCTGGAACCAGTGTGTGTAGTGTGTCACGCCCATCTCCATAGCCCAGCGCTTCATGCCCTCGGCCACGGCATCGGCAATACTACGGTCCAGTCGTGCACCATTGTCAATCACGTCGACCATGACGTCATAGACATTCTTCGGCAGATAACGGTACATCTTCTCCTTGTTGAACACGTACCTACCGAAATACTCCGACGGACGCTCCTTAGGTGTCTTCACCTCCAAGGCCTTCTTCTTAAAGGCCTCAGCCACTACCTGAAATCTCAAATTGTTTGCCATCTCTATATCTTTTTACCTTTACGAAATCATTCTTATTTTACGCTATTTCGTATTTTCGGGTGCAAAGTTACGAAATTATTCTCTAATACACTAATTCTTGGGCTTAAATATCTGTTTTACCTTTTCCTCAATGGTCTGGAACACCACGAAGAGCACGGGAACGATAAACAGCAGGGCGATGGTTCCAATGACCATACCGCCAATGGTGCCCACACCCAGCGAGTGGTTACCGTTGGCACCCACACCTGTAGCCAGCGCCAGAGGCAACAGTCCGAAGACCATCGTCATCGACGTCATCAGGATAGGACGCAGACGCACGGCAGCCGCATCGAGTGCTGCCTCCACGATGCCCAGTCCCTGACGGCGGCGAGTGGTGGCATATTCCGACAGCAGGATGGCCGTCTTCGACAGCAGTCCAATCAGCATAATCAGTCCCGTCTGCATGTAGATATTGTTCTCCAATCCCCACAGGTTGGCAAAGAGGAACGAGCCCGCCAGTCCGAAGGGCACACTCAGGATAACGGCCATTGGGATAAAGAGACTCTCGTAGAGGGCACAGAGAATCAGATAGATGAAGATGATACAGAGCACGAAGACCAGCGACGTCGTGTTTTGCGACGATGCCTCCTCACGCGTCATACCGCCAAACTCATAGCCATAGCCCTCGGGCAGCACCTCAGCCGCCGTCTCACGGATGGCGTCGATGGCCTGACCACTGCTATAACCCTCGGCGGCAGTACCTCCCACCTGTATCGACGGGAAGAGGTTGAAGCGCGAGAGCGTCTCGGAGCCATAGACACGTGTCAGCGTCAGATACTGACCAATAGGCGACATCTCGCCGCTACTGGTTCTCACAAAGATATTATTCAGCGACTCGGCATCGAGACGGTATTCAGGCGAGGCCTGCACCATCACACGATAGAGCTTGGTGAAGCGCACGAAGTTCGAGGCATACGAGCCGCCCACATAACCACTCAGCGCCTGCAGCACATCGCTGGGACTCACGCCGCGCCGTTTGCACAAGGCGGCATCCACCTCCACACGATACTGCGGATACTTCAACGAGAAATTGGTAAAGGCCCTACTGATCTCTGGCCTTTCGTTCAGCGCGGCAATCAGCTTGTTGGTATAGTTGTAAAGCTCCTGAATGGTGCCGCCATGCTTGTCCTGCACATGCAGCTCAAAACCATTGATACGTCCGAAGCCCGGCAGCATATTCTGTGTGTTCACCTGAATCTTCGCATTGGCAATGTCGGCCGTCCTGCGGTATATCTCCTGCACGATGCTCTGGTCGTCATCGCCCTTGCCGGTGCGCTCGTCCCATTTCTTCAGTTTCAGCGTGAAGTTACCATTCGACGAGGACTGCTCAAAGCTGTTAGAGTTGCCCGCAACGAGCGAGTAGATGCGCAACTGCGGCAGGTCCTTGATACGTGCCTCCACCTCCTTGAGGATGCCGTAGGTCTGCTGCAGACTGCTACCTGGCGACGCCTGCACATTAATAAACACAGTACCCATATCCTCGTTGGGCACCAGTCCTGTACGAGTGGTTTTCATCATCCAACCCAAGGCCACAAGGGCGAGTACCACAAGTAGGGCAGCCACCTTCTTATAATGCGTAAAACGACCCACAGCACCTTTGTATTTCGCAGAGAACGCCACAAACACACGGTTGAAGGCGGCCTGGAAGCGGTTCAGCTTCGAGTCGCGCATAAAGATAGCCGAGAGGGCTGGCGAGAGGGTCAGCGCATTAAACAGCGAGATAGCCACAGCGATGGCCATCGTCAGTCCAAACTGCGTATAGAACGTGCCCGTGACGCCACTGATGAAGCAGACGGGCACAAACACGGCCATAAACACCAGCGTCGTAGTAATCAGGGCGGAGGTAATATTCTTCATGGCCTCCTCTGTCATTTGGTGATTGGTGACAGGTGAAGGGTGAAGGGAGGATAGTTCTGACGATGATTCTATTCTCCCGTCACCTTTCACCAAACTCCCTTCACCCCTTTCAAGCCTCGTCTGCACCGCTTCCACCACCACGATAGCATCGTCCACCACCGTACCGATGACCAGCACCAGCGCGAAGAGCGTCAGCATGTTCAGCGAGAAGCCGATGGCGTAGATAACAGCCAGCGTGGCTATCAGCGACACCACGATGGCGATAGCAGGGATGATGGTTGAGCGCCAGCTGCCCAGAAACAGCCACACCACCAGGATGACCAGCAGCAGGGCCTCGAGCAGCGTCTCCACCACCGAGGCGATGCTAGCGTCGAGGAAGTCCTTCTTCGACTCCAGGTCCTCGATGACGATACCTGGCGGCAGCGAGTGGCGTATCTCCTCCACCTCGGCGTCAATCTGCTTGATAATCTCGTTGGCATTAGAGCCGGCCACCTGATTGATGCTGATGTTGACACCCGGACGGCCGTTGGTCTCGGCAATGATGTTATAGTTCTGCGAACCCAGCTCCACACGGGCAATGTCGCCAATGCGCAGCACGTCACCATCGGGCAGCGAGCGTATCACCAAGTTGGCATACTCCTGCTCCTCCTCATAGCGACCTCGGTATTTCAGCACATACTGGAACGTATTGTCGCTCTCGGCGCCCAGCGTACCTGTGGCCACCTCCACGTTCTGTTCGTTCAGCACCTGGGTGATGTCGGCAGGCGTCAGTCCGTACTGCGCCATCTTCAGCGGGTCGAGCCAGATGCGCATCGAGTAGTCGGCACCCATCACGTTAACCTCGCCCACGCCGGGTATTCGGCTCAGACGCGGCTCAATATTAATCTTTGTGTAGTTGGCCAGAAAAGCACGGTCGAAAGTGCTGTCGGGACTGTAAACGGCCATCTGCTTGATGTTTGAGGTCTGACGCTTTCTCACCGTCAGTCCGCTCTTCACCACATCGCTCGGCAGTCGGCCCTGGACGGTGGCGGCACGGTTCTGAACGTTCACCATCGCCATGTTGGGGTCGGTACCCTGACGGAAGAAGATACCTATCGAGGCAGTACCATTGTTCGACGCGCTCGACGTCATATACATCATACCCTCCACGCCGTTGATGGCTTCCTCCAGAGGCACCACCACGCTCTTCTGCACCGTCTCGGCATTGGCACCGGTATAAGAGGCCATGATTCTCACCGTGGGTGGTGCTATCTCAGGAAACTGCTCCAGCGCCAGCCTGCTCAGTCCGATGATGCCCACCAGCACCATCAGCACGCTTATCACTCCGGAAAGGATTGGCCTATCAATAAATGTCCTAACGTTCATCACCTTTCACCTTTCACTTTTCACCTTTCACCTCAATCCCTTCTTTCAGCAGTCCTGCACCCTCGGCAATGATGGTGTCACCCACCTGCAGGCCCTCGTCCACGATATACTCCTTACCGTTGTTCTGCGGATAGAGCGTGATGGGCGTAGCCTTCGTCTTGCCGTTGACCACCTTATACACAAACATACGGTTCTGCAACTCATAGGTAGCCTCCTGCGGAATGACGATGCAGTCCTTACGGTGCGTGGGCACCACCACCGTACCACTGCCACCATGATGCAGCAGTCCACCCACATTGGGGAAGGTGGCACGCAGGGCCACAGCACCCGTCTTGTCGTCCACCGTACCGCTCACGGCGCTGATGCGTCCCTGCTCGCTATACAACTGTCCGTTGTTCATACGCAGACTCACCATCGGCGCCTCGGCAATGAATTTCTCTATGCTGCCATATTGCGTCACCAGGTCCAGGGCCTGACTCTCGCTGATGCTGAAATAGACATAGACCTCCGAGTCGTCAGCCACCGTGACCAGCGGCTCTGAAATGCTGCTGCTCACCAGCGAGCCCACATGCCAGGGAATCATCGATGCCACGCCACTCACGGGACTCTTCACCTCGGTATAGCTCAAGTTGTTGCGGGCGTTCACCTCCTGCGCCTTGGCCTGTGCCAGGGCAGCCTGAGCCTCCAGCAGGGCGTTCTGCATGGTCTGCACCGACATGTCGGCCACCACGCGACCTTCCTGCAGCAGCCGCTCGTTGTCATAGTTCATCTGGGCTGTTGCCAAACGGGCCTCGGCACTCTTACGGGCGGCCACCGCCACCTCCAGAGCTGCGCTATAGGGCACCTGGTCGATGACAAACAGCGTCTGCCCTTTCTTCACGGCCTCGCCCTCGCCCGTCAGGATGCGGGTGATGCAGCCCGACACCTGCGGACGCACCTCTACAATCTGCTTACCCGTCAAACGCGCCGAGTACTGTCGCTCGAGCACCATATCTTTCTGGCCCACCACCATGGTCTGGTAGTCAGCAGCCTGCTGCTGTCTCTGCTGCTTCTTCTCGCCACACGAGGCACTCAGCACCACAGCCATACCCATAGCAGGCAGCACCAGCCAGTCAGTCAAAAATCTTCTCATATTATTATCTTTGTTTTTGTGGGGACAAAGGTAATAAAAAAATGTGTAACGCCCAACAAAAGCGAAAAAAAACAACTTTGGCAGGGACATTTCTTCTTCATGCCCCTGACAAGCTGGATATCATTATCGCTATTTGACTTAACTAACTCCTTTATTGACGATTATGAATAAAGGACACTCTGTTTGCTATTCTGTTTTTCTCTGCCCACATCTCGTACATACTGTACAGTTCCTTAGGCTTATCGTTATACCAGGCATAGCCGGTGCGGCGCTCATATCCGATATCCTCCAGACGGCGCTTGGGCTTCCCGTCACGGTCGCAGAAGAACGGTTCGCCTTTTTCCAAATCATAGAAGCGAGCCCATAGCGGCCCTGCATCATCATCCCTTACAATGCGGACATCCTGCTTTCCGTTTGCCCAGAAGTGCTCCAGCCTGTAGCCGGTAATCATGTGGTCGTCATACCATTTCATAGCGCCATTGACGGCTCGGACGATACGCTCGTCGGGGGTGGGAATCTGCATGAGCATGATGACGAGATGGGCACTCTCCATCGCACAAAGCGACGGCAACTCATAGGCACGGGCTTTGGCAGGCTGCAGCGTCACAGCATCGTGCTGCTGGCACCATATTGCAGGTTCTCCGTTGACCACTATCTGCGTGGCCAGGATGCAGTCGATGCCTTTGTTGAAAGCCGTTGCCGTACGCTCTCGCATCTGACTGTCAACCAAGCCGTTGCCATAGGGTTCGCTACCATTCATGACATCGCGGAGAAGCTTGAGCACATTGACCATCGCATTGTCATTATAAGTAATGTGTACCTGATAATGATGGTTCTTGGGCCAGAACTGGGGCCATCCGCCATTGTCATATTGTCCGCTGAACAGAAAGGCCATAGCCTTGCGGAACGACTCACGATAGCGGTTGTCATGAGTCTGCTGAAACAGACGTGCCAGAAACGTCATCTGCATCGTCGTGGCCTTATTGTCGATAGTCGAATCGTCAAGGCGAACCTTTTGCCGTCTGACGCTGTCCTGCTGTTCACTCGTCAACGGCCTCACCATATTGACATTCTTCGGCCATCCGCCAGTGTCTCGCTGATAAAGCAACAACTGCTCACCTACCCTACGGGCTTCTGCCGACAGGAAGAAGGCGCTGTCCTTCTGCTGCAGCACCTGATCGTTTGTCAGCGTTTGGGCCTGCAAGCTGAAACAGGCAGCCACGAATACCGCGAGAGCCAACGCTCTGCCTCTCACCGCCAACAGGCTTCCACTATTTCCTAACAATCTTCTGGTTGTTTTGAATGAGAATACCATGTGAAGCATTATTAGCAGGCGTACCGTCGAGACGATAGGTACGAGACGAGGAGTGCTGCGGCCTGAATATGAGCTGCACAGCAAAAAACGAGTGCTGCAGCCGTCATTCTAAACAAATTCTTTTTCATATTTCCTTCCATCTATTCGCAAATGGTTGTTATTTGTAAACAGACGCGTTATAATTAGTTAGTACTCAATTTGAGGCAAAGGTACAAAATAAAAACGAATCAAAAGAAGAAATAGGAAAAAAAGTGAATAAAACATGATAATAATCGGAAATTATGTTTATCTTTGCAGAAAAATAAAGATAAACATGAAAAGACCAATATTCTTTTGGATGCTATCTGCTTTGCTGCTGTTTTCATGTGGAAACGACAAGAGTCACTTTGAACAGATACATGAGAGAGAGGACACAACGATGGAAGACCCCGAGGACAACGAGGCCTGCAGAATGGTTATCGACCTGTTAGATGGTGAAGACCACCAGCGCACCCTGTTCGTCGTAGATAGCCTTGAAAAGGTCAAGGCTCTGTCGGCAATGGCGGCAAACTACTATCGTGGTTTGGCCTATAGCAAGGATAAGCAGCTGCGCACTACCGAATGGTGCTGGCAGAAAAACATGATAACCCGGAACCCGTCGCCTAAGGATATCTACTTTTATTACCAGTCGGCGGCATCACTGTCTAACCTGCTGGTGAACAAACACAACTATGAGGGTGCCCTGCGTATTGCCTTGCCTGCCGTCACAAAGATGGAGGAGACCAACAGCAACCTCGACCTTGTTCATGCCATCCTGCACGAGTCTATAGGCCGATGTCAGCTGAATCTGGGAAGACACGACAATGCTGCCGTCAGTTACGACCTGGCTTTCAAGAAATACATGCAGGTGGCCGAGGCCGACAGCACCGCCAATGGACTGCGACATGCTATCGTCGATGCCTTCAACACTGCTCTGGGCTATCTGCACGCAAAACACTACGATGAGGTGCTCGTATGGACAGACCGTACTGACAGTCTGATAGCGCCCTACAAAGCAAAACAGGGAGCCAGCGAGGCCTTTGCCAATCATGTTCAGACTCGTCTCAGCTTGCAATATGCGGTGGCGCTGCAGGCCCTGGGACGTGAAGACGAGGCTGCGGCAGCCTATAGTGCCTACGAAGCCACCGACTATGGGCGGAGCAGCTATGGACGCATTGACGCAACAGGCTACCTGATGGCCACCAACCGCTATGCTGAAGCTGCCGACAACTACCGCAATCTGGACGGCGTACTGAATGAGTGGGGCATGGACTATTCGCTCGACAACATACAGGGCTTCCTCGCATCGAAATATTTTGCCAACCTGAAGTCAGGACGCAACGACTCGGCATTGGCGGTAGCCACACAAGCCTTCGAGTTGCTCGATACCGCCATTGCACAAGCCAAACAGAGCGATGCCGCCGAACTGGCCATCATTTATGACACACAGCAGATGGAGCGAGAGATTGCCAATCATCAGGTAAACCTGACGCGCCACAGGCTGATAGGCACCATAGCCGTATCGCTGCTGGTCACGGTCTTCTTCATCTTCTACATCATCCATCGCCGCAAGGCACAGCGACGCTTGCAGGCCACCTTCAACGAGCTGCAGACGGCCTATGACCAGTTGCGCGAAACCACAGCTGCCAAAGAGCGCATCGAGAGCGAGCTCATCATTGCTCGCGGCATACAGATGTCGATGGTGCCCAGCGTATTCCCCGACAGACCGGGTATCGACCTCTATGCCTATATGCAGCCGGCTAAAGAAGTGGGCGGCGACCTCTACGACTATGTCCTGGTGGACGACTATCTCTATTTCTGCGTGGGCGACGTCTCGGGCAAGGGTGTGCCAGCCTCGCTGGTAATGGCTCAGACCACTCGTCTGTTCCGCTCGCTGGCCACGCAGGAGAAACAGCCTGCCCAGATAGCTCAATGCATCAATGCCGAGATGACCGACGAGAGAGTGACACACGGCATGTTCGTCACCATGTTCATCGGCCTGCTCGACCTGAAGACAGGACGGCTGGTGTTCTGCAATGCAGGACATAATCCCCCCGTGTTGGGCGGCGATGAGGCAGGTGGCACTATCCTTGACATCGAACCTAACGCTCCGGTGGGGCTGTGGCCTGAACTGGAGTATGTAGAGGAGGAAATAGCATGTATCAAGGGACGTCCGCTGTTTGTATATACCGATGGGTTGACAGAGGCAGAAAACGCCAACTTGCAGCAGTTTGGTGAGGAACGTATGTTGGAAACGCTACGCCATACGCAGTTCAAGAATTCACAGCAGGTGATAGAGGCACTACGGGTGGAGGTGGAGAAGCACCGCAATGGAGAGGAACCCAACGATGACCTGACTATGCTATGCCTGCGCATTGACCTCTAAGTTCGTTCAAGGTACTCTCATCAGATAATTTTCAAATAAATATTTGGAACTTTGCTCACTTATTCGTACCTTTGCATCAAAGTGGCACACAAAGAGTCTCCTGCCTTGCATCCTCATCCATATCTTCAATAACTCTACGGCATACGGTTTAGTAGCCTTTAGCGATGATCCCAACGCAGAACTCCCCACAAATCTCTGTCTGCTGTTCCTCGTCATCTTCCCACCCATGCTGGCTATAGGGTTGAGATGGTACAGACAAAAAAGGTTTTTCCCTCGCCGCGAGTGCTGCTGAGTCGGGGGAGTAACGAAACTTCCCCGCAGGCTTAGTGAAGGGGTTCACCCGCCGTTTTTCCTGTTTCACCTACTTTCTTCTTTTATTTCGTGTGTGAAGGTTGTACCTTTGTCGGCGTTATGAAGAAGAAAGTAGTTTTTTTATTGGCAATGTCACTGCTGACGAGTGTCAGCGTGTTCGGCCAGAGCGGCTTTGAAGTTAACGGTACGGTGGTGGACAAGGCGACGGGAGAAGCCGTTATCGGAGGCACCATCAAACTAATGGTTTTGCCCGACAGCTCGTTTGTGGAAGGTACGACGACGGGGGCGCAGGGTGACTTCAACCTGAAGAATGTGAAGAAAGGAGCATACGCCCTGCAGGTCTCGTACATCGGATACGCAACGAAGAGCATCAGCGTTGACCTTACCCAGCAGAAGAAAAAGACCGTCAACATCGGATACATCACTATGGCGGCAGATGCCATCGAGCTGCAGGGCGTAGAGGTGACGGCACATGCCGCAAAGGTGGCGGTGAAGGGCGACTCGCTGGTTTACAACGCGGCAGCCTATCGTGTGCCAGAGGGCTCAACGCTGGAGGCACTGGTAAAACAGTTGCCCGGCGCGAAGGTTGATAAGGACGGGACCATCAAGATTAACGGCAAGACGGTAAGCAAGATTCTGGTCGATGGCAAGGAGTTCTTCCTGAACGACAAAGAGGTGGCGATGAAGAACATCCCCACGGAGATGATTGACAACCTGAAGACGTATGACAGAAAAAGCGACCTGAGCCGCGTGACAGGTATCGACGACGGCGAGGAGGAGACGGTGCTCGACCTGACCGTGAAGAAGGGAATGAAAAACGGCTGGTACGGCAATGTGAATCTGGGAGCAGGCACGCAGCACCGCTATTCGGAGAAATTCAACGTGAACCACTTCAAGGATGACTTTCAGGCCACGCTGCTGGGTAGCGCCAACAACGTGTCGGATATGGGCTTCGGAGGCGGTGGCGGACGCTGGGGCTGGGGCGATCAGGGTCTGAAAAGCAGCAAGGAGATAGGTGGCAACTTCGCCACAGCAAAGCCGAAGTTAGAGACAGGTGGTAGTGTCCGCTATCGCTACGACGGCAGCGACAACGTGAACACGTCGTCGACGGAATACTTCAACGCCACACTGGCCAAATACACCGAGGACTACTCGAAGAGCGTGACATCGAACAACCGACTGACGGGCAACTTCCGCATAGAATGGAAGCCCGACACGATGACGAACATCATCTTCCGCCCTGACTTCACCTATTCACGCAACAGGGGAAGAGGCAACAGCATGTCGGCCTCGTACAGCGCCAACCCCAACGACACCATCCTCAACCGGCTGGCGGACATCATAGTGAACAGCAACGCCAATCGCAACATGAGCCACAGCTCAAACACATCGCTGAAGGGTGAGTTGCAGGCAAACCGCAAACTGAACAGCCGAGGGCGCAACCTGACGTTACGTGTCGTGGGGAACTACGGCGACGGCAGAACCGAGCAACTGTCAGGAGCCAATATTACCTATAATAATATGGGCACCGACCAGCAAAACAACCGCTATTATGAGACGCCGTCGAAGAACTACGGCTTGCAGGGACAGCTGACCTACAGCGAACCGATTGCCGACCGTACCTACCTACAACTGAGTTACACCTATGACTACAGTTACAGCCGTAACGACCGCCGCGCTTTCATCTACGACAGCGACGCCTATCAGACCCTGTCGCAGAGTATGGAGCAGAACCGCTACGACATCCCCGCCGTGCTGCGGTTCATGGAAGAAATGAAGTATGTGCTCGATGGCACCGACTCCATTGCCAACCGTCTGAGCCAGTACTCAGAATACCGCAACTACAACCAGACCATCAACCTCAGTTTCCGTCGGGTACGCGAGAGCTACAACTTCAGCATCGGCCTCGACTTCCTACCCCAGCGCACCACGCTCAACTACAAGTACATGGGTAAGGAGTATCCGGAGATTACGCGAAACGTCTTCAACGTCGCGCCGCGCGTCAACCTGCGCTGGAACTTTGACAAACAGACTAATCTGCATGTGCGCTACAACGGACGGACACGTCAGCCGAGTATGACCAACCTGCTCGACATCACCGACGACTCAAACCCGCTCGTCATCACCAAGGGTAATCCTGGTCTGAAGCCCTCGTTCACGCACAGCGTCTTCGCCAACTTCAACAGCTACAAGGCCGAACAGCAGCGGGGCATCTACTCCTGGCTATGGTTCAGCGCCACCCGCAACAGCATCGACAACAAGACCACCTACGACAATA
>Ga0310786_10004724_pt1 | contig 18810 bp, 16 predicted proteins | sample AusTroGonzalo_MG_FD_203881 | JGI IMG/M metagenome (GOLD analysis project Ga0310786, IMG submission 203881) | Bovine rumen microbial communities from tropical cattle in Woodstock, Queensland, Australia - Gonzalo_03 (v2) (version 2) | ecosystem: Host-associated > Mammals > Digestive system >... | reverse complement strand
GTCCAGCTCGTGGAATTCGCCCATCTGGGCAGCGACTTCATGAAGCGGATGTACAAGCTGGAGGCTCCCCGCGTGGGCCTGCTTTCCAACGGAGTGGAGCCCACGAAGGGCAACAAGCTGGTCAAGGAAGCGCACGCGCTGCTGGCGCAGGATCCCGGCATCCACTTCGTCGGCAACATTGAGGGCAACAAGACGCTCTCGGGCCTGTGCGATGTGCTGGTGTGCGAGGGTTTTGCCGGCAACCAGGTGCTGAAGAATTCCGAAGGGATGGCCGTGAATCTCATCACGGAGATCGTGAAGTACGGCAAGCAGCACCAGCTGCCTGCTGCGCAGCAGATCGTCGCCCACCTGATGTCCCGCTTTGATTTCGCCTCCCTGGGCTCCGGCGTCATGCTGGGCACCCGGAAGCCCGTGCTCAAGAGCCGCGGCTCCTGCGATCGCGTGGCCATCAAGAACGCCGCCCGGATCCTGGTCAACCTGGCGGAGAACAAATCTATGTATGATGAATCCTAAATATACGCAACGATGTACGAAAGACTGCTTAAACTGATGAAAGTTTACATGCCCAACGTCGATCTGGAGGCGGCTGGCAAGAATGCCCGTCTGATGGCCGACCTGGGGATGGATTCCATCGCGATGCTGATGCTCTCGGTGGCGATGGAAGATGAGTTCGGGTTAACGTTCACCGAACCCGTCGTTTTCAACACGGTACAAGATGTTTTAGATTTCCTGGATAAAAATGCGACGAAACGATAATACCACCTGCCTGCTACGCGCTTGTAGCGTTGTCGTGGGCGTCTTGATGGTGACGTCGCTGGCGGCGCAGCCGACGGAGATGCTCTGGCGCGGTGCGTGGCAGCACGAGCCGGTGGCCGAGGGCATCACGCTCCACCGGGCTGCTTTTGACGGAAGTCTCTTCGATGCCAACCAGTATCTCTGTGTGCTGGAGGTGGCGCCCGGTGCGCGTTTCGACATCGTGCCGGCCGAGGAGAAGAAGCTCGAGAAGACGACGGCGATAGCTGCGAAATCCGGGGCGGTCGCGGCCGTCAACGGTTCTTTCTTCAATATGGCGGCGCCATATGGATCGGTCAACTATCTGCGGGTCGACGGCCGGGAGCTGGCGCCCAATGCCTACGATGGCTATGAAAACGACACGCCCAGGGGCCGCAGCATACGGCAGACGGGTGCGGTGGCTACCTTCCAGGGGGCGCTGTATGTGCTGAAAAGCGATTCGATCGAGCGCTGGGAACACGATATCGAGGCGGAAGATGTGGTGACGACGGGTCCGGTCCTGCGGGTCGGCGGTGTGGATGAGCCTTTGGTGAAAAACGATTTCAACTCCCGGCGGAATCCGCGGACGGCGGTCGGCCGTCGGGCCGACGGAACGGTGTTGCTGGTTGTGGCTGACGGCCGCAACAAGGAGGCGGCGGGCCTGTCGATGCGGGAGCTCCAGCTGGTGATGGCAGCCCTCGGCTGCGTCGATGCCATCAATCTTGACGGCGGCGGCTCCACGGCGATGGTTGTAGATGGCACGGTGGTCAACCATCCTTCTGACAACCGGAAATTCGACGCCGCCGGCGAACGCCCCGTCGCCAACGCCATTATCGTCACTCGCTAGTGGCGCTCCGCTGGCTCTGGTATCGGTCTGTGCGGACAGAAAAAAGGCCCGCCCATCCCGATACCACCCGCCTGCTTCGCTTTCCGCCAGGCAGGCGCACAGGCCCGCCGAATTAAGACTCTTCCGCCAGCCACTTGTCGACGGCTTCGCGGAGCTGTTCGTCGTAGCGCAGGCCGATGGGGACGCTGGCGCGGTTGAAATAGTAGCAGGTCACGATCTCCTGCTCCACCATCGGCAGGATTTCCGCCTTCTTGGCGCGCAGCACCGCTTCCTTGTCCATATTCACCTTTTTCTGCAAGGCCTCGATCTCCTCTTTGTAGTTGTCGTAGAGATCTTCCGACTGGGCGGCCTTGATCAGCTGGTCGAGGGCCGTCTGGGCGGCAGTGCGGGCATCGAAGTCCTGGGCGGCCGCATACTGTACGAAGTCTTCGTACTCGGCATCCGTCAGGTGGAAGTCGCGGTCGATGGTCTCGTGCTTCAGGAAATACTCGATGGCATAGGAGCCGATGATGTCGTAGTAGACCAGCGAAGCGGCAGGACGGCTCAGCAGCGGGCTGGGGACGACGATGTCGGGGGCAATGCCGCCATTCGCATCTTTGTCGAGCGAACCGTCTTCATGCCGGTTGCTGTAGTCGATGGCCTGCACGCAGCGGCCGCTCGGCGTGTAGTATTTGCCGGTGGTGAGTTTCATCTGGGTGTTGTAGGGCAGGGGGCGCACCGACTGGATGAGGCCCTTGCCGAACGAACGTTCTCCCGCGATGGTAGCCCGGTGCAGGTCCTGCAGGGCGCCTGCCGTAATTTCAGAGGCAGAGGCGGACCCTCCGTTGACCATTACCAGCAGGGGCATGGCGGTGTCGATCGGGGCATCGGTCGTGAGGTATTGGCGGTTCATTTCGGGCACGCGTCCCTTCGACGAGACCACAAGGGTGGCTCTGGGGACGAAGAGCGACACGAGGTCGATGGCCTCGTCCATCACGCCGCCGCCGTTGTCGCGCAGGTCGATGACCAGGCGATTCGCCCCGGCTTCCTTGAGCTGGCGCACCTGCTCCCGGAATTCATCGGCCATATCGGTCGTGAAGCCGGTAAGCTGGATGTAGCCGATGTCGTCGCGGTAGATGCCGGCATAGGCGATGTCCGATACGTGGATCCGCTCGCGCGTGACCACCACGTCGACCGTATCTTTCGTGCGGCCCTTCACCACCTTGAATTTCACCTGGGTGCCGGGCTGGCCTTTCATGCGGCCGGAGCTCTGCTCGGAGGTCTCTTCGAAGACGGGTCTGCCGTCGATTTCCAGGATGACGTCGCCCGGCTGGAGGCCCGCCTTGGCGGCCGGCGAATTCTCATAGGGCTCGACGATCTTCACGCCCTCGCCGGGGAGCTTGCGGATGAGCGACCCCACGCCACCGTAGTTGCCGGTGGTCATCAGGGTGAAATCGTCTTCTTCCTCCTCGGAAATGTATACGGTGTAGGGATCGAGCGTCGCCAGCATCGACCGCAGGCCGGTCAGGATCATCTTGTCGAAATTCACGGTATCGACATAGGCCTTGGCCAGTTCCTGCAATGCGGCATACTCGATCTCCAGGCTTTGTCCCATCTTGAAATCCGCACTCTGTGCCTGCGCTTTCGGCGCGGCTGCGCCGAGCAGGATGACGACGGCGAGCGCCGCCCCGTTCAAAAATCTTTTCATCTGTCTGATCATATAACTTACAAAAGTAGCAATTTTATCCGTATCTTTGAGATTCCCTAAAGCAACTGCGATGAAACTCATCTTTGCGACCAACAATACGCACAAACGGGAAGAGGCCCAGGCCATTCTGGGGCCTTCCTTCCAGGTCGTCACTCCCGCTTCACTCGGTTTTCCCGGCGACCTGGCCGAAACCCACGACACCCTGCGCGGCAACTCCATCCAGAAGGCATGCGCCGTCTGGAACCTGTTCCAGGCCGACTGCTTCGCCGACGACACGGGGCTCGAAGTCGATGCACTCGACGGTGCGCCCGGCGTCTATTCGGCCCGCTATGCCGGCAGCGACAAGGATCCGGCGGCCAATCGTCGCAGATTGCTCAAAGAACTCAAAGGACGGCCTTTCGCCGAGCGCACGGCCCGTTTCCGCTGCGTGGTCTCGCTCATCCAGGATGGCGTGCTCCACGTTTTTGAAGGAACCTGTGAAGGGCATATCGCCCTGCAGGAAAGCGAAGGGGTCCAAGGTTTCGGCTATGATTCAATTTTTGTTCCAGACGGGCTCGACCGGACCATCGCCGAGATTTCCATCGAAGAAAAGAACCAGCTTTCCCACCGCGGAAAGGCCATGCGGCTGCTGCAATGTCATCTGTTGCAAAATCCCGGATCGTCGTCCTCCATCTGACGAAATACGGCGAATCCAGCCTCATCCTGCACGCCATCGACGCACTGAGCGGACGGCGCAGTTTCCTGGTGCGTGGCATCAAGCGCGGGAATGCCACGGCGGTATTCCATCCGCTCGCCATCCTCGACGTGGTGAGCGCCGAATCGCCCAAAAGTTCGCTGGCCTGGCTGCGGGAATGGGAACCCGCCACGGAACTTCACGATATCCGCGGCAATCTGCTGAAAGGAAGTGTGGCGATGTTTCTCAGCGAGGTGCTCTACCGGAGTTTCACCAGCGAACTGGCCGACCCGCAGTTTTTCGACTGGCTGTGCGAAACCGTCGGCCGGCTCGACCGGGAAGAAGGCAGCATCGCGAATTATCCGATGTGGTTTCTGGTGAGCTATGCCGTACAGCTGGGCTTCCGGCCCGACCAGCCCGTCGAGCCACAGGGCATCTTCACGCCCGCCGAATCCGATCTGTTGTTCACGGTGCTGCGCTCGCCTTTCCCTGAAGCCATGGCGCTGTCCCTCTCGGCCCAGCGCCGCGGGGAATTCTCCCGCAAGATGCTGCAATACCTCTCCCACCACCTCGGCGCCACCATCGACGCCAAGAGCCTGGACGTCCTCCACGAAGTGCTGGCATGATGCAATGTTGGCGGGCCTTCCCTGAGGCGTGTTCAGAACCCTCGTTGCGCCGAGGGCGTCTGCAACGAGGAACACTGAACACTCCACCAGGCCAGCGCGCAGGCCCGCCGGCATCTATTTGAACAGATAAACCTTGTCGCCTCTGCGAACTTTCGCCGGGACGGGGATGGAGCAGAGGTCGCCTTTGGCGGCCTCTTGCAATATGTGCGCATCGTCGAGCCGGATTTCGGCCGGCACCACTTCCAGCACGCCCGTGGTGGCACCACAGATCAGCAGCGGATCGCCCACCCGGAAAGAGCCCGTCTCCATCTGGATCTCCGCCACCCCCAGCCGCGCATAATAGTCCGTCACGCGACCCAGATAGACCTTCGTGCGCGTGGCCTGGTTGCCATACACGCTGCTCCACTCACCCAGCCGCGCTCCCTGGTAATAACCGTCCCAGAAGCCGCGGTTGAACACCGTGGAGAGCCGCTCCTTCAGCGAGGCCCCCAGTTCGGGCGAAAAGGTTCCCGCCTCGATGGCGTCGGCCGCTTCGCGATAAGCGCGCGAGGCCGCCAGCACGTATTCCCCGCTGCGGGCCCGCCCCTCGATCTTGAACACCGATACGCCCGCGTCGGCCATCTTGTCGAGAAACTCAATGGTACACAGGTCTTTGGGCGACATGATATATTGATGGTCGATGTGCAGCTGCCGGCCCGAGTCGAGATCGGTCACCTCGTAGCCGCGACGGCACACCTGGTAGCAGTTGCCGCGGTTGGCCGACGCGGCGTGTTCGTGGAGCGACAGATAGCATTTGCCCGAAATGGCCATGCACAGGGCTCCGTGGCAGAACATCTCGATCTGGACCGGACGGCCCGACGGTCCGCAGATGCCCTCGCGGTCAATGGCTTCCCGGATGGCCCGCACCTGGTGCAGGTTGAGCTCGCGGGCCAGCACGACGACGTCGGCGAACTGGCTGTAGAAGCGCAGGCTTTCGATGTTGGAGATGCTCAGCTGCGTGGAGATGTGCACTTCGAGACCGCGTTGCCGGGCTGCGGCGATGGCCGCCATGTCGGAACAGATGACGGCGCTCACGCCGGCCTTGGCGGCCGCGTCGAGCACCTCCCGCATGGCCGCCAGGTCCTCGTCGTAGAGCGTGATGTTGAGGGTCAGGTAGCTGCGAACACCGGCTGCGCGGCAGATGTCGCATACCTGCCGAAGGTCTTCCGGGGCAAAATTGTTGGCCGAGTGGGAGCGCATGTTGAGGCGGCCGATGCCGAAATACACGGAATCAGCCCCACCCTGGATGGCGGCTTGCAGGCATTCGAAGTTGCCTGCCGGAGCCATGATCTCGAGTTTATTTTTCACGACGGAGGAGCGCCTCGGCAAATTGCCGCAGGTTGCGGGTCTGCTGGGGAGCGATGCCGGTTTTGTCGAGTTCTTCGAGGGCTTTCCGGTGCCAGGCCAGGATTTCGGCTTCGGCGGCTTCCTTCACTCCGAGTTCGACATACAGATTGCGGACCGATTCGACCTTGAGGGCGCGGTCTTCCTCGCCCAGTTGCATCAGTTTCTCAAGGGCCTGTTTCTTTTCGCCGTCGGCCCGGCGGATACAGTCGACCAGCAGCCAGGTCTTCTTGTTGTTGACGATGTCGCCGCCAATCTTCTTGCCGAACACCTGCTCGTTGCCGAAGGTGTCGAGGTAATCGTCGGTAATCTGGAAGGCGATACCCAGTTTGTAGCCGAAATGGTAGAGGGCGTTGCACACCGGCACGGGTGCGCCGCCGATCAGGGCGCCCATCTTGCAGGAGCAGGCCAGCAGCACCGCCGTCTTGAGCCCGATCATCATCAGATAGTCTTCTTTCGTGATGAAAGGAAGGTTTTCGAAGTCCATGTCGTATTGTTGTCCCTCGCAGACCTGCATGGTGGTTTCGGTAAAGAGCTTCAGTGCGTCGGGCAGCACTTCCGTCGGGGCGTAAGCCAGGTATTTGTAGGAAAGGAGCGACATCACGTCGCCCGAAAGGATCGCAATGTTCTCATTCCACTTTTTGTAGACGGTGGGGTTGCCGCGCCGCGTGTCAGAGCGGTCCATGATGTCGTCGTGGATGAGGGTGTATTCGTGGAAGACTTCCAGGGCCATGGCCGGAAAGATGATGGAATTGCCCATGTCGTCGCTCAGCAGGTTGTAGGAGTGCAGACAGAGCTTGGGGCGGAGGCGTTTGCCGCCGATCGACATCATATAGTCGAGCGGTTCGTACAGGTTCGCCGGTTCCCGGTGGATGAGCTGCAGCTTGGAGGCATTTTCTACGATGCGGTCGATTTCTTCGAGGGTATACATACACAAAGTATTTATCTGACAAAGATAGGAATTTTTTTATCTTTGCAGCGATGGAAAAAGGCATCGCAACGGTCGTCAAGCACACGGGAAGCCACTACCTGCTCTCCGTGCTGCCAGAATGGGCCCCCTTCCCGGCGGTCATCCGGGGCAGGCTGCGCCTGGCCGGGACCAAGACCACCAATCCCATCGCCGTGGGCGACCGCGTGGAATATGAAGGCGAGACCATCACGAAGATCCTGCCCCGCAAAAACTACATCATCCGCCGTTCCACCAACCTGAGCCGCGAGAGCCACATCATCGCCGCCAATCTCGACCGCGTGTTCCTACTGGTCACCATCATCCTGCCCGAGACCAAGCTGGCCTTCGTCGACCGCTTCCTGGTGACCTGCGAGGCCTACGGCATCCGCCCCGTGATCCTGGTCAACAAAATCGACCTCTACACGGAACCGGTGCTGCAGGAACAGCTCGCCGCGTTCAAGCAACTCTACCGCGACGCGGGCTACGAAGTGCTGGAGATCTCTGCCCGCAAAGGCACGGGGCTGTCGCAGGTGCGCGCCCTCTGCCGCGAAGGGCTGACCCTGTTTTCCGGGGCTTCGGGCGTCGGTAAATCCTCCCTGCTGAAAGCCCTCGATCCGACCCTCGACCCGAAGATCGGCGAGATTTCACTCAGCCACCTGCAGGGCAAGCATACCACCACTTTCTACGAGATGCATCCGCTTTCGGGCGGCGGTTACGTGATCGACACCCCGGGCATCCGGGGCTTCGGCCTGGTCGATATCGAGGCGGAGGAACTCAGCACCTATTTCCCCGAGATGCTGCGCGTGATGGACGACTGCCGCTTCAAGCCCTGCACCCACACCCACGAGCCCGGCTGCGCCGTCAAGGCGGCCCTGGAAGAGGGCACCATCTCGCCCGAACGCTACAGCTCCTATCTGGGGATGCTGGAAGAAGAGCACAAGTACCGCTAAATGGCCTTTCGCAATCCCATCAACCGGGAAGTGGTCCGCCTCGCCGTGCCGAGCATCCTGGCCAACATCACGGTGCCCCTGGTGGGTATTGTGGACACGGCCATTGCCGGCCACCTGGGCGACGCCGCGCTGATCGGCGGCATTGCTGTCGGCACGATGCTCTTCGACCTGCTGTACTGGAACATGGGTTTCCTGCGGGTAGGCACCGGCGGCATCACCGCGCAGGCCTACGGCCGTGGCGACTGGAAAGCATCGATCGGCACCTTCTCACAGGGCATCGCGACGGCGCTTGTGGTCTCGATGCTGGTGCTGGCCATCCAATGGCTGTTTGCCGAAGCCATGTTCCTGCTGGTCGACTGCTCGTCGGAAGTGGAAAGCATTGCCCGGAACTACTTCTTCATCCGGGTATGGGCGGCGCCCGCCACGCTGTCGCTCTTCGTCTTCAAAGGGTGGTTCATCGGGATGCAGAACACCGTGTTCCCGATGATTGTCGACCTGTGGGTCAACATCGTCAATATGCTGGCCAGTTGGCTGCTGTCGTTCTATACGCCGCTGGGTATCAGCGGCGTGGCTGTGGGAACCCTGGTGGCGCAGTGGACGGGCCTGGCATTGGCCTTCCTAATGATGTATTCGCGCTATCGCTCCCTGATGAGACAGACCACCATCCTGCACAGTATGAAATGGAAGTATTTCCGAGGGTTCTTCTCGGTCAACAGTTTCCTGTTCATCCGTTCGCTACTGATGCTGGTGGTTTACGAGGGCTTCACGATCTTCGCCGCGCGCTTCGGCGACGTGGAGCTGGCCGTCAGCTCGGTGATGATGCACCTGCTGTTGCTCTATTCCTATTTTGTGGATGGTTTTGCCTATGCGGGCGAGGCGCTGACGGGCCGTTTCATCGGGGAGCAGGACCGCTCTTCCCTCAACGAGACCGTCAAATATGTCTTTTTCTGGGGCGGGGTCATCGGTGTCGTCTCGACCGTGGCCTACGCGGTGTTCCCGCGGTCCATCATCGGTATCCTGACCGACAATGCCGAGGTCATCGCGGCGAGTGAACCCTATCTGTTCTGGCTGCTGCTGATGCCGCTGCTCAGCTGTGTGGCTTTTATCTGGGATGGCATTTACGTGGGTGCCACGGCGTCGCGTTCGCTGATGGTCTGTATGATCTGGTCGGCCGGCCTGTTCATCGCCTCCTTCTATCTCTGCGTACCGCACTTCGGCCCGCAGGCGCTCTACATCGCCTATTTCGTCCATCTGGTGGTCCGCTCGGTCTATATGACCCTCGCCGCTCCGCGGAGCGTCTGGACGAAGCTGCCGTGACTTTATTCGCCCGATTCGGATGCCATATCGCATTATTCATAGAAAATTTTATATCTTTACGTCGTGTTTGTCCTAAAACATCTGGTTTGCTTCGTTTTGGTCCTATGCGGACTGCACCTGACGGCGGTGGCCGCGGAGCAAGAGGGTCCCGTTTCGGACTATTTGCTCCCTGTGGTGGAAATCTTGTCGCGGGGTGAACCGGACCTGATGCCGGTGGGCGGAAATGAGATCGAAGTCATCACGGACGGTCGTCGGCTATGGGAAGCGATGCTGCAGGACATCAGGAACGCCCGGAAATCCATCCGTATCGAATACTATCGCTGGGCACCCGATGAGGCCGGCGAGCTGATTCGCGAAGCGGTGCTCGAAAAAATGGCGGAGGGCGTACAGGTGCATATTCTGATCGAGAACCTCTGCAATCCCTTCTTCCCGAAATCTTTCTATCAGAAGATGGAGAAAGCCGGTGCCCGGTTGTTGTTCTTTACCGATACCGACGGCTCGTTTTCCCGGGTTTTCCGTGGGATCAGCCATCGCGACCACCGGAAAATCCTGGTGGTCGATGAGGAAATCGGCTATACGGGCGGGTCGAATATCGTCAATAAGTACGTCGATGAATGGCGTGACACGAACATCCGCATCAAAGGGCCGGCGGTGGCGCTCCTGCGCCGCTTCTTCGACGAGATGTGGGAGCAGCGTGGCGGAGAGCCGGTGGAAGCATCTGCGTTCGTACCGCAGCCCGTGGAAGGAGGCGTGACCGTCCAGATGTGTGCTTTCGGTGGGGGCGATACCATTATGGAGGAGGCCATCTGCCAGATGCTGAAACTGGCCAGGGAGCGGGTCTATCTCCAGACGCCGTATTTCTCCCCGACCGACAGTATCGTCCGGGCGATGCGCGAAGCGGCGGAGCGGGGGGTGGATGTCCGGATCCTGCTTCCCAAGAAGGTGGACAATCCTTTCATGAAGCTGGTCAACGAGTCGTTTTATGAGGAGTGCCTGGAGAAATCGGTGAAGATCTATGAGTACACGCCCCGTTTCGACCATACCAAGATGGTCTTGTGCGACAGGAATCTTTCGCTGTTGGGGTCCACGAATTTGGATTACCGCAGTCTCCTGATCAACTACGAGATCGCGGCCCTGGTCTGCGATGCCGCACTGACGGAAAGGCTGTCAGCCGACTTCCTCCGGCTCCTGGATGACGCAGAAGAAATCACTCTGGAAGGAGCCCGTGCCGCCTTCCGCAAAGACAAACACGACCGCAGTCTCTGGTACAGCCTCAGGAAACGGATGTAAATCGATTGGTTTTTTTGCAAATTATTTCGCAAATTTGTGGATTCAATTGCAATTTTAAACCAAAAGCCATGAATATCACACCAAATGCTCAGAAGTACATCGATCAGGAAGATCGGTACGGTGCCCATAACTATCATCCACTGCCGGTCGTTCTTTCGAAGGGCAAAGGCGCTTTCGTCTGGGATGTGGACGGCAAACGCTATTTCGACTTCCTGTCAGCCTATTCTGCCGTGAACCAGGGACACTGCCATCCCAAAATCGTGAAGGCCCTCACCGACCAGGCCCAGAATCTCTGCCTGACATCGCGCGCCTTCTACAACGACTGCCTCGGCCCCTATGAGGAATTTGCCACCAAATTCTTCGGCTACGACAAGCTCCTGCCGATGAACTCCGGCGCCGAAGCCGTCGAGACAGCGCTCAAACTGGCCCGCCGCTGGGGCTACGTGGTGAAAGGCATTCCCGAGAACGAAGCCCTGATCGTCGTCTGCGACGGCAACTTCCACGGCCGGACCATCACCATCGTCACGATGTCGAACGACCCGGACAGCTACTACAACTACGGTCCGTTCACCCCGGGATTCATCAAGATCCCGTACAACGACACGGAGTCCCTGAAGAGCGTCCTCGACGAGAAAGGCGACAAGGTCTGCGCGATGATCGTGGAGCCCATCCAGGGTGAGGCCGGTGTGTATGTTCCCGACGACGGTTACATCAAGAAATGCTACGACCTCTGCCATGCCCACAACGTGCTCTTCATCGCCGATGAGGTGCAGACGGGTATCGCCCGTACCGGCAAGATGTTCGCCTGCGACCACGAAGGCGTCCGTCCCGATATGATTACCATCGGCAAGGCCCTCTCCGGTGGCGTGCTGCCCGTCTCCGCCGTGCTGGCCGACGACGAGATCATGCTGACCATCAAGCCGGGTGAGCACGGCTCGACCTTCGGCGGCTTCCCGCTTGCCGCCAAGGTGGCAGTGGCCGCCCTTGAAGTCATCCGCGACGAGCATCTCACCGAGAACGCCGCCCGCCTGGGCGTCATTTTCCGGGAGGAGATTTCCAAGATCAAGTCGCCGTACTTCAAGTCGGTCCGCGGTAAGGGTCTGCTCAACGCCGTGATCACCGAACCGCAGAACGGCATCGAAGCCTGGGACATCTGCCTGAAGATGGCCGAAAAGGGCCTGCTCGCCAAGCCGACCCACCGCCACATCATCCGCTTCGCCCCGCCCTTGGTCATCACCGAGGATCAGCTCCGCGAAGCCATCGGCATCATCAAGGAAGTCTTCGAGACAATCTGAGGATAAGAGGATAAGAAAGTAGGGCGCCTGTCTGGGGCGCCCTTTTTCTATGCGGCTGCGGATGGGGATCAGGCTCGGGTGGGATATTGCCATGAGGACCCTAACCACCCGCGGTTGATAGCGGGAGGGGCCCAGGCGCAGCCTGGGAGGGAGACGCGAAGCGTCGGTCCGAAAGGCAATATCCAGAGAGCCATCCCCATCCGCAGCGGATTAATCACCCAAGGTAGCGACCATCACCGCTTTGATCGTGTGCATACGGTTTTCGGCTTCGTCGAAGACGATGCTGTTCTCGCTTTCGAAGACATCTTCCGTCACCTCGATGCCGTCGAGGCCGAACTTCTTGTGGACGTCGCGGCCGGCCTGGGTCTCGAGGTTGTGGTACGAAGGCAGGCAGTGCATGAATTTGCACTTCGGATTGCCGGTACGCTCCATCATCTTCTTGTTCACCTGGTAGGGCATCAGCAGGTTGATGCGCTCTTTCCAGACTTCGTCGGGCTCGCCCATCGACACCCAGATGTCGGTGTAGAGGAAGTCGCAGCCCTTGACGCCCTTGTCGACATCGTCGGTGAGGGTGAGCTTCGCGCCGGTCTCGGCCGCGATCTTGCGGCAGGTTTCCACGAGGTCCGGATTGGGCCAGAGCGATTTCGGAGCAACGATGCGTACGTCCATGCCCATTTTGCAACCGCCCACCATCAGGGAGTTGCCCATGTTGAAGCGGGCATCGCCCAGATAGGCGTACGACACCTGGCTGAGGGGTTTGTCGACGTGTTCGCTCATCGTCAGGAAGTCGGCGAGGATCTGCGTGGGATGGAATTCGTTGGTCAGGCCGTTCCACACGGGAACGCCCGAATATTCGGCGAGCTGCTCAACGGTAGTCTGGGCGAAGCCGCGGTATTCGATGCCGTCGAACATCCGGCCGAGCACACGGGCGGTGTCTTTCATCGATTCCTTGATGCCAATCTGCGAGCCCGAAGGGCCGAGATAGGTGACATGGGCGCCCTGGTCGTAGGCAGCCACCTCAAAGGCGCAGCGGGTACGGGTGGAGGTCTTCTCGAAGATCAGGGCGATGTTCTTGCCCTTCATGCGGGGTTGTTCGGTGCCGGTGTATTTGGCGCGTTTCAGGTCGCGGGCCAGGTCGAGCAGATACTGGATTTCCCGGGGGGTGAAGTCGAGCAGCTTGAGGAAGCTGCGGTTGCGGAGGTTGTATGCCATAGGGTTGAAATATGTTTTTTTGATTAACGGACGATGCGGGTGCCGCAGGCGGGGTTGTTGAGCTGGCCGGCTTCGGTGATGACGCACTCCCTGCCGCCATTTTCGACGAAGAGGATGCCGGCCCGGACCTTCGGGGCCATCGACCCCTCGGTGAAATGGCCTTCGGCCAGATATTTTTTCGCCTCGGCGATGGTGATCACGTCGAGCGCCTGCTCACCGGGTTTGCGGAAGTTGATGTAGACCTTGGGGACGTCGGTGAGGATGTAGAATTCATCGGCACCGATCTGCGTGGCGCAGAGGGCCGAGGCCAGGTCTTTGTCGATGACGGCCTCCACGCCGGTGCGCAGGCCGTCTTTTTCCACGACAGGGATGCCGCCGCCGCCCACCGTGATGACGATGCGGCCTTCATCGGCAAGTTGTTTGACGATATCGATATTATTGATCCTGATGGGCTTGGGAGAGGCGACGACTTTGCGCCAGCCGTTGCCCTTGGGATCTTCGCGGTAGATGGCCCCGGTTTCCGCGTGGAGGCGTTCCGCCTCTTCCCGCGTATAGTAGGGTCCGACGGGCTTGGTGGGATTTTGGAACATCGGGTCGTCCTTGTCCACCACTACCTGGGTGACGAGCGACACGACGCTGCGCTGCAGGCCGTGCGACACCAGCACGCGGTTCATCCCCTGCTCGATGAGATAGGCGATCGAGCCCTGGGTCTCCGCGCCGCAGAAATCCATCGGCATCGCCTGGACGCCGAAGGCCTTCTTGCCGGCCTCGTGCTGCAGCATCACGTTGCCCACCTGGGGGCCGTTGCCGTGGCCGATGACCACGTCGTAGCCGCGTTCCAACAGATTGTATAATTGTCCGCACGTCTGTTCGACGTTGGCGAGCTGTTCCTGGTAAGTGCCTTTCTGGCCGCTCCGGAGCAGCGCGTTGCCGCCAAAGGCGACCATCGCCAGTTTCTTTTTCATTTATACGGTTCTTTTTAGGCTGCTTTCGCAGATTCTACACAAAGGTAGGATTAAATTACTTATTTTTGCGCCTTCGGACGCAACATTTTGCGTCGTGTAACATCTTTCTTATATGAGAAAAACGTTTACGGTCTTGGTGGCGCTCGCGCTTCTGGCACCTGTTCCGCTTCTGGCGCAGGACGATGCCTCGCTGTACATGGAGCAGGCCGGCGGTGCCGCTCTCCTCTTTCGGGGGCATAAGGCCTACGGCTATCCGATGGCTTTCAACGGGACCTATTTCTGGGACGGCCCCGCCTATATGCCCGGTGCGGCGATCTATAACGGCACCCTCTACGAGGGCCTGATGCTCAACGTCGATGCTGCCCGTCAGGACCTGCTGGTCAAAACCCCGTCGGGCAATGCCGAAAAGGTGCTGGCGCGCGAATATGTGGAGCGCTTCCAGATGGGCGGCCGCATGTTCCTGAACCTGCGCAACTGCTACGGTCCCACGACGCCGGACGGCTACTGGGAGGTGGTCTACGACGGCCGGGCCAAGGTTATCAAGCAGGTGGTGCGCCTCCTCCAGCAGGACCTCAGCGGCAACCTGCGCGCCGAAATGGGATACAACGACCCCAACTACCGCAACGACGTCTATCAGGTCTTCACCTATCAGGTCCGGATCTGCCATGTCTCGGAGGACGGGGTCATCACGCCGATCCGCCGCCGCAGCCAGCTGATGCAAATCTATAAAGACCGGAAACGGGACATCAACCGCTACGTCTCTTCGCTCGAAGATACCGGATCGCTCGATCTGGAACAATTCTGCAAGGCCGTGGTCCAATTTGCCGAAACCCGATGAAAACGCTGCGTACCCTTCTGACCGTCGCGGCGCTCTGCCTTGCCGCGCTGCTCCGGGCCCAGTCGCCCGGCGACCCGCTCGACCTGACCCGGGCCGACGCGACCACGCTCATCGATTTCCTCCGCCAGGAGACCGGGGCGTCCATCTTCTTTGTTCCCGATACCGCCGACGTTAAAAGCTATACGGTCCGTGCCCCGCGCAGCGAATTCCTGGAAAAGGCCTTCGACCAGCTGCGTGAGAACGGCTACAGCGTTACCCGCTACGACGACCGCTGGTTCGTGCTGCGGGGCCGCTCGCTCGCCCTCGCGCTGCCGGCCGGCTACTTCCGGACGGAAGCGCCGGCCGACACCGCCGGCCTCCCCGGCCTGTTCGACGAACAGACGGCGGTGATGACCTTCCAGAACAAGATCTACGAAATCGGCGACCCGGATGCCGCCAGCAAGGGCAGCAAGGCCGTGGTCCGGGGCTATGTGCGTGATGTCTCGACCGGCGAGCCCCTCGTGGGCGTGTCGGTCTATGAAGACGGCGGTAAGGCCTACACCACGACCGACGAATATGGCTTCTACAAGTTGTCGCTGCCCTACGGTGCCTCGCTCCTGGGCTTCAGCGGTTACTCGCTGGAAGACCTCAAGCTGCACTTGCAGGTGTACGGCGACGGCGGCCTCGACGTGGTGATGAAAGAGAAGGTGTTCTCGCTCAAGGGAGCCGTGGTCACATCCGAAAGCGTCTCGCGCCACCGTTCGCCCCAGATGGGCGTGGAGGTGGTCCGCGTCAACACCATCAAGAACGTGCCGGTGGTCTTCGGCGAGGCCGACGCCCTGAAGGTGGTGATGACCCTTCCGGGCGTCAAATCGGTGGGCGAAGCGGCCAGCGGCTTCAACGTGCGCGGCGGCTCCACCGACCAGAACCTCATCCTCTTCAACGAGGGGACCATCTACAACCCCAACCATATGTTCGGCATCCTGTCGGCGTTCAACACCGACGTGATCGGCGACGTGGAACTCTACAAGAGCTCCATCCCGGCGCAGTACGGCGGGCGCATCTCCTCGGTCCTGGAAATCCGCAACCGCGACGGCAACAACAAGAAGTTCCAGGGATCGCTGGGCCTGGGCCTGCTGACCAGCCGCCTGCACCTGGAAGGCCCGCTGGTCAAGGAACGCACCTCGTTCATCCTGGGCGGCCGGACCACCTACTCCAACTGGCTGTTCAAGCTGCTGCCCGAAAACAGCGGCTACGCGGGCGGCAAGGCCTCGTTCCAGGATGCGAACCTGGGCCTGAGCCACAAGGTCAACGAGCGCAACACGATCCATGCCTACGGCTATTTCTCCCGCGACAAGTTCAGCTTCAGCAACGACACCACCTTCCGCTACCGCAACATCAACGGCGCGCTGAAATGGCACAGCATCTTCAATGAGAACCACTCGATGACGGTGACGGGCGGCTACGACAGCTATCACTACAGCATCGAAGACAACTTCAGCCCCTATACCGCCTACCGGCTCTCGAACGACGTGAACCAGGCTTTCGGAAAAGCCCACTTCAAGTCGTCGCTTTCCGATGCCCATACTCTGGGCTACGGCGTGGCGGCCACCTGGTACGACCTCAATCCGGGCAGCTACCAGGCGGTGGGCGACTCCTCGCTGGTGCGGCCGCAGACCCTCGACCGGGAAAATGCCGTCGAGGCGGCCGTCTACGCCAGCGACACCTGGCGCATCACCGACGCCCTGACGGCCGATTTCGGCATCCGCTGGTCGCAGTTCTTCCGCGCCGGCGGTACCAAAACCTACGGCGGGCCGGAATTCCGCATCTCGGGCAAGTATTCGTTCAACGACGTGACGAGCGTCAAGGCCGGCTTCAACACCATGCGCCAGTACATCCACATGATCTCCAACAGCATCAACGTGTCACCGACCGACAGCTGGCGCCTGAGCAGCGACAAGATCCGTCCCCAGACGGGCTGGCAGGCCGCTGCCGGATTCTACCGCACGCTGTTCGAAGGCACGGTGGACGTGTCGCTGGAAGGCTACTACAAGCGGGTGAAGCACTACATCGACTACAAGAGCGGCGCGGTGCTGGTGATGAACCCCAACCTGGCCGACGACCTCATCGAGACGGAGAACCGCTCCTACGGCGTGGAGCTGATGGTCAAAAAGACCTTCGGCAAACTCAACGGCTGGGTGTCGTACACCTGGTCGCGTTCGCAGCTCCGCGAGATGGAAGACCGCGGCGTGCTGACCATCAACGGCGGCGACTGGTACAACGCCCCCTACGACAAGCCGCACGACGTCAAGGTGGTGGGCAACTACAAGTTCACGCACCGCTTCAGCCTGTCGGTCAACCTCGACTATTCCACCGGCCGTCCCGTGACCGTGCCGGTCGGACGCTATGAATATGGCGGCGGCACGCGCCTGGTGTATTCCGACCGCAACAGCTACCGCATCCCCGACTACTTCCGGCTCGACCTGGCGTTCATCGTTGAGCCCGGACACTATCTCAAGCAACTGACCCATATGTCGTTCACCATCGGCTGTTATAACGTGACCGGGCGCAAGAACCCGTATTCCATCTACTACAGCTCCGACGGGACCAATGTCACCGGACATATGCTCAGCGTCTTCGCCGTCCCGGTTCCCTACGTCAACTTCAACCTGAAATTCTGATGAAGATGAAAAAGAGACAGCTTCTGATCCTGATGCTCATGGCGCTGATGACCGGCGCCTGCATCTACGATTTCAACGCCGAAGTTCCGGGGACCGAAGGAATCGTGGTCATCGAGGGCGACATCCTGATCGGCGACTATACCCGGGTGCGCGTGACCACGTCGATGCCGCTCACGGGCAACGACCCCGCCCGCACGCTGGCGAGCACCGTCACTGTCGAGGCCAGCGACGGCACCCGCTATACCGGCCGCAACGGCTCCTCCATCGATACCCGTTTTGCCGACCCCGGCCTGGAGTACCGGCTGGTGGTGTCCAATGACCGCGGAACCTATGCTTCGGCATGGGCGCCCGTGCTGCAGGCGGCTGCCATCGACAGCCTGGCCTACACCATCAGCGACGACCACACCACGATGACGGTCGATGTCTCCGCCCACGGCGGTCCCGAGAATCTTTATTACCGCTGGATCGCCGAAGAGACCTGGGAATACCATGCGCCTTTCCAGGCTTCGCACTTCTTCGTGCCCCGCAACACCTATCTGAAAGGCAAACTCGTGGAACGCGACACGGTGGCGATGTATGAAGACGGCGAAAACACCTATTACTGCTGGAACCATGGCCAGGTGAGCGACCTGATGATCGCTTCGGCCAAAGACCTGACCGAAAACCGCATCGTGCGCCATCCGCTCTATGCGATGGACCGCTACGAGCAGCGCATCTCGTATATCTATTCGGTGCTGCTCATCCAGGAGGCGCTCACCGAGACGGCTTACCGCTACTGGGACATGATGCAGAAGAACTCTTCCGACGTGGGCGGGCTCTTCTCGCCGGAACCCTATGAGATGCGGGGCAACATCCTCAACGTCGACGATCCCGACGAGATGGTGCTGGGCTACGTCAGCGTGACGGCGCCCTCCACCCTGCGCTACTACATCAATTCCTACGAGATCATGTTTGCCCGTTCGAAGCCGGGCGAATACGACATCGAGCCGACCTACGTGCAGAAGAACGACTGGTACCGCTACTACCGCCAGGGTTATTCCGTGTACATGCTGCATACCGACGAGGGGGCGGGGACCGGCCGTGAGACCGAGGCGGATTACGAATTCGACTGGCTGCCGAACCGTTGCGTCCACTGCGAAATGCTGGGCGGCAGCAAGGTCAAACCCGATTACTGGCCCAACAACCACAAATAAACGACCATGAGAAAGACGACGATCTGTTTGATGCTGGCCCTCCTGCCGCTGCTGCTTTCCGCCCAGGGACGCAGCGTGGAGCGGACCTATGTTTCCACCGACAAGGATGTCTACGTGGCGGGCGAGAAGGTGTGGTGTTCGGCCTTTTGCGTGA
>Ga0310786_10004723_pt1 | contig 18811 bp, 8 predicted proteins | sample AusTroGonzalo_MG_FD_203881 | JGI IMG/M metagenome (GOLD analysis project Ga0310786, IMG submission 203881) | Bovine rumen microbial communities from tropical cattle in Woodstock, Queensland, Australia - Gonzalo_03 (v2) (version 2) | ecosystem: Host-associated > Mammals > Digestive system >... | reverse complement strand
CGTTCGCCGAAACCACACCGATAACCGCACCAGTAAAATTAATCATAGCCGTCGGTTCTACCGTATAACCAATATAAGTTCCCGCTTCACTGATGACCTGACCATCCGGCAAAACACGCCCCTGCACGATATCACGATAATTTCTCACATAGCCGCGCGGTGTTATCACACCCAAAAACTCGCAGGCATCATTAATAATCGAACCATAATTAACGGTTTGACCGATTAATGTGTTATTATTATCAAAAATATCTCGACCATTAATAATTTTTCCTAATGTCGTTCCGGTCAAATCCCGAACCAATCCGTTCATTCCGGTGTATCCGATAATATTTCCGTTAAAACTCATAATCATACGCTGACCGTATGCATTACCGTTTTGCGGACTCATAACCGAATTTGTATTTGAGCGATCTTCCACCGTTGACATATCGGGCAAAATCTTTGCAACAAAATCTGCTCCGCGGGAAATCATATTATTCACACCAACCGCGCCCAACAAATCACCCTGACGATTCACCGCATTTTCAAATTCCAGATTTTTACTGATAACTTCATTGCGCTCATTAATACTAAAACCTGATTGTGTCAGTTTTCCGACGACTTGTGCCTCGCGATTTAATAGCTCTCCGCTTGGCATAATATAAGCATTTATCGAGCCGCTTTCATCATACAATGCCGACAAATTGAGTCCTCGTCCCGAATTTTTACCATCTGTTGTAAACATATAACCGAACGGAGAAACAAATTTCTTTTCACCGGCATCATAAACAACACCGTTAATTCCTGCGATACCTAAAATTTTGTTATTATTATTGATTGATAAAATATTCCCGAAACTACCGCCGATAACGCGTCCTGAATTATCAAACGCTATATTATCCTGCATATATCCGGCTGCTGTTCCGTCTAATGTTGTAACAACACCATTCTTTAATGCCTGATATGCCAAAGCTCCTTTGTAATCAAACACAGGGCCCGAATTAACCAGTTTACCGATAAGATTACCGTTTGTATCATATACAAAACGACGAGCGCCTACGCGACCTATAACTTCTTTAGCTCGCGCAACCTGTCCCTCCGGCAAAACACGTCCTAAATAATTACCTGAAAAATCCGTTGCCGTGGATGATATATCTATCGTATATCCGATAACATTGCCCTTGTCTTCAATAACCAGCCCGTCGGAACGTACTTTACCTACCGGCCGATTTTTATTAACGACCACCCCGTTATAAGTGACTAAACCCAAATAAGTTCCGCGGTCATCTAAAGCATATCGGTTGCGGACAATATTACCGATAATTTTATCGCTGTCATTGTAAACATAGCCGTTTGCCTTCACTCTGCCGATAATACGGCCCTCAAAATCGGTAACAGCACCGCCGGGAGCAATGCTACCGATAAATTCGCCTAAATTTGAAATGACCATTTTGGAGGAAATCAAGCGGCCTTCCAGTACCAACTCTCCGCCCAAACGACGGAATGCATAGCCGTCTGCCGATACAAAACCGATTTCCTGACCTTGCAAATTTGTATAAACGCCATTACCGGTAAAACGGCCGATTGTCGTGCCATCATCGGCATAAATCAATCCGGGGAATAAAACTGCACCGCTGATATTGTAAAACTCATCAATTACCAAGCCGTTCGGTAAAACTTTTGCGACAATTTTTCCCGAAGGCAGACGCACCGTACCGTCATTACCAACTTTACCCAACGGTTTATTATCATTACCGATAGCAATACCTTGAGGGACAACGCCGCCGATAATGTTTCCTTTAAAATCAACAATCAAGCTGTCCGCCGTGACATTACCAATCAGCTGATTTTCCAATCCGACAACTTTACCATCAGGAATAACCTTACCGATAACTTCGCCGTTAAAATCGATTGCCGTAATTTCTTGCGCCCAAAGATCTGAAATGCGCGCAAACACCATACCGCAGGCCAATCCCGCGATAATAAGTATTTGACGAATTCTATTTTTTACCATTTCAGACTTACCTTCTCTTAATTTCTTCGGTTTTTAGCCACTTCCGGCAGTGCATATCCGGCAATTTTCTTATCCAAATTAACGAAAGAACCGTTGTTTTTGAGATAGCCGTTATTTTTACCAAACTCATCGACAACAATTCCTTTTGAATTCAATCGTCCGACATATTTTCCTTCATTATCCAATATAGTAGCACCGATTTTATAGATTTTACCTAGGATATTTTCATTATTATCAACAGCTAAATCATTTGAAATAACTTTGCCGATGACAACGCCGCTGTTATCACTTATTTTTCCATCAAAATTAATATATCCGACCATTCTATCCGCATTATCGATAACGATATCGCCATCAATAATATCTCCTAACAATTTTCCGTTCGCGCTGATAACCTGTCCATCCGATAAAACACGTCCGATAGCAATATTATCGCGGTCAATAATCTGTCCGTTAGGCATTGTTGTTCCTAATAAATTACCGCCAAAATCAATAACCGCACCGCGTTTTAACAATGTCAGATTTTTATCGCACGACCCTCCGGGAAGAATGGCCGAAATTGTGTCATTATTTAAGTTCAAAACATTACCGAGCATATCGGTATACCCTTGATAATATCCCCAAATATCTATCAATATGTTTTCAGGTAAAATTTCACCTACCAATTTTCCTTTGCCATCAACTACTTTACTGTCTGAAGTTGTGCGTCCGACAATTTTGCCGTTTGTATCAATAATTTCACCGCTTTTCAGTCCGTATCCCAAATATTGTCCGTCATAGCCTACGGCCGCACCGGTTTTAACAAGACCACCCAAATATTCTCCTTTGTCATTGAAATAGTAACCCTTGCCGTCTATTTTGCCCAAAACCGTTCCGTACGGATTGATGACTTTTCCATCGTAAGCAACCAGCCCTAATTCTTTGCCGTCAAAATCAACAACTTGCCCTTGTTCAACCGGAATTCCCAGATTGCGATTGAAAAAGCCGTACCCGTCACCATTAATACGCCCTAAATTTGCACCGCGCAGATTATAAACATTTCCATCCGGAAACAGGCGACCGATAAAATTACCCTGCGCATCAATAAACGCTGTTTTTTCATTCATCAGCACACCGATAATATCATTTGCCGAATTTGCCACCAAATCGCCGATAAAAATTTTACCTGCCTCTTGTCCCGTTAAGCCGATATCTCCGTTTATATCCACCATATTCAGGAAATTCCCTTGCAAGTCGTAGGCATAATTTTTATCCAATACATGCCCGACATATTGGCCGTCTACACCTAAAACATCGCCGTTTATTCCGACACATCCAACACGTTCAAACTTGCGATTAATAACTTGATTACCTTCCGTAATACTTCCTAAATAAGAGCCGTTCCAGCCGACAACCACACCTGTTTTATAGATGGCACCGATAATATCGCCCTGTTCGCTCAAAACCGTTCCGTTCGGATTAATGCAACCGACGTATACCCCTTCGGGGGTACGCACAATTCCATCTGTTCCCGCATCACCTAAATAACGGCAGCTGTTATCGTAAACCGCTCCGGTTTTAGCTATTTCACCAACATACGCTCCGCTGTTATCAACAACAACGCCATCAAACATTATTCGTAATTTGGTATCCAAATTACCTTTCATTATTTTTCCGCTTTTATCGAGATAGCCTATATTCTTACAACCGTAGCCAACCGCTAAACCGCCTCTGACCAATTTTGCAACAACTTCAGCGCCTGCCGGATCTTTTACTAATCCGTCCGATAAAATACGTCCCATTAATTGTCCGTCTTTTTCAACCGTTCCCTGATTGGTAACTTCTCCCAAAACTTGTCCTGTCGGCGTAATCGGAATCATCTGGGTTTGGACAAGAGCGCCTATATTACGGTTAAATTTGCTGATAATATTCCCTTGCGCATCAATATATCCTATCGTTTCTCCGTTAGAATCGTATATTTGACCGTCTGCCGTTGCATACCCGATAATATTGCCGTTTTTATCCGTTACTAAATTCACAAAATCACCGGCTTTACCTAAAACATTTCCGTCATTATCAACCAATGTTCCGTCTTCCAACATTCGACCGACTTTATTACCGTCAAAATCAACAACTTCTCCGTTTTCATTGATATAACCGATGACGTTACCGTTTTTATCATACGCCAAGCGACGTAATTCGCCGACATTCATTTCGGAGGCATAGCCGATGACATTACCTTCTTTATCGACGACCGTACCGTCTGAACGTACCATTCCGACGATTTTTCCCTCGGCATCAATTACATTACCGTTTTCATCGACATAACCGAGAACATTACCGTCTTTATCATACGCTATTTGCGGGACTTTATTATTTTCCGCTCTTCCGATAACATTGCCTCGCGCATCATATATGGTTCCTTTTTTATCAATTTTTCCGATAACATTACCGTTCATATCCACCATTGTGCCATCAGCCAAAACTTTGCCTGTCATTTTGCCGCTGGCATCATACATATTACCTTTTTCATCAACATAACCGATAACATTCCCATTGGAATCATATAAAACTTTTTTTGCCGCTTGGGTAACATCTTTTGTTTTTCCGATGAGTTTACCGTTGGCATCGTATATCGAACCGTCTTTATCTATCTTACCGATAACATTCCCTGACTTATCAACAATCGTCCCGTCTTCTTTAACTGTTCCGATTAACTTACCGTCGGCATCATACATATTACCAAACTCATCCACACGACCAATGATATTGCCGTTTGAATCGTATAAAATTTTTCCTTTATTTGCTGCTTCAACCGCTTTACCGATGATATTACCCTGAGCATCATATACCGAACCGTCTTTATCTATCTTACCGATAACATTCCCTGACTTATCAACAATCGTCCCGTCTTCTTTAACTTTTCCAATTAACTTGCCGTCGGCATCATACATATTACCGAATTCATCGACACGACCGATGACCTTACCGTTAGAATCATATAAAATTTTTCCCTTACTTGCTGTTTCTACGGCCTTACCGATAACATTACCCTGAGCATCATATAAATTGCCTTTACTGTCGATTTTTCCGATAACCTTACCGTTTTTATCGACAATAGTGCCGTCTTCTTTAACTTTTCCGACCAGTTTGCCGTCAGCATCGTACATATTACCGAATTCATCGACACGGCCGATGACGTTTCCATCGGCATCATATAAAATTTTTCCTTTATTTGCTGCTTCAACCGCTTTACCAATTACTTTTCCGCCAGCATCGTATAAAGTTCCCTGACTATCGATTTTTCCAATAACATTGCCAGATTCATCTACAATTGTACCATCGTCTCTGACTTTTCCGACCAATTTTCCGGTAGCATCATACATATTGCCGTTTTCATCAATCCGACCAATGACATTACCATTGGAATCATATAAAATTTTTCCTTTACTTCCGGTTTCAACTGCCTTACCGATTAACTCACCGTTGGCGTCATACATATTGCCTTTTTCATCAATTTTTCCGATAACATTTCCCTGCAAATCGGTAATTGTACCATCCGGCTTAACTTTTCCGATAAGATTACCTTCGGCATCATACATATTGCCATTTTCATCAATTCGGCCGATGACTTTGCCGTTTGAATCATACAGAACTTTTTGCGCTCTTTTTGACGCTGCCGCTTTACCAATCACATTGCCGTTTTTATCAACTACCGTACCGTCTTCACGCATTTGACCGATTACTTTACCGTCTCTATCAACAACACTGCCATCCGGGTTAACATATCCGATTATGTTCCCTTTCGAATCGTATACCAAACGTCTTGTTTCATCAGCATGTCCTTTTATATTTTTTGTAATAACATTTCCGTCTTTATCAACAAATCCGACGACATTACCGTTTTTATCAACTACCGTGCCATCCGGCATTACAATACCCAAAACCTTACCGTCTTTATCAATCGCAACACGACCCTGTTTGCTGACATGGCCGATAATTTTACCGTCTAATCCGATAACTTCTCCATTTTTGTTCATACGGCCAATTACATTGCCTTCTTTGTCAACAACGCTTCCATCCGCCAAAACACGACCGATAATGTTACCGCTGGCATCATAAACAAACCCCGCATCTACCGCTTTACCGATAATATTACCGTCATTATCAACAACTGTACCATCCGGCAAAGTTTTACCGATAACCGTTCCGTTAATATCAACCACCGTACCGTCAGCCAGAACTCTTCCGATGACGTTTCCATTGGCATCATAGACTAAACGCTGATTTTCCGCCACACCGATGACATTACCTTTTTCATCAACAATCATCCCGTTGGCATTTACCCGACCGATAACATTACCGTTTTCGTCTCTGACATAGCCGTCATCGTCTATGGTTCCGATAATTTCCCCATTCGGACCTATAGCATAACGCGTATTTGCTGTAGCACTTTCTGCCCCTTTTGCTCCACTGATACTCGCCGTATCGCAAAAATTACAATCTTCTTTACGAATGGCTTTACCGGTGACCGGAACTTTTTGAGATTTGTTATTGCCGCTGCTTAAATTAGCTTCCCGCCATGTAATAATAAAATTATTCTGTACATTTCCCGCTACAATCGGTGTCCACAGCATTGTAATATCGCAAGTTTCATGCCCGCGTAAAATTTTTCCGTTACACTCTTCTTTAAAGCTGAAACCCTCAAACGGTGGTTCTGCCAGCTGTACCGAAACAATTTGTATATTTGCCCGTCCGTTTGTGCCTACAGTCAAAACATTTTTGGCTTCCGTTCCCAAAACAACCTGTCCCATTTCTACAGGATCAGGGGTTGTTGTTATCGGCACTTCACCTTCATCTATATTTTCAAATTCAATACTTTCTTCCGTCGGTGCCGAATTGCTTGTCTCAAGTGCGTCATCATTAGCCGTAAATACCGGCGCGCTATATTGTTCAACCTGCTCATTGTCTTGTAAAACAAGAATCAGCCCCAATATAAAAATGACTAAAGAGATAATTCCAACCATCATAATAATATGGTTGGTCTTTTTTACATAACTTTCCGAATGAGTTAAAATTTCCTGTTCTTCACTCATTGAGTCCTAACCACGCTACAAAAGACGCCGTTGCGGCCTAAACGACTGCATACTTCATCACCATCCTCAAGGCTTTCAACCGGACCGACGCGTAAATGAAACAACTCTTTACCTTGTCCATCCGCCGCGGCATCAACCGAGAAAAATGGCTCATATCGGTTCAACGTATCCGAATATTTCTTTGATAACGAACCCCACAAATCTTCCAGATTATTAACATTACTGTCCGTACCGAGTTCTATGGATATATTACTGCTATCCGCAAACATCAAACCGGCGGCTTTTTTACCCATATTTCCAAAACTTCCTTCAGGAGCATATTGATGTGTATTAGAAATTCGTTGCATTTTCGAATAGTCAAATCCGTCATTTGACGGTAATGCGCGTCCGTTTCCTGCCGGTCCGTAAGTAATATTTACGCTCCCATTCGGATTAGTTGTATAATTGGAAACCATAAAATCATCTCCGCCAGCATTACCAGAACTTGCAGAATTACCAAATAGATTTTGACCTTTTTCTCCCAAAGAATCGCCTCCGGTCATCTTTTCAGGAATAGGCGCCGGAACTTGCCATTGACCACCGGTATTAACAACCGGGGTAAATTCTAATCCGGCATCATCGGAACGACGTAATTTAAGGCAAATCATCCGTTTACCGTTACGCAGAACCATATCTCCGATACCCTCAACAATAATCAAACGATTATTCGGCCCTTTTGTGCGAAATCCGACCGGAACTTCAAGTCTTTCAACAATTAAAGTAACAATCGGACGTTGTGTCATTGTTAAAGACTTTTCCCCTAAATCTATATATGTAAAAATATCATCACGCCATACGCGTTCCGGTGCAATAACGACATCTTCCGGATTAGGTATATAAACTTCAACATCAAACTTAAATTTAGAGACATCCAGCGGAATTGATTTTACCCAATCTTGACGTTGAAAACTTCTGGTAAAAAGAGAATCTATCGACATATCATTCCCCGAACCGTAATTTGATGCATTAATATGACTACTCGCACCTGCTGCACGACCGGAACTCTTGCCGCCGATTACATCAATATCAATAATAGAGTTTGTTAAACGCTCCGTATTAACACCTTCACTTTTCAGATAAAACACATACTTATTGCCGCTACGTCCGAAAATTACAATATTGGTATCCACGCCCACATTGGCCCCTTTTTTAGGATACAGCAAAACTGTGTTCGGCCCCGATATTTGTCCATCAAAACTCGAGCTGTCGCCTAAATAAATATCTTCAACCAATTCCCAATTCGGAAAATTTAATAAAGTAACCATTCCTTCGCGAACACGAATAGGCAAAATTAAATCCGGTGACCAATAATATTTTGAATAAGCTGGTTTTGTCTGACCTTCACCCAAATTTTGTAAAGGGTCCAGCCAAGCACTTTGCGTCATTCCCAGCGCATTAAATCCCGCATAACTCATATTCATCGGCATATACATTCCCTGACTTTGGTCAGCATTCTGATCTAAGCTTCCCATCGTTGCCTGCGCATACACCTGTCCTATCGTTAAAACCGACAAAACCATTAAAACAGAAAATTTACCGATTATTTTAGCCATTCTTTATAAACCTTATTTTGTTTTGTTATGCATTAGTGAATATCGGGTCACAGTAAATCCTACCGGATTATTCAACCTGTCATTAAATTTAACCGCCTTTTTACGATACACTATACGTAACGACGCTGTCCAATAATTGAGTTCAGGCGTTGACGAAGAAGGATACATATCCTGCGTCTCATATTCAACTTGCCACAGCCCTTGTCCCAATTCGTTAACCGTTAAAATTTTAACCGTCCGTTGCAGTCCTTTTTGTTTAACCAAATCCAATGCCCGTTTTGCTGTTTTGTTAATGAACTCATCATAAACTGCCGATGACGACATTTCTTGTATCGCCCCACCCGGCAACCAACGAATTTCCATTTCCGTCTGATCATTAACTATCGTACTGCGTTGCAAAACATAACTGCGCACAAACGTTTCCGTAATTGATTTATTATCCGCTAAATTGCTTTTATAGGGCGTAATATTATAAACCTGTTCTTGTTTATTTTGAAAACTTAAAAGATACGGCTCAACCCGAAACAACGGAATAACCTGTGCAATAGCAAGAAGCAATACGATATTACAGCATAAACTGATAGCCGTAATAATAGCAAAAGCCCGAGCCGTCCACAGGTAGCGCTTTTCACTCGTGTTGGCGACAAATGTCTCTCCGCGACGTGGACGAGCTTGCGGAGCTCGCGCCTGCGGACGAACACCTTGCGCTCCAATTAAACGCTGTTCACTGTTATTACTCCCCAATTGATTGGCCATACGACATCTCCAAGGTTAAATCGTCTCAATAAACCAGTCGGGCAAATCTTTGGGTAAATCAAGTTGCATGCAAGCGCAAGGCGATATTTTCAGTTCATCAATACCTTTACCGACGCCTACCGGCTCAGCTTCATAATACGAGCCAAAAATTCCGCACGACGGCAACATCAATAAAGCTACTGCTATTATAACCTTTTTGAACATTTTGAGATACCTCATTTTTAGTATACTAATCCAGATATTTTGAGGTTATACTCTTTTAATTTAAATGTCTAATATCATCTGAGAATATCAACAAAGAATTACAGACCTTCTACTCGTGTCTGCGAATACCTTAAAACTGTAAATCCCATCGGATTGATTAAACGACGTCCCGTAAATACACGTTCACGTATAAAAACACCGGTAATTGACGCTGTCCAATATTGCGCCGTTACCATTCTATCTAAAGATTTGCTGTCTTTTTTTAGCGGTTCTAGCCGATATGTTTTAAAATCAACTTTCCATACCGGACTATGTTGTCCACCAACTCGTTTAACATTTATAATTTCAACTTCCTGCACCAGTCCTTTACCAACCTCTGCATCCCAAATCAAATCACGATATTTTGAAAATTCATTAAATATTCGCGGTGCCGATAAAAGGTGCATAATTCCTCCCGGCAACCAACGCACGCCCATTTCAACTTTGTCATCAATAATCGTATTACGCATTTCGACATATTGGCGCACGAACATTTCCGTAATTTTATCTTTTGATGCCATATTTAAGCCGATACTTTCAGCGCGAACCAAATCTTCGCTACTGTCTTCTGAAATAATTAAAAACGGCTTTACTTTAACTTGCGGTGCTAAGCGAAACAACGATAGAGACGCACTCCAAAACAAACTTAATGACAATACCGCCAAAAAAATAAAAAACCTTGACAGCCACATATAATACTTCAGTTTCAGCGAAGATTCCTGCTGTTTATACTCGTTGATGAACTCAACCTGACGCTCGGCGTTTGCATCGCTGATAGCTAAAATATGACTGCCTTCCAGTTTGTTTTCTGCCATTTATTCCGCCTTATATATTATCCACCATCTGTGCGCAATACGGGTCTGCTATTTCATTCAACTGTTGTTCAAATGTTTTTTCTTCTTCTTTTTCCTGACGCGCAACAACCTCTTTATTAACTTTTTCGGCTTTTATATCCTCATCAAGTTTAGAATTATCCGCCGCATCATCACCCAAAGAAACCAATACTTCGCTGTCTTTTTTCAACGCTCCGATTAAATTATTAATTCTATCCAACCGTTCTTTGATAACTTCATTGTCATTTCCTTGTAATTTTTGCGCTGCCGTCTCTGCTTCTTTCACTTTTTTATTACGATAATTCAACAAAGCACTTCGTGCCGAATTATAGTCGCTTTCATTTCGTAAATCAAAGTCTGGCGTCATTACAAAATTCAACCGGTTAAACAATTCTTTAAGTTCTGCTTTCGTTTCATCAAGCGTCACTTTCGCTTCCGCTATATTTTGCAATGTTTCCTGCTCATAATCAACCGATTTCAAAAATCCGCCAATTTGTGTTCGCTCCATACTGACCTGATCATATAAAATATCTTGCAGACCGCTTTCCGTATTCGTGTTTTTGTTGTTATCAGACAGCGTTTTGAAAACATTTTCCGCAAATTTATTGTATTTAATACCGTCATCATAGTCAAACAAATACCCTAATTCGCTATTAACTTCGGCTTCTTTGAACTCGGAAAATGCTCTCAGTTTACCGCCGCCGCTGACATCTTTTGCCGGATTATAAACCGTTACTTTGTTTTTCGAGAACGAAAGCGTAAATCCTTGGCATTGCTGGTAACCCTTCTTTTTCAGTTCTGCCTTTTTCTGAATACTCTCCGTATCGGGTCCCATAAATATTCCGGTACTCGGTTGATGATAAATCACATAAGTACTGTCGTGATTATCTTCATCATACGAGGTGACCAGATAATCGTCATCATACCAACACGGATATTTACCGCTGTTCGCCAATCTGGCTTCCGAGGGTTTAATTACCGTACTCAAATCAATATCTTTTTCAAGATAGGCCGGTGATGTTAAAATCCGTTTCCAAATCCACGGAATATATGTCATATTATTCAAAATACCTTCTCTGGTTAATCTACCGTTGTTAACCGGAATGCTGTCATAATCCGAATAATCAAAGAATACAACTTCGCGTACCGAAGGTAACGGACGTTGCGGAACCGGTGCCGGTGACAAAAAGTCGCGTCGTTTACCGTTGTTGCTGACAAAGCAATCCGTATCGGCCATTTTACAAATATCTTGCTGGCACGCATCATTTGTAATGTAAGCTTTATAAATATTCCGCAACAAAGACATCACACCGCTGTATGACGCATATTTTTGAATATGACTGCTAAACGAAACCAAATCTTCGTCTGTTATATTTTTCAGATGATCTATCAAATCCGAATGAACTTTCTTCACCTGTTCCTGTTGTTGCTCTGACGATATTTCGCGGGTGTACATCTTTTCGTTAATTTCAAGCACCTGCTTAACCGCCTCTGAGACAATTTCTCTTACCGCACCTTTGGTATCTTCCAAAAGTGTATGGGCTTCCGTTAAAATATCCGGCAGATTAAATAAATAGCGATTACCATATTCATCAAACTTCGGAATTTTGAAATTCTTTTTATAATACTGCGCCAAATCTATATTGTTTATTTTCGCCAAGGTTGATGAATAATCCTGTTCGGCTTTGGCAATAAGCATATCATAAGAGTTTGTTGCTTCTTGCGCCGCGGTCACATAAGCCTGATTTACTTTTTCTTTTTCAGGTTTTAATGCCTCTATTTTATCTTTTTCGGCCTGTTGTTCCTGTTTTAAACTTTCTATTTTTTGCTCAAGCAACGGAATTTCCGCCGTTAAACGCAAAACTTCTTCTCTTGCTTCTTTCAACTCTTCCTGTGCCAACAACAAGTGGTCAGGCTCTTCCGCCTCAATTTCTTTTTCGCTTGTAATTACTCGCGTATATGTTTTGATATCTTTTTCCATTATATCATTTTCCGGCTCATCAACAACCTCTTTGATTTGCGCGGTTTGTTTTTCCGTTGTTACCGAAACTTTAGGTGTCGAGCGGAAATCGGTCGAATTTTCTTTATTATTCAAAAGGTTGGTTAAATCACTCTCTGTCGTTTTTTCCGGAGCTGATATTTTTGCCACTTGCGCATTGGCAATGAGCGAATGTCCTTTATATATCCCTTGATATAAATTGTAGCTTTGTTTACCGAAGAAACCGGCATTTAAATCTTTTTTATAGGTTTCCGTCGTGGTTTCAAAAACTTTTAATGACGGCACTTGCAACTGGTGCTGATAAATCTTTTCAACTTCTTGTTCTTTTGCCGTTACCGTGTGCTCAGCCTCGATTTTTTTATCTTTAAGCGTCTGCAATGTTGAGGTTTCTTTGTCAATTTGAGCCTGCAAAGAATTAATTTTGTTTATCCAGGGTCTTTCTTTGTCTTCCAACGCTTTGATTTGTTTTTCTTTCTGATTATACAAGTTTGTCAATCGCTGTTTTTTGCGGGCAATCAAATCATCCACTTCGCTGACAGCATCTTCTCTGTCTTCTTGCAGTTTTTGTTTTAAATTTTGCAAGCCCTCTTTATTATTAACTCTTTCTCTACCTTCACTCAAAACATCAATCAGTTTTCCCGTCACATTTAACGCCAATTCATTCAAATTAAGCGCTTCGAGGCTTTTAACCATACTGTCGTATTTTCCTTCGACATATTGATTGTAGTAAGATTGCGTGTCTTTCCACATCGGAAACAAAACTTTTGCTTTGCCCCAAGACCCATTTTCGCCGTTTTTAAACTGGTCTTCCGCTAGTAATTTTGCGGCTTCAGCACCGATATTCCAAGCCAAACGCCGACTTTCTTTCAACTGAGAATTAACCTGTTTGCTTTTTTCGGCGTCTTTAAAACCCTTGTTTGCGTCTGTATCAAATTCTGTCGGATGAGATGCACTTTCTATAGAACTTAAATCTGACGGATCGGCATTTTCATCATAATCCGCTTCGCCGAAATCATCACTTGAAACCGTGGCTCCCGTATCTTCGGCCTTGGCCAAAGTGAAAGCTTTAACTGCCCAACCCGAGATACCTTTGCGCGCGTCGTAATCGGTTATTTTTGATTCACTCAGATTACCGTTCCACATTTTTTTCGGATTTTCGTACATTTCACCATAATAACGAATGGCGCATTGTTCTGATTTTTTCAATGCTTCTATCGCCGCATTATGAACCTTGATACTTTTTTCATAATCTTTGTATGCTGCTTTATAAGAAGGCAGGTTCAAAATGTAGTTATGCATTTCGAGCGCTTCATTCAAATAATTATTTGCTTCCGTTACTTTGGCTAAAAGTTCCAGATTTTCCTTATTATCCGCATACGGATCTCTCATATTTCCTTTTGTTTCCACAAAAGAGGTTCGGCTTTGGTAAACCGGTTCATCATCGTCATCAGACAAGGCGGCAAAAGCCATAGTCGCCGAATTTTTAATCGCCGCAGAGGCCATTTTAATCCGCTCTGCGCCAAATAAAGAATTATCATCGTTCTGAGCTTTTTTATCTTTTTTGCTCTGCGGAACACTCGGAGCAACAATTTGTTGCCCGATAGCTTGCGCGGCAATGTATTGCATACGCAGAGATTCCAACTCTTCAAGAACTTTCAGCACTGAATTTAAGGTTTGATATGCATTATAAGCGTTTTTCCAAGCGCCGTTAGCGTCCTCGTTTGATTCGGCACCTTCTGTTCCTTCATTTAATGTGCTTTCCACATTATCAATAGATTGTTCCAACTCGTCAAAAACCGTTTCCATTTGGCGGGACAGTGTATAAATTTCGATGATTTTATCCTGATGAAACTCTTTAGCTTTGTTTTGATATTCGCGGCAAATGTCAAGATTATTCGGTTTTTTCATATCATTGCAGACAACCGGATATCTGAAAAACAACGGATATAATGCTTCTTTGACGGATATCGGGTCGGTGTCGGTCGCCAGTTTTGACTTTTTCAATTCTTTACTTCCGGGAACACCTGATTGTTTGGCTTTTTTAAATACACCACCCATAAAGCCCTTGAATTTTCCGACATAAGATGACAGTAACGCTTTTGCCTGCTGGCTCATTGTCTGCATATAGGCTGTTACCTGCGATTGAACGCTTTGTAACTGAGCATTAACCGAGCCTACAATCTCCATCACATCGGTCGGCGCGTCAATATCAGGACACGGCGGCAAGCTCGGGCACGGCGGCATAAAAAACGCCTTGACCGGCAATGACAAGCAACACACGGTAAGAATAACAAGTAAATATGTTTTTATTTTTCTCATCATTTTTCTCCTTACCGTTTCTTTTTCTTGTCGTATTTGTAATCGTCAAGATTAAAGACCAGAACATCTTTGTCATAATTGTTCAGGTGCGTGTTCATATTGACCATATCTTTTGCGGTTTCCATTTTTAACTCCGCCGCCCATAAGCGTGCTAATTTAAGGAGTTGGCGCATTTGTTCAATTTTGACCGAAATATCCATCTGTAATATACCTTGTTCGGTTTCCGCCATTTCTCCGCCTTTTTTTAATTCTTCAATATAATCCGGTAACGTGTCGTCTTCTTTCAAGACATCTACTGCTTTAGCAAAAACATCGGCGCTGTCATTGATTGCCGTTTCGCGGCGATAATTAAATATCTGTCCGTTACGGGTACTCGACATTTCTTCACCTTTGGCATAGAAATTATCTTGTATAACAGCGTTCATTTCACCTGCTACTTCGTTTGAAGAATCGCCGCTGAACAGTCCCGAAACAGCTTTTTTGGCACTTTCTTTATTGACCGGATTAAGTTCTGCCACTTCTGCTTTGAGTTTATCTAAAGTTTCGTTGATACTCTTTAAAAGAACTTCCGTTTCGGCTTTTTTCTGTTCTTTTTGTTGTTCGTATTTATCGGAGATTTCTTTAATTTTTGCATTATTACCATCTATCATTTGTTGATAAGTGGCTTTTTCGGACTCATCATTCGTCTGAGCTATCATTTTTTCTAATTTTGCATTATTTTCTTCATATTTTTCAGTTTCAGCTGATTTAGAATCATCTATATCCATAAGCGCTTGCTTATAAGCTTCTTGTGCAACACTTGCATCCATTTGCAGTTTTTTCAGTTCCTGCGCCTTTGCCAAAGCTGCACCTGCCGTATTCGAGGCTGTTTCTTTCGCCTGATTAACAGCATTCGTCGCACTATTTACAGCATTAGATGCCGTTTCTTTAGCTTGATCTACCGCGCTTGTTACTCCGTTAACACTTTCTTGCGCTGCCACCAAACCACTCTTGGCATCTGCAAGTAAACCTTTCGCCTCCCCGGCAACACGCGTCAACATCGTCACTTGATTTTGTATGTAACGTTGGATATCCGAAATTTTACCTTGAATACGTCCGACCAGTTCTTGACCGCTTCCCACCGCATTACCAAAGTCAAATTTAAGTTGCGCTTCTGCCGGAGACGTATTAAAAACAAGCAAACCAAAGAGGATTATAACACTTAATTTTTGCAACTTATTCATTATTCTTCCTCCTCTTCGGGCGCTTCACGCTTAATATCAGTCATCGCCTGCGTAAACTGGTATGATTGCAACATACTTTCCATCAAATATAATTGTGACAGTCGTTCAACTGCTCCCAAAGCTGCCAGATTTGTCTCGCGTTGAATTTCACCTGTATCGCTCATATTAACATCTCGAGGGGCTTTTTCTTCCAATAATTTCGCTCGCATCGCGTGTCCTATACCATAAAGCGAGGAAACCGCATCTTGCATTAATTCCTGTTTGATTTGTGTTATTTCTTCATATTGTTCGTCGGTATTTTCCCCTTTTTTCAGCGGCGGATTATATTTCGCCGATACTTCTTCTGCCACTTCTTCTTTGTTTGTTCCCTCGGTCGGGTCAGAAATTCCTTCCATACGTGCGCTCAAACTTTGAACACCGTTCAACGAACCTGAAACAACTCCTTGCGCTGCCTCCATAAGTTCTCCCTTAACACTGCTGGCGGCATTTTTAGCTTTGCTGGCGGCATCTTTTGCCTGTTCAACCTGTTGCATCACCTGGGTTTTTAATTCGTTCACTTTTTCTTGATATAACTTGGCTTTTTCCTGAATTGTCGCCAACATACTTTGAATTTTTTGCAGAAATTCCTGATCTGCCCGCGCCGAGACAGGAACATTCATAATCAGAGCCAAAGTGATGATAACAAATAATTTGCGCATGGTGATTGTCCTTATTTTCCGGTTGACGCTTGTTCCGTCGGCATTAATTTGTGAAGTGTTTTCAACCCATTGTATCCTATCCGACTGGCCTGCAGATTGATAATATCGTTTAAGGCAAACAACATCTCACTTTCTGTTGTTAACATAGCTTCTTTATTTTTGTGAGCATCGCTACCATCTTGAACAGCTTCATTCGTCTCTTTCATTTTACCTTCTTCATATTCGGCGCTCTTAACTTTTTGATACAACCCTTTTTTCAAAACATCCTGTGTTCCCTGATATTCTATGCTATCAATAAAAGCTCGCGCGGTTTCGTCTTTGTCTGTTTCAAACTGTTCGTTGAAGACTTTAATATAACAGTCTTTCATAACCGATGAGTCGCTATCTAAATTAAAATGACATTTTCGCGCTAAATTTTCAGGTATAATCGGAGAGTTTATTGCTACCGTTCCGTCCGAACGCGTGACTTGGTATGCGTATTCTTGATCAGATGCACCACCCAGACCTAACTCAGCCTCTTCGTCTACCGCTTCTTTGCTGATAGAATTGATACTGCTTAAGCCCGACATAATCAGCGACCCCGTATAAATCTTACGCAACCGGTTCAATAAGTAGAGCATCTGTACGTTTGCGACTGAAATATTACTGATACCGCTGTTATTGTCTTGAACATTTGTTACGGAATCTATTAACGGCCCCAAAATATCTTTTTTATATGAATTCGAAACCGCTTTATCCTCCAAAGCCTCAACATTTCCGTGCTCTGCCTGCTCAAACACAATATCGGAAACAATACCCTGAACGGTTGCCCTTTCGCTTTCATCATTGCCGTTCATTTTTTTTCCGAATTTTGCTATGCAATCCGCAATAACGTTCATATCTTTTAAATCTTCGGGCTTAATACAACACTCGCGAGCTAAGGTTTCGGGCAGAATTATTATTTCGTTTGTTTTGCCATTGGCTTCAACAACCATTTTATAATCATAATCACACGCTTCCGTAGCAAATTGCAAGGTATCCGCATAACTTAATTTTACGCGACTTTGCCTGGCAAACTCTCCATCATCTTGCCACAAGCTATTTTTTTGCAATGTTGGTGCTTTTGTTTCTTCCGTTTTGCTCGGACTTAACGTAAAAGCTTTTCTGCCTGTTGTCGTTTTGGCGGTGCTATTTGATTCCGGCTCATAAATTTTGCTGTTTGAATTAATGATTTTTGATGTATCCATTTCCGAAATTGCACCCAGAGTCTTTGTATCGCCTTTGCGTACAGCCTCCGTCATTGTTTGTTTAAAGGTACGCAATGCGGCTAAAGAGCCTTCTTCATTTGCTGCTTTTTCTATTTTGGCGACACCTTCGTTTTCCTTTTCTTCCGGATTTTCTTCTGTAACGGTTTTACTCTTATCAAGAGATTTCATTTGCGTTTCGGATATTAATTCTTTTGCCGGAACTTCGGTTGTCGGCGTTGGCAAAATATTGCTTTCCGCCGTTACCGTATTTTCTGTCGGTTTAGAAAAACTGACGCGACCAGCCGATTTGGTAGCCGACTGACTCGTTAATTTTGCCGGCGCAGATGATGCTGTTGTCGTTTTCGGTGTTGTTTGTACAGCTGTTGACTTAGGCGCTAAAGTCGTTGTCGCTTCTTTTTTCGGCGTTGCCGTTCCTTTCGCCCCCAAAGCTACCGTTTCGGGTTTCTTTTCTAATTCTGTTTTCACCTTATCTGTATCTTTTGTCGCTTGAATATCTTTTTCTTTTGTTGAGAGCAGAGACGTGTCTATATCAAGTTCCTCATCTTCCAACTCACCCTCAGTGTCTTCGTCTGTCTTAAGTTGTCCTACTTTTTCATCAAGCATTGCACGAGCCGTATCCGCTTGGTCTTTTATGCCGTCAATCGTGTCTTTAGCCTCGTTTAATTTGGCTGTTGCCTGATTCTTTACACCCTCAACCGTGTTTTTCGCGTTATCAACCGCATTCTTGGCCTCATTAATCTTAGCGGTTGCTTGATTTTTTGCATTATCGACGGCGTTTTTCGCACTATCAACTGCACTTTTAGCTTCGTTAATCTTGGCCGTTGCTTGGT
>Ga0310786_10004720_pt1 | contig 18817 bp, 16 predicted proteins | sample AusTroGonzalo_MG_FD_203881 | JGI IMG/M metagenome (GOLD analysis project Ga0310786, IMG submission 203881) | Bovine rumen microbial communities from tropical cattle in Woodstock, Queensland, Australia - Gonzalo_03 (v2) (version 2) | ecosystem: Host-associated > Mammals > Digestive system >... | reverse complement strand
GTCCCCATCCGCCTCGCCCCCTTCGCCCTCGCCTCCACCCCCGTCACCGTTGCCCAGTTCCAGGCCTTCGTCGACGACACCCGCCACGTCACCGCCGCCGAACGCACCCCCGGCGAAGCCCCCACCTGGCGCCAGCCCGGGTTCCCCCAGACCCCCGACGACCCCGTCGTCTGCGTCTCCTGGCGCGACGCCGCCGCCTATTGCAACTGGCGCTCCAAACGCGAAGGCCTCGCCCCCGCCTACCGCATCCGCAACGGCGGCCAAACCGTCGAATTCGACCCCCTCGCCGACGGCTATCGCCTCCCCCTCGAAGCCGAATGGGAATACGCCGCCCGCGACGGCGGCAAGGACATCCCCTTCCCCTGGGGCACCGACGATGCCGAAGCCGCCGCCCTCAAGCACGCCAACTTCTCCCCCGAAGCCCTCCCCATCGACCCGTGGCCCGACACCAACCCCGTCAAGGCCTTCCCCGCCACAGGCCCCGGATTCCACGACCTCGCCGGCAATGTCTGGGAGTGGTGCCAGGACATCTACAACCCCAACGCCTACACCACCCACTACCGCACCTCCTCCGTCGAAGAACTCCTCAACCCCGCCCCCGGCACCCACCCAGACTCCCTCAAACGCGTCATGCGCGGCGGCTCCCATTTCAACCCCCTCCCCTTCCTCCGCTGCGCCGCCCGCGCCTATGGCCTCGAAAAAATGAGCGCCCCCCGCGTCGGATTCCGCCTCGCCCGCTCCATCGACGAATGACCCCCCGCCCTCCCGCCTCCCCCCGCGCGTTTTTTGCCCGTCGGACCGGTTTCCGCATTTTGCCAAGGTTTGGCAAAAAAGCGGGAAATTTGCCAAACCTTGGCAAAAATACCCGCGGGCCGTTTTCCAAATTTGCCAAGGTTTGGCAAAAAACGCCCATTTTTGCCAAACCTTGGCAAATCGTCGTTTTGACGGGTTTCCTCCTCGCCGCCTGCAGCAGCCTCCCCCCCGAACAACGCAAAACCACCCTCGCCGTCCCCTTCATCGCCCAACCCGCCGACCGCTGCGGCCCCGTCGCCCTCGCCATGGTCGAACGCTACTATGGCCGCGAACCCGACCTCCCCGCCCTCGAAAGCGCCACCCTCATCCCCGCCCTCGGCGGCACCATCCCCGACCTCCTCGTCCAAGCTGCCCGCGACGACGGCTTCTCCGCCGACCTCCTCCACTTCTCCCCCGACCAGCTCTTCGCCGAACTCCGCATCGGCCGTCCCCTCGTCCTTCTCCTCGCCCCCGACCCCGACCTCCCCGACGACCCCCGCGGCCACTTCCTCGTCGCCACCGGATGCGACCCCATTTCCAAAGCCCTCCGCGCCCATACGGGAAACCGAAAGAACGTCTGGCTCCCCGCCGACGAATGGCTCCCCCGCTACCAAACCGCCGGCTCCACCGTCGTCTTCGTCACCCCCTGACCCCTCCCCCACCCGTCTTTTGCCCCATGGGGAGGGCCCCGCTTGTCGGGGCCGCCGTTTCCCCACCCAGCCCGCCTCCCCGTGGGAGGGGCACCGTCCCCGGTGCCCGCATTCCGACATTCCCCCCCCAGCGGTTTTTGCCCGTCGGACCGATTTGCCGATTTTCGGCAAACCCGCACGGGGATGTTCAGCAAAGGTAGAACGACGCCTTCCGCGCCAACGCGCCGCGGATGCCGGCTTCCGGCAGGCTGCGGACGAGTCCGCCGTTTTTCCTCCGCTCCAGAATCCGCCGGACCGCGACCGGGCCGAGTCCCGGCACGCGCAACAGTTCTTCCCTGCCCGCCCGCTGGAGGGAGACCGGGAAAAATTCCGGGTGGGCCGCCGCCCAGGCTTCCTTCGGGTCCGTTTCGAGCGGCAGGTTGCCGTCCGCGCCGAAACACATTTCCTCCGCCGAAAACCCGTATTTGCGGAGGAGAAAGTCGGTCTGGTAGAGGCGGTGTTCGCGGGTCAGCATGTCGGAATTGCTCGCCGCGGAAGTCTCCCCCGGCAGGTCCGGCTCGCCCAACCCGCGCTGGTAGGCGGAAAAATAGATGCGGTGGAGGCGGAGGCGGTCGTAGAGGCCCCCCATGTAGGAGACGATTTCCCGGTCGGTGTCGTCGCTCGCGCCCACGATGAACTGGGTCGTCTGCTTCACGCGGGCACGGCGGGCGCCCGGCGCGGTCAGCCCGGCGATCCGCTTGATGGGGCGGATGACGTCCTCCATGTAGTCCTTCCGCCCCGTCAGCTTGGCGAAATGCCGCGCGCCCGCCGCTTCGATGTTCAGCGAAACCGTGCTCGCCAGCTCCACGGCCCGGTCGATCGCCGCGTCGCTCGCGCCGGGGATGATCTTGATGTGGAGGACGCCGCGGAAGCCTTCTCGGCGCCGCAGGATTTCGCCGGTGGCGATCATCCGCTCCATGGCCGCGTCGGGATTGTTCCCGGGCACGGCGGAAGTCAGGAAAATCCCGAGCACTTCGCGGCGCCGCCAGTAGGGCATGAACGCGCGGACGATTTCCTCCGGCGAGAGGCTGCACCGCCGCACGGTGTCGCGCCCCGCGCGCAGGGGGCAGTAGCGGCAGTCGTTCGAGCAGGCGTTCGACACCAGCGTCTTGAACATCAGCCCGCGCCCGCCGTTCTGCAGGGTCACCGGATAGAGCCACTTGTCGTCCAGCCCGCGCCGCCGCCGGTCGCCCTCCGACGAGCCGCACGCGCACGACAGGTCGTACTGCGCATCCTCCGCGAGGATCCGCAGGCGTTCCCCCCCGTCCGGTTGGCGGAACAGGCCGTGCATGGCGCCATCGTGCCCCTCCCCCCGCCGCCCGTCAAGCGCGCCGCCCCCGCCCCGCGCCCCGGCCCCGTTCCGGCGGACGCGGACGCGGCGCGTTCCCCGCCCCACCCGGCCCGCCCGGCCGCGGCCCTTCCAGCCGCCGCCAGCCCGCGCGGAAGCGTTCCACCTCGTCCTCTTCCAGTTCCCGCACGGGACGCCCCCGCATCGACGCCTCCGACAAAAACCCGATCCGCACGCGCCGCAGGCGGGAAATCTGGATGCCCATCGCGTCCATCATCCGGCGGATGTGGCGGTTCTTCCCCTCGCCGAGCGTCAGGTAGACCTGCTGCCCGCCGCGCCCGCCCGGCAGCGGCCCCGCGTTTTCCGCCGCCAGCACGCGCAGGCGGTCGCCACCCGACTGGATGCCGTGTTTCATGCGCCGCACGTCCTCCTGGGTCAGCGGCCGGTGGATCCAGACCATGTACTCCTTTTCCACGTGGTGCCGCGGATGCGCCAGCGCCTGCGAAAAGGCCCCGTCGTTCGTCAGCAGGATGAGCCCTTCGCTGTCCCCGTCGAGCCGCCCGATGGTGTAGAGCCGCAGGCGCGGGTCCGCTCCGTGCCGCCGCGCCCACGCCAGCAGGGTTTCGCGCCCCTGCGGATCGTCCGAGGTGCAGAGCAGGCCGCGCGGCTTGTCCACCAGGTAGTAGCGGTGCGGCTCGGCGTGGATCCGCCGTCCGTCCACCTCGATCCGCGCCCCCGGCCGCACCCGCATCCCCGCTTCCCGCACCACCTTGCCGTCCACCGTCACCTGCCCCGCCGCGATGATGTCCGCGCAATGCCGCCGCGACGCGACCCCCGCCGCCGCCAGCACCTTCTGCAACCGCTCCCCGCGCAGGTCGCCGCCCGCCTCCTCCGCCGCCGCGGCGGGCGATTCTTCCGGCTCCGCCGCTTCCAGCGCCGCCATCCAGCCGTCGTCCCGCGGCTTCCCCTCCAGAAGCGCCGCCGCCGCCGCGGGCGTCAACCCCGCCAGCGACGCGACGACCGCCCGCGCCCCCGCCTCCTTGAGCGCCGCTTCCGTGCACATCGTCGCCAGCCCCAGCACCGGCAGCCCCGCCCCGCACGCCGATTCCACCCCGTCCGGCGTGTCCTCGACGGCCATGCACGCCGACGGCTCCGCCACCCCCAGCCGCGCCAGGCACTCGCGGTAGGGCGCCGGGTCCGGCTTGCTCCGTTCCGTGTCCTCCGCCGTCACTTCCGCCGTGAAAATCCCCGCCAGCCCGAACTGCCGCAACAGCGGCGCCGTGTCGCTCTTCACCGCCCCGCTGCACAGCGCCACCGGCCCCTCCGCCGCGCACACCCGCACGAAATCCGCCGAACCGGGGATTTCCCCCACCCGGCCGTCCTCCACCCGCCGCTCGAACAGGGCCGCCTTCACCCCCGCGAGCACCGCCACCTCCCCCTCCGGCAGCGCGGCCCCGGCCTCCGACGCCATCGCCCGCAGGCAGTCCGCGTCCGAAAGCCCCATCCACCGCTCCCGGTACCGCTCCCACAGCGCTTCCCCTTTCCACGGCGGCTCCCCCTGCCCGGTCCGGTCCAGATAGCCCGCGAACGCCGCCCCGAGCGTTTCGCAGTGCACCCGCTCGCTGTCGGCCAGCACCCCGTCGAAATCGAACACCACCGCCTCGAAACGCCGCCCGGCCGCCATCGCGCCGCCTCCTGCCTCGCCCATCCGCCCGCCGGCGCCCCGCCGCCTAGTCCTGCGGGAACTCCGACCACGGCAACGGCACGTTGTAGCGGTCCGAAAGCCTCTGGATTTCCTCCAACGCCTCCCGCCGCGAACCGGAAATCCGCTCGTTCACCAGCTTGTAGATTTTCTGCATCGCCCACTCCCGGCGCAACCCCTCGCCGCCCGGTTCCGCCCCGTCCAGGTCGAGCGCGAAGACCATGTCGTGGCGGTTCCGCCCCGAATCCCCGACGATCCGCAGCACGGCCTCCTTCGTGCCCGCCGGGACCCGCCCCACCAGCCGCAGCGGCCGGTCCAGGTAGAGGTGCGACAGCTGCGCCGGATACACCTCCGCCGCGTCGCCCCCCGCGAACCGGTAGCTCAGGTTCGCCAGCACCGGCCGCGAGAGCTCCCGCGCCGTCCGCCGCAGCGCCGTCGGCAGCTGGTCCCGCAGCGGCACGATCATCGCGTCGCCCCGGTTGTTGTAGCCCAGCAGGTCCAGCAGGAACGAATTCACCCGTTCCCCGCCGCCCACCGTGAACACCGAAACGCCCGACCGGTTCGCCTTCGAAAACCGCGCGATGATGTCCGTCGAATCGATCGTACCCATCGTCGGCCGCCCGTCCGTCATCAGCACGGCGATCACCGGCCGCCCCGGGATTTTCTCCACCCGCAACGCTTCCATCAACGACGTGAACAGGTCCGTCTGCCCCCTCGCCCGCATCTTCTCGGCGAACCGCCACGTCTCGTCCAGGTTCGCCCCCGTCGCCGGCATCCACTCCGGGAAGCACCACTCCGGCGCATCCGCGTACTTGATCATGTTCAGCCGGTCCACCGTCGTCAGCGTCGCCAGGAATTCCCGGATGCCCGCCTTGAAGAAGTCCAGCTTCGCCCGCGTCATCGACTCCGAGCAGTCCTGGATCAGCAGCACGTCCTTCGGCAGCACCGGCAGCCCCGCCTCCCCGGCCCGCGAAATCGACGCCTCGAAATACACCGCGTTCTCGTCCGCCGCGTAGTACCGCGACACCCCCACCGCCAGCAGCTCCTCGATCGGCGTGATGTCCGTCACCTCTTCCGGCCGCTCGTCCAGCAACGCCCCCTGCGCCTCCGCCATCTCCTCTTCCTCAGGCGCGTGCTGCCCGATTTCCTCCAGCACCTCCACCGCCAGCGGCTCCGCCGCCGCCGCGGCCGCCTCCGTATCCTCTTTCCCCCAATTGGCCGCCCGCGAGAGTCCCCCGCCCCGCCCGCCCTTCCCCTCCAACGCCCCCGCCGCCGCCGCGATTTCCCCGCGCGTCGCCGGAAGCGTCACGTCCGGCGCCCCGTCCACCCGCACCACCGCCTCGGCCATCCGCCGCGGCAGCGCCTCCAGCTCCGCCTCCGCCGCCCGCCGCTCGATCTGCAGGATGTCCTGCCGGAACGCCTCTTCCGCCAGCACCGCGTCCGCCTCCCGGTCTGCCTCCCGCTCCGGGGCTTCCGCCACCGCTTCCGCCGGAGCCGGCAGTTCCGCCGTGCGCTCCGCCGCCGCGTCCCGCATCGATTCCAGCATCTCCCGCTGCATCGGCTCCAGCGACGCGAACGCCTCCGGCGACTCCGGACGGAACCGTTCCGGCCCCGCCGACTCGTCCGCCCGTTCCAGCGCCTGTTCCGGCGTTTCCACCCGTTCCACCACCGTCTGCACCGGCTGCCGCTTCGCCGCCCACCCCGCCGGACGCGGATCCGGCACCGCCGGGATCGCCCAGTACGCCACCGCGTGGACCAGCGCCGACACCGCCAGCGCCGCGGCGAACAGCCCCGCCTGCACCGCGGGCATCCGCCGCTCCCGGCTTCCCCCCTCCTGCGGAAGCACCAGCGCGCTCACGCCGCACCCCTTGCTGGAAAAACTCGGAACATGCCGTCCACTCTACCCTCCGCGCCCCTCCCCCGCAATCCCGAATCCGCCTCTCGCCAAAATTGGTTTTGCCCGCTTCCCGCCCCCGTGTTATTGTCCGTTTTTCATCCAGGAGGTTGCCCATGAACCGGATTCTCGCCAAAAAACAGCTCTCCGAAAACGTATTCCAGATGCGTCTGGAAGCCCCGGAAATCGCCCGCGAACGCCAGCCCGGCCAGTTCGTCATCCTCCAGCTCGACACCGACTGGGGCGAGCGCATCCCCCTCACCATCGCCGATGCCGACGCCGGGGAAGGCTGGATTTCCATCATCTTCCAGACCGTCGGCGCCTCCACCCTCAAGCTCGCCGCCCTCGCCGAAGGCGATTCCATCCCCAACCTCGTCGGCCCCCTCGGCCGCCCCACCCGCATTGAAAAATGCGGCACGGTCGTCTGCGTCGGCGGCGGCATCGGCGTCGCCCCCCTCTATCCCATCGCCCAAGGCATGAAGCGCGCCGGAAACAAAGTCGTCGTCGTCATCGGCGCCCGCTCGAAGGGACTCGTCATCCTCGAAGACGACATGCGCGCCTTCGCCGACGAAGTCATCGTCTGCACGGACGACGGCTCCTACGGCCGCAAGGACCTCGTCACCGCCCCGCTCAAGGAACTCTGCGAACAGACCCCGCCCCCGGACCTCGTCGTCGCCATCGGCCCGCCCGTCATGATGAAGTTCTGCGCGAAGACCACCCTCCCCTACGGCGTCAAGACGCTCGCCTCGCTCAACACCATCATGATCGACGGCACCGGCATGTGCGGCGGTTGCCGCGTCACCGTCGGCGGCCAGACGAAGTTCGTCTGCGTCGACGGCCCCGAATTCGACGCCCACCAGGTCGACTTCGACCAGATGATTTCCCGCCTCGGCGCCTTCCGCGCCCAGGAACAAATCGCCCGCGAGGGCTGCACCTTCCACGCCGAAGCCCTCGCCAAAGGCCTGAAATAAGGAGCCCGCCATGTCCGAATTCCTTTCCCCCGAGTCGATCCTGGAAGCTGCAAAGGCCGAGTGGGCCGCATTGGAAGCGCGGGAAACCCCGCTGGCGCCCCGCGACCGCATGGCCATCCCGCCCCAGCCCATGCCGTCCCAGGAACCCCTCGCCCGCGCGAAAAACATGGACGAAGTCGCCCTCGGCTTCTTCGCCGAGCAGGCCCGCGTCGAAGCCTCCCGCTGCCTCCAGTGCAAGAACGCTCCCTGCATGCAGGGTTGCCCCGTGAAGGTCAAGATTCCCCAATTCGTCGCGGCCCTCGCGGAAGGCGACCCCAAACGCGCCATTTCGGTCATCAAGGAAACGTCCCTCCTGCCCGCCGTCTGCGGACGCGTCTGCCCGCAGGAAAAGCAGTGCCAGGCCACCTGCACCCTCGGCAAGGCGCTCAAGGATCCCGCCAAGGCCGTCGCCATCGGCCGCCTCGAACGCTACGCCGCCGATTGGGAGCGCGCCCACAACGCCGTCGAACCGCCCGTCGTCGCGCCGCCCACCGGCAAGCGCGTCGCCGTCGTCGGCTCCGGCCCCGCCGGCATCACCGTGGCCGCCGACGTCCGCCGCGCCGGCCACGAAGTCGTCCTTTTCGAGGCCTTCCACAAATGCGGCGGCGTCCTCGTCTACGGCATCCCCGAGTTCCGCCTCCCGAAGAAAATCGTCGAGGCCGAACTCGAAAACCTCCGCGCCATGGGCGTCGAAATCCGCAACAATTTCGTCGTCGGCCGCACCCGCAAGCTCACCGACCTCATCGAAAAGGACGGTTTCGACGCCGTCTTCGTTGGCACCGGCGCGGGCCTCCCGAAGTTCATGGGCATCGAAGGCGAAAACCTCGTCGGCGTCTACTCCGCCAACGAATACCTCACCCGCTCGAACCTCATGAAGGCCTACGACCGCGCCCACGCCGACACGCCCATCCATTTCGCGAAGCGCGTCGCCGTCCTCGGCGGCGGCAACGTCGCCATGGACGCCGCCCGCACCGCCCTGCGCCTCGGCGCAGACGAGGTCCACCTCGTCTACCGCCGCACCCGCACCGAAATGCCCGCGCGCGCCGAAGAAGTCGAACACGCCATGGAAGAAGGCGTGCAGTTCCACTTCCTGCAGAACCCCAAGCGCATCCTCGGCGAAAAGGGCCTCGTCACCGGCCTCGAATGCCTCCGCTACGAACTCGGCGAACCCGACGCCTCCGGCCGCCGCCGCCCCGTCGCCATCCCCGGCAGCGAATTCCGGATGCCCGTCGATCTCGTCGTCGTCGCCCTCGGCAACGAATCCAACCCCCTCATCAAGGCCACCACCCCCGGCCTCGACACCGACGCCCGCGGCCACATCGTCGCCGACGGAACCGGCAAGACTTCGCTCCCGCGCGTCTTCGCTGGCGGCGACATCGTCCTCGGCGCCGCCACCGTCATCCTCGCCATGGGCGAAGGCCGCAAGGCCGCCGCCACCATCAACGCCCTCCTCGCTTCCGCCTGACCCGCTCCCGTTTTTCTTTGGCAGGGGCTCCATTCTCCCTGCGGAACGCATCATCCGGATTGGGAGGGTCCCGCTCGTCGGGGCCGCGTTCCCCAAACAACGCTTCCCTTCTCCGGAATCCCGCCCGTCCCCGCCCGCATTTGGACTTGCCATGCCCCCCGCGTCCTGCCATCCTTTCCCCGCAACCACCCACCAGGAGTTCCGCATGAAAAAAATCTTCCGTACCGCCGCTTTTCTGGCCGTTCTGCCGTTCGCCGTTTCCGCCTGGGCCTCGCCCGACGTCTCCGGCGCGGCGGCCGCCGCCGAAACTCCGCCTCCCGCCATCCTCGCCCAAGTCGAAATCCGCGGCATCGCCCCGCTCCTCGACGCCGCGGAACGCATCGGCGCCCCCTTTCTCCCGCCCGGCCAGTTGAAGCAGATGGTCTCTGGCATGGGCACCCAGACCCTCGGTTGCGACCCGCTCGACCTCTTCGGCGCCTCGGACTCTCCCCTCCGCGCCCTCGTCTGGACCTCCCCCGTCGGCGAGCCCGGCGTCATCTTCGATTTCCCCGCCGCCAACGGAGACGTCTCCGCCTTCCTCGACCGTATCGCCGCCGTCTGGCCCGCCGAGGACGTACCCGCCGCAACCGCCGCCAAGCTGCCCCCCAAGGCCCGCATCTTCCGCCTCCCCGCCCTTTCCGGCGACAACCGCGTGCTGTTCCTCCCCCACGGCGAGCGCGTCGTAGCCCTCCCCCTCGCCAAACGCGGCGGCCTGAGCCCGGCCCGCGCCACCCGCCTGCTCGTCTCGACTCCGCACGTCTCCGTCGGCGGCCAGATTGCCGTTTCGATGGACTTCGAAGCCCTCTTCTCCGCCCTTTCCGCCGCCCTCCCGCCCGAAGCCCTCGCGGAAATGCAATCCCTCGCCGCCATGCCGACCACCTCGCAGGAATGGGGAATCGGCCTCGACGCCGCCAACATCCTCCGGTTCGACTTCTCCCTCGCCATGCACCCCGATTTCCTCTACCTCCGCACCGGCGTCCCCTCTCCCATCGTGAATTCCATCCTCTTCCCCGACGCGCTTTTCGCCTTCTCCGGCCACATGGATCCCGGTTCCGCCTCCGCCCGGGATTACGCCGACCAAGTCCGCCGGATTTTCGGCTCGGCCCGCCCTTCCGCCGGCGAAACGCCCGAAACCCGCGCCTTCCTCGATAAATACACTGACTTCTGCGCCAAAATCCTGCCCACCGAACTGGAATGCTTCAGCGGCGACTGCGCCTTTGCCCTCTTCCCCGCCACCGACACCGTCCCCTGCCCCTGGGCCAGCCTTTCCACGCCCGCCGATGCCGCCGCCGCCCTCGATTCCCTGGCCGACCGCTTCAACGCCATCGCCACCGAATGCGTCGACCTCCTCGCCGAAGCCGCAAACCTCGACACGGACGGCAAACTTCCCGACGACCTCGACGTCTGCGGCACCCTGGAAGGCGTGAATCCCCGCCTCGAAGCCGCCGGTGAACGCACCGTCGGCGGCATCCCCGTCCGCACCTACGCCTTCCGCCTCACCGACCCCGACGAAAAGGCCGACATCACCGTCTGCACCTTCGACGCCGCGGCCGTCGGCTCCTCCCTCCTCCTCGCAAAACTCCCCGAATCCGCCCTCGCCGGGGTCCTCGCCGACCTCTCCGCCGGCGCCACCGACCGCGACCCCATCGCCGCAATGCCCGCCTACGCCGCCCTCCTCGGCACCCCCGCCCCCGACGCCGCCACGACCGCCATCCAGCTCGTGCCCGCCGCCCAGACCGTCCTCCGCGCCCTCCGCGGCCGCGTCGACGCCCTCATCCGCGAAACCCGCGCCGCCCAGGCCACCGCCGGCTCCGACGCCGATGACGGCGACGAAAACCCCTTCGACAACCCCAAACTCGCCGCCTTCCTCGACGCCACCAACCTCCCCGCCCTCCCCGTCGCCATCACCCAGCGCCTCCCCGTCGGCTCCAACCGCATCGAAGCCACCCTCTCGATTCCCCTCGACGACATCCACGCCCTCGTCCCCGTCCTCGCCCCCATCTTCGCCGGATTCAAAACCACCGGCGAAGCCGACCTCGACGACATCGTCGATGACGACGACGAAACCGACACCCCCGACGAGTGGTAATCCCCCGTTTCCCTCGCGTCAGCGCGGGTCGGCGTCGGGAACGGGAATGTAGGAGGCCATCACTTCCGCGGGAATGGCGACGGGACGCATCTTTTCGGTCGAAATGAAAACCCAGTCGGTTTCCGCGTCGGCCAGGATGCAGCGGTCGGAATCGCGGATGAAGCGGTAGCGGCGCAGGGAGCGGATGCGGTGGAAATTGACCACCCACGTGCAGAGCGTGATGGGTTCGCCCGGAAAACATCCCTGGAAATACTCGATGCGGTGCGAGCGGACCACCCAGCTCCAGCCGTGTTTCTGCAATTCCTCCACCGGCCAGCCGTTCCGGTGGGTGTGGGCGATGGCCGCCTCCTGCAACGCGCGCACGTATTCGACGTTGTTCACGTGCAAGTTCTGGTCGCGCGAGCTTTCCGGAAACGCGAAATGGTGTTCGTAGATTTCCACGATGCCGCCGTTTTCAGGTTGATTGTCCATTTTCCTTGTCCTTTCCGCGAATGGCCTTCCGCACCGTTTCCCACGCGAGTTTCGCGCAGGCCACGCGCGAGGGAAACGCCTCGACGCCGTTGAACGCCGACAGCGGCGAATCCGCCGCGAAGCCCGTTTTGCCCATCCGTTCCAGCACGTCGTCCGCGACAGCCAGCGCTTCCCCTCGATCCTTTCCCGCCAACAGCCGCGCGGCCATTCCCGCCGACGCCCGGCAAAGCGCGCACCCGTGCGTTTCGTGCACCATTTCCGCCAGTTTCCCCTCCGGCGACCACGCCAGCCGCACACGGATTTCGTCCCCGCACGATTCGTTTTCCCCCGCCGCGTCCTCCGTCCCGCGCGGCACCTTCCCCGCCCCCGCCGGGGCGCGCGCCTCGCGCAACAGGGCTTCCGCGTACGGACCCGCCGCGTTCATCCGAAAAACTCCCGCGCCGCCCGCACCCCGTCCGCGAGCGCTTCCACGTCTTCGTCCGTGTTGCCCACCCCGAAGCTCGCCCGCGTCAGCGCCGCGTGCCCCAAGCGGTCCATCAGCGGATGCGCGCACATCCGCCCCGCCCGCACGGCGATGTTCCGCCCGGCGAGGAACTGCGCCACGTCGTGCGCGTGGATGCCCTCCACCGCGAACGACACCAGCCCCCGCCGCCCTTCGTCCGGTCCCGCCACTTCCACCCCGTCCAGGTCCCGCAAGCGCGCCGCCGCCAGCCGCGCCAGCCGGTCGCCGTTTTCCCGCGCTTCCGCCGGGAGTTCCCGCCACCACGCCATCGCCTCGCCCCAGCCAACCACCCCCGCCGCGTCCTGCGTCCCCGCCTCGAAACGCCACGGCACCCCGGCCCATTCCGCGCCGTCGTCCCGCACCCGCCGCACCATCTCGCCGCCGACCAGCAGCGGCTCCGTCCGCGCCAGCAGTTCCGCCTTCCCCCACAGCGCGCCGACGCCCATCGGCCCGTAGGCCTTGTGCGCCGAAAACGCGAAGAAATCGCAATCCCACCCCGCCACGTCCGCCGCCGCGTGCGCCACCCCCTGCGCCCCGTCCACCAGCACCCGCGCCCCCGCCGCGTGCGCCACCGCCGCGATTTCCGCGACCGGATTTTCGACCCCCAGCACGTTGGAAACCCACGCCACCGCCACCCACTTCGCGCGGCTCCCGGCCAGACCCGCGCGCAACGCCGCCAGGTCCAGGCGTCCTTCCGGCGTCAGCGGCGCGACGCGGAACCGCGCACCCGCCTCCGCCGCCGCCCGCTGCCACGGCAGGAAATTCGCGTGGTGCTCCATCGCCGTCGCCCAGACTTCGTCCCCCGGCGCGAGCTCCCGCCGAGCCAGTCCCGCGGCGACGAGGTTGATGCCTTCCGTCGTCCCGTGCGTGAACACGATTTCACGCGGCGACAAGGCCCCGACGAACGCCGCCGTTTCCGCCCGTACCGCCTCGAACCGCGCCGTTGCCGCCTCCGCCTCCCGGTAGAGCCCCCGCCGTACGCTCGCGTTTTCCTCCCGTGAAAAACGCGCCACCGCCTCCACCACGCGGCGCGGCCGCGGCGTGGTCGCCGCATGGTCCAGCCAGCGCGTCGCGGAAGGCGCGAAACCGGCCCGGACGTCGTCCGCCGGGTTCATCGCGCGGCGGTGTCGGCCTGCACCGCGGCGGGCGCGTCCGGCGGCGTGTCTTCGTGCGGCAGGACGTTTTGCCGGAGATAGGCCCCGTAGCCCAGGAACGCCAGCAGGGAGAGCAGCGAACACAGCCGCCACACCCAGCGCCGGCGGCGGACCACCGTGTAATGCCCCCGTTGCCAGAACCACGGCACGAGTCCGAGGAACGCGCCGGCGGGCAGGGCCCAGCCGATGCGGATCAGGACGTCGACAAGGGGCTGGTAGGACGGATTGACCATGCGCGCCTCAGCTCGCCGACACCCGGCGCAGGAAGTTCAGTTCGTGCAACACCACGCCCGTCCCCTCCGCCACGGCCGTCATCGGGTCTTCCGCCAAGTGCACCGGCAGGCCCGTGTGCTCGGCGATGAGCTTGTCCAGCCCCCGCAACTGGCTCGTGCCGCCCGCCATCACGATGCCCCGGTCCACCAAGTCGCTCGAAAGCTCCGGCGGGCACCGTTCCAGCGTGATGCGGATGGCTTCGATGATCGCCGAAACCGGCTCCTGCAACGCCTCGCGGATTTCCTCGGACGTGATGGTCAGCGTCTTCGGCAACCCCGCCACGAGGTCGCGGCCCTTGACTTCCATGCTCATCTCGTCGCCCAGCGGATAGGCGCTCCCGATGGCCATCTTGATTTCCTCGGCCGTGCGCTCGCCGACCATGAGGTTGTAGACGCGCTTCATGTACTGGACGATCGCCTCGTCCATCTCGTCGCCCCCCACGCGCACGCTGCGGCTCAGCACGATGCCGGCCAGCGAGATGATCGCCACTTCCGTCGTGCCGCCGCCCATGTCCACGATCATGTTCCCCGCCGGCTCCTGCACCGGCAGCCCCACGCCGATCGCCGCGGCCATCGGCTCCTCGATCAGGTAGACTTCCCGCGCCCCGGCGTTTTCCGCAGAATCCTTCACCGCGCGCTTTTCCACTTCCGTGATGCCGCTCGGCACGGAAATCACGATGCGCGGGTGCACCCAGCGCTTGCGGTTGTTGTGCGACTTCTGGATGAAGTAGCGGAGCATCGCCTCCGTCACCTCGAAGTCCGCGATCACGCCGGCCTTCATCGGCCGGATCGCGACGATGTTGCCGGGTGTGCGCCCGAGCATCCGTTTCGCGTCCTCGCCGACGGCCAGGACCTTGTTGGACCCCTGCTGGATCGCCACCACGGAGGGCTCGCGCACCACGATGCCGCGGTCTTTCACGTAGACGAGCGTGTTCGCCGTGCCCAGGTCGATGCCGATGTCGCTGGAAAAATTGCCGAAAAGCCAAGAAAGCATGAAGGTTCTCCCGATGGATGAATCTTGAACGAGTGACTCTATGGAAAAGCCCCCCGCGATGGCAAGCGAAAAGCGCCCTTTCCCCCCGGCGTTTTGCGCGTTTTCCGGAAAATAAGGCTTGAAAGGAATGGCGGCATGGCATAATCTGGTAAAATCCGTTCTTGGAAAACGCCAAACCGTTACCAAAGGATTCCGCATGTCCCCGACCAAAAAATCCGCCAAACAGTCCGCTTCCAAGCCCGTCCGGAAAGCCTCCGCGCCCGCCGCCGCGAAGAAAGCGGCCAAATCCACGCCCGCGCCGAAGAAACCCGCGTCCCCCGCGAAGAAGCCCGCCGCACCGAAGGCCAAACCTGCTCCTGCGAAGCCCCAGGCCAAGGCACCCGCGGCGAAAAAAGCCGCAGTTCCCGCGAAAAATATCCCCGTCAAGCCCGCCGCGAAGGCCCCGGCCAAGAAGCCTGTTGCGAAGCCCGCGGCCAAACCCGCCGCAAAGGCGCCCGCGAAGCCGGTTGCAAAACCCGCTCCCGCCAAGAAAGCCGCCCGGAAAGCGGTTTCCGCAAAACCCGCTCCCGCCAAAACATCGGCGGCCAAGGCTCCGGCAAAACCCGCGGCGAAGCCTTCCGCCAAGCCCACCGCCACTACCAAGCCCGCTCAACAGCCGCCCGTGGCGAAACCCGCGCCGGAAGCCCCCCCCGCCATGCCGACCGGCCGCCTCGCTCCCACCCTCCGCGAGTCCGTCACCCTCCGCGCCCTGCTCGCCAAGGCCGCGACCCAGGGCAAGAAACTCACCTTCGACGACGTCAACGAACAGGTCCCCGAGGAGCAGAACTCCCCCGACTTCATGACCCGCCTCACCGAACAGCTCATGGCCCTCGGCATCGAGGTCGTCCCCGACCTGGGCAACGATGAAATCCCCAAGGAAGTCATCGAGGCCGAGGCGGCCGCCGCCAAGCCCAGCGGCTCCAAGGAAACCTCCATGCTGGACGACCCGGTCCGCATGTACCTCCGCCAGATGGGCCAGGTCGCCCTTCTCACCCGCGACCAGGAAGTCGAAATTTCCAAGCGCATCGAGGAAGCCGAGCAGAACGCCCGCCGCATCATCCACCGCTTCGGCTGGGCCATGGCCACCTACTTCGACATGGTCGACAAGCTCGACAAGGGCCAGGAACGCTTCGACCGCGTCATCAGCGACAAGGACACTGCCAAGCGCCACCTCGAAAGCCGCGAAAAGTATTTCGAGATGATGCCCCGCCTCAAGGAAAACGTCGAAACCCTCCACGCCCGCATGGCCGAGCGCTTCGCCGCCTTCCGCAAGGGCATCGGCCACAAGCCCAAGGCCGAGGAAAACCGCCAGCGGCAGGAGTTCGACGAAGTCCGCGACGAGCTGGCCGGCCTCTACGACGCCTTCTGCTTCAAGCAGAAAGCCATCGAGGATTTCTCCGCGCAGGCCGAGGACATCCTCGCTTCCTTCCGCGCGCAGGCCGCCGCCGTCAAGCAGGCCGAAGCCTGCACCGATCCCGACCGCACCGCCCGCATCCGCCGCGAAAAGGGCAAGCTTTCCGCCATGGAATCCGACCAGTGCTGCCTCATGGCCGATTTCGAATCCGACTGCCAGGCCCTCCAGACCTGGTTGCGCAAGGGCCTCCAGGCCAAGACCGAAATGGTCGAGGCCAACCTCCGCCTCGTCATCTCCATCGCCAAGAAGTACCTCAACCGCGGCCTGACCTTCCTCGATCTCATCCAGGAAGGCAACATGGGCCTGATGAAGGCCGTCGAGAAATTCGAATACCAGCGCGGCTACAAGTTCTCCACCTACGCCACCTGGTGGATCCGCCAGGCCATCACCCGCTCCATCGCCGACCAGGCCCGCACGATCCGCATCCCGGTCCACATGATCGAGACCATCAACAAGCTCATGCGCGTCCAGAAGAAGCTCGTCCAGGATTTCGGCCGCGAGCCCACCCCCGACGAAATCGCCGAGGAAATGAACCTCCCCGCCGACCGCATCCGCTCCGTCCTCAAGATGTCCCAGCAGCCCATCTCCCTCCAGAGCCCTGTCGGCGACAGCGACGACACCCACTTCGGCGACTTCATCGAGGACAAATCCGCCGAAAGCCCCAGCGAAATGACCGCCTACTCCCTCCTCAAGGAGCGCCTCAAGGACGTCCTCTCCACCCTCACCGCGCGCGAGCAGGAAGTCCTCACCCTCCGCTTCGGCCTCGCCGACGGCTACTCCCGCACCCTCGAAGAGGTCGGCAAGCGCTTCAACGTCACCCGCGAACGCATCCGCCAGATCGAGGCCAAGGCCCTCCGCAAGATGCGCCACCCCACGCGCATCCGCAAACTCGAAGGCTTCCTCGAATCCAACTAGCCCCGGCCATGTGCCTCGCCGTTCCAGGACGCCTCGTCGCCATCGACGGCCCGGAAGGCTTCGGCCGCCGCGGCACCCTCGACTACGGCGGCGTCCTCCAGGAAGCCTCCCTCGCCTATCTCCCCGACGCCCGCGTCGGCGACTGGCTCATGCTCCACGTCGGCTTCGCCATCGCCAAGATCGACCCCGCCGCCGCCGCCGAAACCTGGGCCGCGCTGGAGGCGCCCGCCCCATGATCTCCCTCACCTTGCCGGAATGGCTCCTCGCCGTCCTCCTCGTCCACCTCGCGGCCGTCTTCGCCGTCACCCTCTACTACTTCCTCCGCCGCATCGCCGCCCGCCCGCGCCATGCCGGCACCCCCGCCTTCTTCCGTTGCCGCGGCTGCGGCCACGTCTACGTCGACCACCGGAACGTCCCCATGGCCGAATGCGAAAAATGCGGGACGATGAACGACAGCATCCGGAGCGCCTAGCCATGCCCCTCCCCATCCAGACCCTCAAGTGGACCCCCAAGGACCCCGACCCCGAACTCGAGGCCTACCTCCGCACCCCCGCCACCGACCCCGCCGCCGAGCGCGTCGCCGCCGAAACCATCGCCGCCGTCCGCGCCGGGGGCGATGCCGCCCTCGTCCGCCTCGCCGCCCAGTACGACGGCGTCGCCCTCTCCCCGGAAACCCTCGCCGTCCCCAAGTCCGAACGCACCGCCGCCCTCGACGCCGCCACCCCCGAATTCAAGCGCATCCTCGCCGAAACCATCCGCCGCATCGCCGCCTTCGGCAAGGCAGGCATGCGCCAGGACTGGTCCATCGCCTCGGCCCGCGGCGGCATCCTCGGCGAGCAGTTCACCCCCATCGACCGCGTCGGCGTCTACGTCCCCGGCGGCACCGCCCCCCTCGTCTCCACCGCCTTGATGACCCTCGTCCTCGCCAAGGTCGCCGGCGTCCCCGAAATCGTCGCCTGCACTCCCGCCCGCCGCGCCGACGGCGCCATCGACCCGCACCTCCTCTGCGCCATCGAAACCGCCGGCGCCACCGAAGTCTACCGCATCGGCGGCACCCAGGCCATCGCCGCCCTCGCCTACGGCACCGAAACCATCCGCCCCGTCCGCAAGATTGTCGGCCCCGGCGGCCCCTACGTCGCCGCCGCGAAAAAACTCGTCTACGGCCAGGTCGACCTCGACATGGTCGCCGGCCCCAGCGAAATCGCCATCCTCGCCGACGACACCGCCAACCCCGCCCACATCGCCGCCGACTTCATGAGCCAGCTCGAGCACGGCAGCGGCCGCGAACGCGCCCTCCTCGCCACCCCCTCCGCCTTCCTCCTCAAGAACGTCCAGGCCGAACTCGACCGCCAGATCGAAACCCTCTCCCGCGCCGACTACATCCGCAAAGCCTCCGCCGGCGCCCGCTTCGTCCTCGCCGAAACACTCGACGCCGCCGCCGACGTCGTCAACCGCTTCGCCCCCGAACACCTCGAAATCCAGACCCGCGAGCCCCGCCTCTGGCTCCGCAAGATCAAGAACGCCGGCGCCATCTTCGTCGGCGCCTGGACCCCCGAATCCGCCGGCGATTTCGCCGCCGGCCCTTCCCACGTCCTCCCCACCGGCGGAACCGCCGCCTGCTTCTCCGGCCTCACCGTCGACAGCTTCCGCAAGCGCAGCAGCATCATCGCCTACACCCGCGCCGACCTCCTCGAAGCCCTCCCCGTCATCGAAACCCTCGCCGCCACCGAAGGCCTCGACGCCCACGCCCGCTCCGCCGCCATCCGCTTCGACGCCCCGCCCGCCCCTTGAACCGCCTCCAGGTCATCCCCCCCGCCCTGTTCGCCATCCTCGCCGCCGCCTGGCTTGCCGGACTCTTTCTCTCCCACCCGCCCGCTTCCTGCGCATCCTCCACCGCCGAAGCCGCCCCCGCCGCAGACATCTCCGCCGACGAAACCGTCCCTTCCCCCGCCGAAGTCGATTTCGCCCCCCTCCGCCTCCGCGTCCGCACCGCCGACGCCTCCCCAATTCCCGCCCGAACCCTCGCCCTCCTCCGCATCGCCATGCGCGCCGCCCTCGACGCCGTACCCGCCGACGCCCCCGCCACCC
>Ga0310786_10004718_pt1 | contig 18832 bp, 17 predicted proteins | sample AusTroGonzalo_MG_FD_203881 | JGI IMG/M metagenome (GOLD analysis project Ga0310786, IMG submission 203881) | Bovine rumen microbial communities from tropical cattle in Woodstock, Queensland, Australia - Gonzalo_03 (v2) (version 2) | ecosystem: Host-associated > Mammals > Digestive system >... | reverse complement strand
GTCATCAGTCAGAGTAACTATCAGTTTAAAAGGTACAGTTATGTTGGATAGTCTATCAAGAAAATAATCCGTCTGATCCTGATAGAACAAGTGTAAATGTACCAATAGTCTGCTCATATTCCCTCCAATATTCTGAATCCTGATTATAACTGATATAATAAAACTGATTATCTGGAACGATTGTATTTCTTTCTGGACACAATTGATTTTATATTGTGAATCAGTTTCCTGTATAGACGAATTGGTTTTGTAACGGCATGCCCGATAGTCATATCCAGTTTTTCTGTACTACTGACTCTTTCATTGGTCAGATTGTATATCCTGCCATATAGGTATTCACGGTAAATATCAGAATGATTGTTTATTATCTGCCAGACAACAGATTCTTTGTTTGCCAACACCTCCGAGGTCTTGGATTCAGTCTTTATTCTGTAATGAAGCAGGACTTTGGGAATACGGTAAACAATATCGTCCTTATCAAGCAATCCCAAAAGGAAATCCCAGTCTTCCAGTCCCAATTTCATGTTTTCGTCATAACCAAGGGTCTTGTCATAATCACTACGACGATAGATGCACGGATTGAATATTGAGTTGTTAAAAATGAATTTTTCCCATTTGTATTCCGGCAACTCCCAATACTCATTTTTTTCACCAAACATCAGAGCCTGACAATATACTAATTTGGTTTCCGGAAACTGTCTGAATCTGTCAATAGCCAACTGAGCATATTGAGGAAGTATGATATCATCACCGTCCAACGGCAGAATGAACTCGCCGGATGATGCCCTGATACCAGTGTTTCTGGCGGCGCTGACCCCTTTGTTCTCGGTTTCAATCAGTCTGAACCTGGAGTCTTGTTTTACATAACTTTCTGCTATTTCTGAAGTGTTGTCCGGTGATCCGTCATTAACCACAATGCACTCCCACTCCTGAAACGTCTGTTTGAGAATTGAATCAAGTGTTTCAGAAAGAAAAACCGCCTGATTGAAACAGGGAACTATAATTGATAAAACAGGCTTCATTGGCAGTGCCACAAAAGAGATATTGTGATAAAAAAGGCATCCATATGGACACCCCGTTAATCTTGCTGGGCTACCCGGACTCGAACCAGGAAAGGCAGGACCAGAATCTGCAGTGTTACCATTACACCATAGCCCAGTATTTGCTCAAAAGCGGTGCAAAGATACTGCTTTTTTACGGAACACAAATTTTTTGGCACATTTTTTGTGTTTATTCGTCTTGAAACAGTCAGCGGATTATTTCAATAACCTTTTTTGGATGCAGAATCTGAATGCAGTGTGAGTTTTTCATTATTTTTGCAGATTAAGAAACAGTTCCATATACAGAATGGCTAAAAAGAAAAAGAGAGAAAGCATAATAGAGAGTATAATAAAAGGTATTCAGGAACGTAAGGGAGAGGGTATCACGGTTGTGGACCTGACCGGCATAGAGGATACCGTTTGCCGTTATTTCGTCATATGCCAGGGAGGTACGCCTAACCAGACCCTGGCCATAGAGGACTCCATACGCGAGACAGTCCGCGTTGAGGAAGGACGCAAGCCCGACTTTGTGGAGGGAGCCCGTTATGCCCACTGGATCGCAATGGACTACGGCGATGTGATGGTACACATTTTCATACCGGAACTGCGCAGGTTCTATGACCTGGAGCACCTCTGGGCCGATGCGGTCCTGGAAGAGATCCCTGATATGGACTGACACCTTGACACATACATCAACTGACACCATCTTACTTTTATGGCAGACAACAAAGACAACAAGCCCAAAAACGGATTCAGGATCCAGACTTTGCTTTACATCATACTTTTCATAGCATTCGGATACATACTGCTCAAGGATGACGGTTCTGATCTGAACGGAGAGGCCACATACACAGAGTTCAAGGAGTATATGCAAAAAGGCTATGTCAGCGACCTGGTCATATATGCCAACATCCCCTCCATGGACATGTACATAAAGCCTGATTCGGCCAAGTACATCTTTGGAGACCGCGTCATGTCCCAGCCACTGGCCAAGCCCATGCTCAGCGTAGGCGTAGGCTCTCTGGATAACCTGCAGGAGTTCATTGACCAGGCCGAAGAATCCGGAACATTTTCAGGCAATGTGGAGTACCGCAAACGCTCACACACCTTTACCGACATACTGATAAGCATATTCCCATTTGTACTGATCATAGTATTCTGGATACTCATAACAAGGCGTATGGGCGGCGGTGCCGGCGGTAACGGCGGCGTGTTCAGCGTAGGCAAGTCAAAGGCCCGCGTATATGAGAAAGGAAAGGCTGACCGCGTCACTTTCAAGGACGTGGCCGGACAGGCCGAAGCCAAGACCGAGGTAGAAGAGATAGTGGAGTTCCTCAAGAACCCCAAGAAATACACAGACCTGGGTGGCAAGATACCCAAGGGGGCCCTGCTGGTAGGCCCTCCGGGTACAGGTAAGACGCTGCTGGCCAAGGCCGTGGCAGGCGAAGCCGATGTACCGTTCTTCTCACTTTCAGGCTCTGACTTTGTAGAGATGTTTGTGGGTGTAGGTGCATCGAGAGTACGTGACCTGTTCCGTCAGGCCAAGGAAAAAGCACCTTGCATCATTTTCATAGATGAGATAGACGCCGTAGGCCGTGCACGTGGCAAGAACCCCGCAATGGGTGGCAATGATGAACGTGAGAGCACGCTTAACCAGCTGCTTACCGAGATGGACGGATTCGGCACCAACAGCGGTGTGATAATCCTGGCAGCCACCAACCGCGTGGATATCCTGGACAAGGCTCTGCTGCGCGCAGGCCGGTTTGACCGCCAGATACATCTGGATCTGCCTGACCTAAACGAGCGCAAGGCCGTATTCGGGGTACATCTCAGGAACATTAAGCTGAGCAAGGATGTTGATGTGGACCTGCTGGCCCGTCAGACCCCCGGATTCTCCGGTGCAGATATTGCAAACGTATGTAACGAGGCAGCTCTTATAGCCGCCCGGCACAACAAGAAAAAGGTTGAGAAGGATGATTTCCTGGCAGCCGTTGACCGTATTGTAGGCGGACTGGAAAAGAAGACCAAGGTGCTCACTGCCGAAGAAAAGCGCACCATTGCCCTGCATGAGGCCGGACATGCCACCCTGTCCTGGTTCCTTGAGTACGCAAACCCGCTCATCAAGGTGACCATCGTTCCGCGCGGACGTGCACTTGGAGCTGCATGGTATCTGCCCGAGGAGCGTCAGATTACCACAAAGGAGCAGATGCTTGACGAGATGTGCGCCACACTGGGAGGCCGCGCCGCCGAGGAACTCTTCACCGGTCATATCTCAACCGGAGCCATGAATGACCTGGAGCGCGTAACCAAGCAGGCTTACGGCATGATAGCCTATGCCGGCATGAGCGATAAACTGGCTAACCTGTGCTACTATAGCAGCACCGATGAATATGCTTTCCAGAAACCCTACTCCGACAAGACCGCAGAACTTATAGACGCCGAGGTAAAGAAACTCATCGCAGAGCAATACGAGCGCGGCAAGAAACTGCTTCTGGAGCATGAAGAGGGACACCACCAGCTGGCACAGCTGCTCATAGAGCGTGAGGTAATCATGGCCGAGGATGTGGAGAAGATTTTCGGCAAACGCCCATGGGCATCACGCAGCGAGGAGATTCTGGAGGATGAAAAGAACTCTTCCCAGCCTGCACCGGTCTCTGAGAATCACGATCACGTTGAACCCTAAAGACATTTTGTAATGAATTTTCTTGTTAGGACTATAACAGCTGTGGTGTTTGCATCCATCATGCTGTTCTGCATACTCAAGGGAGCCCCATGGTTCATAGGACTGTTTGCGGTTTGCACCATTCTGACCACGATTGAATACACCGGACTGGCCAACAAGTTCAAGGAGTCAAACGCAAGCCGGCTCTGGGCCACCGTTGCCGCTTTCACATTCTACGCCGCCATTGTAGGGCTTTCAGTCATGCAAAGCAGTGCGGTACTGTTCCTGCCGTTCATATTCACTCTTATAGTGATCATGGTGCGTGAGCTCTATTTCAAGAAACCAAGCCCCATAAATGACTGGGTTCATACCCTGTTTCCCGTCATTTACATTGCCCTGCCATACGGTCTGACATCAATGCTCGCTTTCGATGCTCAGGGGCCGGGAACAGGTTACAGTCCTGTCATTCCGCTAACCCTGTTCGTATTCCTGTGGTGCAACGACGTGGGTGCCTACTGCACCGGCTGCACCATCGGCAAGCACAAGCTGTTTGAAAGGATATCGCCCAAGAAGACCTGGGAGGGCAGCATAGGCGGTGCAGTTTTCACCATGCTGGCAGCCTTCCTGCTGCATAAGTTCCTGCCTGACTGGTACAGTTTCATGCCGGTATGGGTATGGATAGGAATGGCACTTGTAGTGGTGTTGTTCGGAACATGGGGGGACCTGATAGAATCACTCATGAAACGTGAGATGGGCATAAAGGATTCAGGCAGGATACTGCCTGGACACGGAGGTATGCTGGACCGTTTTGACAGTGCCCTGCTGGCTATTCCCGCCACGGTGGTCTATCTGAGCCTGGTTGGTTTCTATTTCTGATTGAGCAGATCCACAATCTGCATGGCGGCACGGTCAGGAGCACCAGCCGGACCAAGAATGCTTTTCATCCGGGTATAGCCATCCAGCTGCATACGGCGTTCTGTGGTATCGGAAAGCAACGGGACAAGGTGGTCATGTACATTCCCTACATTCATGGCGCTGCCCAGAAGTTCCGGCACCACCTCGGAGCCTGACACCAGATTTACCAGTGACACGAACCGAACCTTGATGAACAGCTTCTTTATTATGCTCATGGCCCAGCTGGCAGGCACCTTGTAGCATACCACCTGAGGTACATCAAACAGCGCGGTTTCAAGTGTGGCTGTGCCTGATGTCACCAAAGCCGCATAAGCCGATTCAAGCACACCGAAAGTATTGCCATAGACCTTCTCTACTTCTGCATCACCCGCAATGGAGTCATAATACTCAGGCTCTATTCCGGGCGCACAGGCCAGAACCGGACGGATGCCGTCTATGCTCCTGACCGACTCCAGCATTACAGGCAGGTTGCGGCTTATCTCCTGACGACGGCTGCCTGCCAGCAGAGCCACTATGCGGCGGCCGTCATCCTCCAGGGCAGGCTTGCGGCCGGAAAATGACTTAAATTCGCTGATCTCATCCACAGTGGGATTTCCCACATATCGGATATCGTAATCGTGCTTTCTGAAAAACTCAACCTCAAACGGCAGGATTGAGAAGAGCTCATCCACGTCACGGCGGATGTTCTTTATCCGCCAGCTCTTCCAGGCCCATATCTTAGGCGATATGTAGTAATAGACAGGGATGCTGAGATGTTTGTGGACCTTCTCTGCAATAGACAGGTTGAATCCGGGATAATCCACCAGGATAACCACATCCGGCTTCCACTCAGAAATATCCCTGAAACAGAGTCTGGCTCCGCCCAGTATCGTACCCAGATGAGTCAGGACAGGCCAGAATCCCATATAGGCCAGCTCCCGATAGTGCTTGACCAGTTCACCGCCTGCCGCCTGCATCATGTCACCGCCAAAACAACGGAACTGCGCCCGGCTGTCCCTGCGCGCAATCGCTCTCATCAGGTTTGAGGCATGAAGGTCACCCGATGCCTCCCCCGCCACAAGATAGTACTTCATTCTGCTGTTTTAGAGATGTCAAAAATAGTATATTTTTCCCATATACCGATTTTTTGCAGTAACTTCACACCCTAAAACTGAAACAGATGGGAAAAATCATAGCTTTGGCCAATCAGAAGGGCGGTGTAGGCAAAACCACAACCACCATTAACCTGGCCGCATCACTCGCCACACTTGAGAAAAAGGTACTTGTAGTCGATGCCGATCCCCAGGCAAACGCATCATCGGGACTTGGCATAGACATTCAGTCACTCAGTTGTACCGTATATGAGTGTCTGGTCAACGGCAACGACCCCAAGGAGGCCATACTCAAGGCTTGCATAGACGGACTGTACGTAATGCCTTCACACATAGACCTGGTTGGAGCGGAACTGGAACTGATGAATATGGAGAGCCGCGAAACGGTAATGAAGAAAATGCTTGACAGCATAAAGGATGACTATGACTATATTCTCATTGACTGTTCACCTTCACTGGGGCTCATAACCGTGAACTCCCTCACCGCCGCCGATTCAATAATAATCCCTGTCCAGTGCGAATATTTTGCGCTTGAGGGTATAAGCAAGCTTCTCAACACCATACGCATCATCAAGACCAAACTCAATCCGGCTCTTGACATTGAGGGTTTCCTGCTCACCATGTATGACTCCCGCCTGCGCTTGAGCAACCAGATATACGATGAAATCAAGAAGCATTTCCAGGAACTGGTGTTCGATACCATCATATCCCGTAATGTCAAGCTGAGCGAGGCTCCCAGTTACGGATTGCCCGCCATACTTTACGATGCAGACTCAAAAGGAGCCAGGAACTATCTTGCACTTGCACAGGAAATACTCAAAAAGAACCAGAACAGATGACACTTCCAAAGAAATCAGCACTGGGCCGTGGCCTGGATGCTCTCATATCGACCGATTTTGTCAAGACTCAGGGGTCCTCGTCCATAAGTGAGGTGCCCATTGACCAGATACATGCCAACCCTGACCAGCCCCGAAGGGATTTTGACCCGGAGAGTCTTCAGGAGCTATCCGATTCCATACGCGAGATAGGAATCATCCAGCCTATTACGCTCCGTAAGATCAAGGAGGGCGAATACCAGATAATAGCCGGCGAGCGCCGTTTCCGCGCCGCAGGCATGGCCGGGCTCACTAGCATTCCCGCCTACATCCGCACCGCCGATGACGAGAACGTCATGGCCATGGCTCTCATAGAGAACATACAGCGTGAAGACCTTAACTCTATGGAAGTTGCGCTTGCCTGCCAGAACCTGCTTGAGGTATATGACATGACACAGGAGCAGCTCAGCACACGCATCGGAAAGAAACGCGCCACCATAGCCAACTACATCCGTCTGCTTAAACTGCCCGCCGAAATCCAGGTGGCCCTAAAGAACAAGCAGATAGATATGGGACACGCCCGTGCCCTTCTGGCCATAGACGATCCAATGAAGCAGCTCCAGCTGTTCCATGAACTTACCAGGTACGGATATTCCGTTCGTATGGTTGAGAACAAGGCGCGACTGATGAATGAAAGCAATCAGGGGGCTGCCAGGAAAGCATCGGACAAAACTCTGGAACCGCTTGCAGGGCAGCTCTCAAAAGTCGTTGGCGCACCCGTCAGTTTCAAGACCACCGCAAGCGGCAAGGGCAGCATTAGCATATCGTTCAAGGACCGGAAAGACCTGGAACGTATAATACAACTGTTTGACAAACTCAAGAAATGACCTTCCGCAACGGAATCATAAAGACACTCCTGCTCTCTCTGCTGGCAGTCATGACCGCCCTTCCGGCACGGTCACAGGCTGGCGGAGGCATTGAATTCCATGAAGACTCAATCCGCTCTGCACGCATGGACAGCATCTACCGTTCATTGAATGATACCGCCGCTTGGCAGCGTGAGCTTGATTTTGTCAGAAACCTGCAGTTTGAGGAAAAGAATGACTCAAGCCTGTTGGAAGATGCTGAAGCCGGTGCCGCAAAAAAGCAGAAACGGATAACCTGGAAAGACAAGGAGAGGCAGACCATATCGGAGTTAAACCGGACCGCATCGGCATGGGAGCCCGAACCCAGGATAGCGGTATGGATGTCACTGCTGGTTCCCGGAGGCGGACAGATCTATAACAGGAAATACTGGAAACTGCCAATAGTCTATGGAGGTTATGTAGGTTGTATCTATGCCCTTACATGGAACCAATCCACATATTCAGACTACCAGAATGCGTATGTGGACATCATGGACGATGACCCTAACACCAGGAGTTACGAGGATTTCCTGCCGCCTCACTATGAGATAGACACAAGCATGGAGAACTGGCTCAAGGATGTGTTCAAGCAGAGAAAAAACAAATATCGCCGCTACCGCGACCTCAGTATATTTGCATTTGCAGGTATGTATCTGTTTGCCGCCATTGACGCGTATGTTGACGCTGAACTGTCTCACTTTGACATCTCACCCGATCTGAGCCTGAGAATTGAGCCCAACATTCTGATTGACCACCGAGGCGCCCCTACCGCGGGTTTCTCACTTGCATTGAGTTTTTAGATGAAAGGGCGATTGACTACATTGGCTTTGGTGCTGGCTTCCATTCAGGGAGTTTTAGCCCAGGATGTCCTTTCTGACAGCATCGGACTATTCACTGACAGTACCACCGTTTACTCAGACTCACTGGGCAATGATTTTCCGGAGAGCATGAGCTATGACGTGGACAGCCTTATGCAGATGTGGTTCGCCAAGCAATACATTATTTTTGATGAGGATTGCCTGGAAGGCTCTGTGAACCCCAAGTTCAGCGATTCAGTCTATGCCGAACGTCTGAGTTCGCTGCCCACACTGGTGGATATGCCTTACAACTACATCACACGCAGTTCCATTGATGCCTATATGGAACGAAACCGTAAGGTCATATCATTCGCGCTGGGTATGCTGCCAATGTATGAGGACATCTTCGTGGAAGCTCTCATGAAATACAATGTGCCCATAGAACTCAAGTACCTGCCTATTGTGGAGTCGGCACTCAAGCCCAAGGCATACTCCCGTGCAGGAGCCGCCGGCATGTGGCAGTTCATTTACAGTACCGGACGCAAATATGACCTTTACGTGAACAGCCTGGTAGATGACCGCTATGACATAATGAAGGAATCCGATGCAGCCGCGCATCACCTGCGTGACCTTTACGACATGTTCGGTGACTGGTCACTGGCCATATCGGCATATAACTGCGGACCCGGCAACATAACGAAAGCCATTACGCGGTCGGGCGGCAAGACTGACTTCTGGGACATCTATCCCTATCTGCCGCGCGAAACCCGCGGCTATCTGCCCGCATTCATAGCTGTGAACTATGCCATGAGTTTCTACAAGGAGCACGGTATATGTCCAATGGAGTCTGCCCGTCCGCCACAGACAGACACGTTGCATGTGAACCGTAACCTCCATATCGGACAGCTCATGCATTACAGCGGCATAAGCCAGGATGAGTTCAACGCGCTCAACCCGCAGTATCTGACCGAAGTAATACCCGGGGCTTACCGTACATGCGTACTCACCCTGCCGCAGCAGTACATACGTCCTCTGGTGGAGGCCGGCGATTCGCTTTATGAATATGACAAGGAGAAATACTTTCCCAAGTCCAAGCTGGCCTACATAGACGATGACATGACAAACCGTGTCACATACATAACTCATAAGATTAAGTCCGGTGAGACGCTTGGAGGCATAGCCATCAAGTACCATACCACGGTCAAGAACATCAAGAACTGGAACAATCTTAAAAGCGACAACATAAGGGCCGGCAAGACCCTGAGGATATATAACCGTTAAAAAGACAGCAAGATGAGTGAAGATAATCTTTTTTCGCCCGATGAAGAGAGACTCATAGACGAGGCCTTCCAGCATCTTATTGACTCTTATCTCCAGACCAAGCACCGCAAGAAGGTGGAGATAATAACCAAGGCTTTCCAATTTGCCCGCCAGGCCCACAAAGGCGTGCGCCGCCACTCAGGAGAGCCGTATATCATGCATCCTCTTGCCGTGGCACAGATTGTGTGTTCCGAAATCGGGCTCGGTTCCACATCCATCTGCTCCGCACTGCTCCATGACGTTGTCGAAGACACTGACTATACAACTGATGACATAAAGAACGTCTTCGGTCCCAAGATAGCCCAGATTGTTGACGGCCTGACCAAAATAGCGGGCGGCATATTCGGCGACAAGGCATCGGCCCAGGCCGAGAACTTCAAGAAGCTGCTTCTGACCATGAATGACGATATCCGCGTCATTCTAATAAAGATAGCCGACCGACTTCACAACATGCGCACCCTGGAGAGCATGCAGCCGCGCAAGCAGTACAAGATTGCCGGCGAGACCCTCTACATCTACGCCCCGCTGGCCTACCGTCTGGGACTCAACAAGATAAAATCCGAGTTGGAAGACCTGAGCTTCAAGTATGAGCATCCTGTAGAATACAAGGACATTCAGGAAAAACTGTCATTCTCACGTGAGGAACTCAACAACATATATGATGACTTTACCCGGCCCATCTCGGACAAACTGGATGAACTGGGTATAACCTACAACATGTTCGGCCGCATAAAGTCACCGTTCTCCATCTGGAAAAAGATGAACAAGAACAACCTCACGTTCGATGAGGTATATGACATCCTTGCGGTCAGGATAATATTCGACCCGACATCGCCGGAAAAGGAACAGAGCGAGTGTTTTGACATCTATCTGGCTCTTACCAAGATATACAAGTCGCACCCGGACCGGCTCCGCGACTGGGTTACGCATCCCAAGGCCAACGGATACCAGGCACTGCACGTGACCCTTATGAGCAATACAGGCCAGTGGGTGGAGGTTCAGATACGCAGTCGCAGGATGGATGAGATTGCCGAGCAAGGTATTGCCGCACACTGGAAATACAAAGAGGGATCCAGCTATGAGGAGGATGAGACAGAGCTGACACACTGGCTTGAGACCATAAAGGAGATTCTGGAAGATCCGCAGCCGGATTCCATGGATTTCCTTGACACCATCAAGCTGAATCTCTATTCATCGGAGATATTCATTTTCACCCCCAAGGGCGAATTGCGTACCATGCCGCAGGGCAGTACCGTGCTGGACTTTGCATTCACCATACACACCTACATGGGAACCAACTGCATAGGTGCCAAGGTGAATCACAAGCTTGAGGCCATCAACTACGAGCTCAAGAGCGGTGACCAGGTGGAGATACTTACATCCAAAAGCCAGAAGATAAGTCCTGAATGGCTGGACTTTGCCACCACCGCCAAGGCCCGGGGCAAGATTAAGCAGCTGCTCCGTAAAGAGGAACGCGCCAACCAGAAATTCGGCGAGGCCATCTTCCACGAATTCCTGGAAAAAGAGGATCTGGAGGCTGATTCCGACAAAATGGAGCGTATATGCGCGCTTCACGGACTCAAGACACGTGAGGAGCTCATGATTGCCCTGGGACAAAAGAAGATCATTCTGGGCGATGCCGAGCGTAACATAATAAAAGGTGAGAGTGACAGCTGGTACAAGAGGTTCTGGTCATCATTCTCGTCACCTAAAGACAAGGACAAGAAGGCGGGAGAAGCAGGTCCGTCTGACGTTGATGTCAAGCGTACCCTCATCATCAACGACATGGATCTCCACAAATATACCTTTGCATCCTGCTGCAATCCCGTACCGGGTGATTCAGTTCTGGGTTTTGTGGATGAAAACGGGCACATAACCATACACAAGCGCAAATGTGAGGTTGCCAACAAACTAAAGTCGGCCAAAGGAAACCGTATTCTCACGGTTGAGTGGCAGATAGAGAACAGCCTGTTCCCCGTGACAATCTACATGAAGGGACTTGACAGCATAGGTACCCTGGGCAAGATAACCGAGATTATCTCCAAAAAGATGAACGTGAACATGAACAAGCTGGTAATTGAATCAAAAGAGGGCCTGTTCGAGGGCACGATAAGCGTCATGGTTCACAGTCTGAATGACGTGGATTCCATTCAGAAAGGACTTAAGCAAATAAAGAATATCACAACGGTTGTCCGCAAGGAGGAGTAGAGTCCAGCTCACTAAGTATAGCCTTAAGTTCCTCACGTATGGCCTTAAGGCGCTCAACTACCTCATGGGTATCGACAGTGGTCTTGGGATTCTCATTCATCCGGGACTTGGCTCCCTTTATGGTTAAGGACTTCTCCTTGACAAGATGATTCACCAATTTTATCTGCTCTATGTCACTAGCAGTGTAATGCCTTATGCCTTTGGCGTTCTTCTTGGGTGAAATCTCCTTGAACTCCTTCTCCCAATAACGCAGGGTACTCTCCGGGATGTCAAGCATCTCCGATACCTCCTTGATGGAGTAATATTTCTTAAGAACTTTGTTGGTATTAAGTGCCATAGTCCATTATTTTTCAGTCAAATACTTTTCCGTGATTCTCTGCCAGGTTTATCATCTCCTCATACTGCTCCGCATCCAGGTCCATAAAGTAGTATTGGATAGGATTCACATTCTGTTTATTGACCAGTACCTCATAATGTACATGAGGTCCCGTACTCTTTCCGGTAGATCCGGCCAAGCCTATCTCCTCACTGCGCACCACATTCTGGCCCTCCTTGACCAGAATCTTGCTCAGATGCGCGTAACGCGTGACATAACCGTACCCATGGTCAATCTCAATAAGGTTTCCGAATCCCGACCTCCATTTGGCATATATCACCTTGCCGTTGCCGGTAGCATACACAGGTGTACCGGTATCACAGGTAAAGTCCATTCCCTGATGGAACTGGCGGACATGATATACGGGGTCGGTGCGGTAACCGTAACCTGAAGCCGTATGTTTCAGATCCTTGTTGGATATGGGCTGGATGGCAGGAATGCAGGCCAGCTTGTTTTCCTGCTCGCGTGACAGTTCCACTATCTCATTGAATGAACGGGTCTGCATATAGAGTTTCTTGGCCAGCATGTCAACCTTCTGCGACGTATTGACCACAAGCTCGGCGTTTGACATGTCAGTAAGTTCTGCGTAACGGTTAGTGCCGTTGAATCCTGCCTGACGCACAACTTCCGGTACCGGATCGGCCTCCAAAAGGACACGATACAGGTTGTCATCCCTCTCTTCTATATCATGAAGCACCAGGAGTGCATCATCAACCTTACGGGAAAGCACGCGGTACTGTGACTGGAGACGGCTGTTCTCCTTATACAGGTCACTCATTTGGGGTGTGCTGATGGAATACCTGTAAATAAGGAAGAAAACACCGCCAAGCACTATTACCAGTACGAACCGCCAGACAGCGGACACGATCCTTTGCCACAAAGTCGGATAGACCCTGCGATAAACTCTCATGTTGGGATCATACTGATAGTAAACTTTCCTCATAATCCTGTTCAATCACGCAAAAGTAGTAAAAAAGTAGTAATTTTGCAGGTTGAATACAATATTAAAGATATGATGACAGCTAAGGAGATACGTGATTCCTTCAAGAGTTTCTTTGAGAGTAAAGAACACCTGATAGTACCTTCGGCCCCCATGGTGGTCAAGGATGACCCCACCCTGATGTTCACCAATGCGGGTATGAACCAGTTCAAGGATATAATCCTGGGTAACCGTGCACCGCAGAGCCGCCGCGTGGCCGACTCACAGAAGTGCCTTCGCGTAAGCGGCAAGCACAATGACCTGGAGGAGGTGGGTCACGATACCTACCACCACACCATGTTCGAGATGCTGGGTAACTGGTCTTTCGGTGACTATTTCAAGAAAGAGGCTATCAGCTGGGCATGGGAGTATCTGGTCGATGTGCTCAAACTGGACCCCAAGAACCTCTATGCCACCGTATTCGAGGGTAGCAAGGAGGAAGGCCTGGAGCGCGACAACGAGGCCGCTGCCATCTGGGAGCAGTTCCTGCCCAAGGATCATATCCTGAACGGAAACAAGCACGACAACTTCTGGGAGATGGGTGATACAGGTCCCTGCGGTCCCTGCAGCGAGATCCACATGGACTCACGCTCGGATGCAGAGAAAGCTGCCGTGCCCGGCCGCGAGCTGGTCAACAAGGATCATCCCCAGGTTATAGAGATATGGAACCTGGTGTTCATGCAGTATAACCGCAAGGCAGACCACTCGCTGGAGCCCCTGCCCGCAAAGGTCATAGATACCGGCATGGGATTCGAGCGCTTGGTCCGCACCCTGCAGGGCAAGCAGTCAAACTATGACACTGACGTATTCCAGCCCATCATAAAGCAGATTGGAGCCCTTACAGGCCTTCAGTACGGCAAGGATGAGAAGGTTGACATTGCAATGCGTGTAGTAGCTGACCATATCCGTACCATAGCATTCTCAATCACTGACGGACAGTTGCCGTCAAATGCCAAGGCCGGTTACGTGATCCGCCGCATACTGCGCCGTGCAGTGCGCTACGCCTACACATTCCTGGGTCAGAAAGAGGCATTCCTGTACAAGCTGTTGCCCGTACTCATTGACAACATGGGTGACGCCTACCCCGAACTGGGTGCTCAGAAGACACTCATCGAGAAGGTTATCATTGAAGAGGAGGAGTCATTCCTGCGTACACTTGATACAGGCATAAAACTGCTTGACAAGGTCATGACCGATACCAAGGGTGCCGGAAGCACTGAGATAAGCGGTGTTAACGCATTCACGCTTTACGATACCTACGGATTCCCGCTTGACCTCACTGAACTTATCCTGCGTGAGAACGGCATGACCGTGAACATAGACGAGTTCAACGCCGAGATGGCCAAGCAGAAGGCCCGCGCACGCAACGCCGCCGCCGTTGAGAACGGTGACTGGGTTGTGCTTAAGGAGGGCGAGACCGAGTTTGTAGGCTATGACTTTACCGAGTATGAGACATCAATCCTGCGCTACCGCGAGGTTAAGCAGAAGAGCGGCGTAATCTACCAGATTGTCCTGGACAAGACCCCGTTCTATGCCGAGATGGGCGGCCAGGTAGGTGACCAGGGAGTGATTGTAAGTGAATTCGAGACAATAGAGATAATTGACACCAAGAAGGAGAACGGTCTGCCAGTGCATATCACAAAGAAGCTGCCCGAGCACCCGGAGGCTCCCATGATGGCCTGCGTGGATACTGACAAACGTCATGCCTGCGAGGCCAACCACACCGCAACCCACCTGGTTGACGAGGCCCTGCGCGAAGTACTGGGTACACACGTTGAACAGAAGGGTTCACTGGTAAGTCCCGACGGCCTGCGCTTTGACTTCTCACATTTCCAGAAGGTGACCGATGAGGAACTGCGTCAGGTAGAGCGTCTGGTCAATGAGAAGATACGTGAGGACCTGCCACTGCAGGAGCATCGCGACCTGCCCATTGAAGAGGCAAAAAAGCTCGGTGCAATCGCCCTTTTCGGTGAAAAATACGGTGACAAGGTACGTGTTGTACAGTTTGGAAACTCAATAGAGTTCTGCGGCGGTGTGCACGCCTCATCAACCGGCCGTATCGGTATGTTCAAGATTTTATCAGAAAGCTCTATAGCCGCTGGCGTACGCCGTATCGAAGCTATCACAGGTCAGGCTGTTGAGGAGATGATTTACTCCCTGCAGGATGCCATGACTACTCTCAAGGCAATCCTTCCCGGCTCATCAGTTGAGGCTGCCGCCAAGAAAGCACTTGAGGAGAATACCGCTCTCAAGAAACAGATTGAGGAGTTTGTCAAGGAGAAGACAGCACAGTATAAGAGCAAGCTCATAAGCCAGGCCAAGGATGTAAACGGCATAAAGGTTATCAGCAACGTCATGCCTGCAAGCGCCGCAATGGTCAAGGACCTGGTATTCGGTATCCGCGCAGAACTGCCCGCATCAACCATCGTAGTGATAGGCAGCGAGGAGGCCGGCAAGCCCATGCTCACCGTAAGCGTAAGTGAGGACCTGACCTCACGCTTCAATGCCGGCCAGATGGTCCGCGAGGCCGCCAAGCTGATCCAGGGCGGCGGAGGCGGTCAGCCCCACTTCGCTACCGCCGGCGGCAAAAATCCTGACGGTCTGCATGCTGCCGTTGAATCCATCATAAAAGCCATCAATTAAGAACCGGCTACAGGGTCTTAATTGTGCTATTCCGGCCAGTTGACCAGATAGACGGTTTGGGTGGCGCGGGTAAGTGCGGTATAGAGCCAGCGGTAGTACTCCTCATCCTGCATTTCAGGAGTTACATAGCCCTGGTCAATGAAGATGTTCTTCCACTGGCCGCCCTGTGCCTTGTGGCAGGTCACGGCGTAGGCGTATTTGATCTGGAGGGCGTTGAAATGTTTGTTTTCCCGCAGTTTTTTCATCTTTTCCTTCTTGGAGGGAATATCGGCATAATCCTCCATCACGTTGTTGAAGAGTTTGTCACTCTCCTCACGGGTAAGTGATGGAGATTCACTGTGAAGCGTATCAAGCAGTAGAGTGACATCCATCTCCAGGTCATCATAGTCAGGGAAAGAGAGTACGGCATCTTCAAACCGGAACCCGTAGAGTTCCCGCTGACGGCGCACACGGCGAATCACGGCTATGTCACCGTTGGCGATGAATGACGGCAGGTTGGAGTATGAGTCAGCACCCTCTTCAGCTATAAGGTTCTCGGTCCAATAGTAATTGTTCTTGACAATCATTATGCTGTCACCGCGGCAAAGCTCATCCTCACGGTCCAGGATGGTATTGCGTATTCCGTTATTGTAAACTATTGCACGTTTGTTAGATCGGCACAGAATCATGGTCTCATCTATGCCGTCACGGCTATAACATCCGCTGAGAGTTTCAATAAGTTCACTGCCCGGAATCCTTACAACATCCTTGAAACCGTCCAATCTGAAACGGAAACCGCCTTCTATATCCGGATTCACCGTAAAATCCCGCAATAAAGTGGCATTATGAAGTATCCCTGACTCCTGCATCTGGCGCATCACGTTCTCAAGACAGTATTCCCTTACGTTCAGGCCGTAAGATGCCAGCACATCGGCCGATAATCCGGGGCTTTCAAGTTCTCCTACGGGAGGCAGCTGAGCCTGGTCACCCAGCATAAGCAGACGGCAGTCAGCACCCGAATAGACGTATGATACCAGGTCATCAAGCAGACGGCCGGAACCGAACATGGACCCGGATAATACCTGATTTGAAATCATTGAAGCCTCATCGACAAGGAACAGGGTATGCTCATGGAAATTGTGATCCAATTGGAAGCTACCGGCATCCAGCATGGATTTCTGTCTGTAAATTTTTTTGTGGATGGTACATGCCGGAAATCCGGACGTGTTGGAAAACACTTTGGCGGCTCTGCCGGTTGGAGCCATGAGCACTACCCGCCTGTGATGCCGGACCAGGGCACGGACCAGTGAACTGATGACTGCAGTCTTTCCCGTGCCGGCATAACCCTTAAGAAGAAACGCCTGCCGTGGAGCCGGATCGTTCACAAAAAGAGCCAACCTGTTCATCGCAACTGACTGCTCGGCGGTGGGTTCAAACGGAAAAATCGCGGCAATTTCCTGAAAAAGAGGGTCAATCATCACTCCAAAAAGCAAAAAAATGTTGTTTTATGGATAAATACGGATAAAAGTTCTATTTTTGCGATGCGAAAATAAATAAAAACATCCGATATGAAAAAAATCATTAACGTTCTTCTTGCACTCTGCATTGTGGCTCTTATCTACATTGTCTATGGAAGTATAATGAAGCCCATCAGATTCGCAAATGAAAAAGGCATTCGTGACAGGGCCGTCATTGAAAAACTAATGGACATCAAGGCTGCTCAGACCGAGTACAATTATCAGCACGCCGGCTACTGCAACAACTTTGATTCACTTGCCGAATTCATCAAGACAGCCAAACTGCCTATCATCCGTAAGATAGGTAACCTTACCGATGATCAGCTGGAAGCCAACTGGACAGAAGGTAAAGTCCTGAATCTTTACGCTAAAGCCCTGGAAGCAGAAAGAGAGGCAGCCAAGCTCACCGGCAGCAGGGCAAAGAAAAAGCAAATTGAGGCTGACACACTCTGGCAGAGGGCTTTGACCGAAGGATTCATTAAGATCAAAGAAGACGGTTCAAGGGAATTCGTGTTCAGCAGAGATACCGTATGGATAAGCCTTTATGACTCTCTGTATCACGGCAGGATGAATCCGGACTCACTCCGTTATGTCCCATTCGGCAATGGTGCTCAGTTTGAGATGACAACATCATCCGACACTTCAAAGGCCGGTGTGATATCCTATACCTTTGAGGCCAAGACTCCTTTCGTTACCTATCTTGGTGAGAAGAGCGAGAACGGTGGACTTGACAAGCAGGAGATCATCAATCTTCTGGAGGATTGCGAAGACCGTGGCCGTTATGAGGGCATGAAGGTTGACAATAACTCAGGTAACTGGGAATAATCAATTGCGCGTAATAAGCGGAATATACAAACACAGAAGGTGGGACGTGCCTAGGACATTCAGTGCACGTCCCACCACTGATTTTGCCAAGGAGAGCCTGTTCAACATCCTTGCCAACAGGATTGACCTGGAGGGCGCCACGGCTCTCGACTTGTTCTCCGGCACGGGAAGCATCAGCATAGAACTTGTATCAAGAGGATGCGCCCATGTGGTGAGCGTAGAGAAGGACCCCTCTCACCACGCCTTTATCCGTAAGGTAATGGATACAGTAAAGACAGACAAATGTCTGCCCATAAAAGGCGACGTATTCAAATATATAGCCGGATGCAGTACGCAGTTTGATTTCATCTTTGCAGATCCGCCATATCAGTTGGAAAACATCGATCAGATTCCCGACCTTATACTTGAGGGGGGATTACTGGCAGCTGACGGCATCTTTGTGCTGGAGCACGGCAGCAGGAACAACTTTACGGACCATCCGCGTTTTACCGATATGAAGGTATATGGTTCTGTACACTTCTCATTCTTCAGATAATTCAGACCATATATAAAAAAGGAACCTTGCACATCGGCAAGGTTCCCTGTTTTTTTAAGGTCTGCCTCCGGGACCACCGCCTCCAGGGCCGCCACCGCCGCGCATACCGCCGCCGAATCCGCCGCCACCACCCATCATGGCTCTGGACTCCTGACGCATCTCACGTCTTGCCGCGCGGGTTCCGAATACGTTGGCACGCAGTATAAGGTGTACCATGATGTAGCT
>Ga0310786_10004717_pt1 | contig 18832 bp, 23 predicted proteins | sample AusTroGonzalo_MG_FD_203881 | JGI IMG/M metagenome (GOLD analysis project Ga0310786, IMG submission 203881) | Bovine rumen microbial communities from tropical cattle in Woodstock, Queensland, Australia - Gonzalo_03 (v2) (version 2) | ecosystem: Host-associated > Mammals > Digestive system >... | reverse complement strand
TTACTATGGTGAGCAACCCAAAATCGCTATGCTCTCATACTCTACCCACGGCTCTGGCGGCAAAAATCCCGACCTCGTTAAAATCCATTTTGTTATCAACAAAATTCGTGAACGTCATCCCGACTGGCTTATCGACGGCGAAATGCAGCTCGACGCCGCCGTCAATCCCGCAGTCGCCACCAAAAAAATCTCGGATAGTCCCCTGAAGGGTCAGGCCAACGTCCTCATCACTCCCGACCTCAATTCCGGCAACATCTTTTACAAATCCCTCGAGCAATTCGGCGGTTTCACCATCGCCGGCCCCATCATCCAAGGTTTTGTTCGCCCACTCGCCGATCTCTCCCGCGGTAGCACCATAAACGACACCGCCCTCACCATCAAAGTCATCAAAAAATTACTCGAAAGGAACTAACATGAAGTATTTTGGCACCGACGGCATCCGCCAAGAAGCCGACAAATTCACCCCAGATTTCATCAACTCCATCATAGCTGGCCTTGCTGACTACGCTAGCACCAACAAAAAAGTCCTCGTCGCCGGCGACACCCGCGAATCCACCGAATGGATTCTCCAAGACCTAGCCGCTGCCCTTGAATCACTCGGTTTTGACTACGCCTCCGCCGATGTTCTCCCTACTCCAGCCATCAACTACTGTTTTTATGAAATGGGCTTCGACTTCGCCATCGACGTTACCGCCTCACACAACCCTTATCACGACAATGGCATCAAAATCTTTGAACGCGGCATCAATTCAGGCGCCAAACTTGGCCCCAAAGGTTGTGAAACTATCGAAAACGCCATCTCCCAGCAAAAATCTATTAGTCTCATTTCCCCCACCGACCGCGAAAATCTTCACGCCGAAGCCGTCGCCATCTACAAAGAACACCTTCAAAATTACCTCGGCCCCGTTACTTTCGCTAGCCTTCGCATCGGTCTCGACTGCGCCAATGGCGCCACTAGTGTCATCAACAAAGAAATTTTTGAAAGTCTCGGCGCCACTGTCGAACTCATCAACGCCGACCCTAGTTACGGACAGCTCATCAATGCCAATTGCGGCTCCACCCATCTCACACAATTAAAATCCCTTGTCAAGGAAAACCATCTGGATTTCGGCATCGCTTACGACGGCGACGGCGACCGCTGTCTTATGATTGACGAACGTGGCCACGAAGTAGACGGCGACGAAATCATCGCCATCCTCACAAACTATCTCCATCTAGACCACATCGCTATCACTGTCATGGCCAACCAAGGCCTCCTCAACTGGGCCAAAGATAGTCATATCAAAACCGAAATCACCCCAGTTGGCGACTCCAACGTTGCTGCCGCTATGCGCGAAAAAAATATCACCATCGGTGGCGAACAGTCCGGTCACATCATTCTACCAGGCGAAACTACTGGTGATGGCATTTTGACCAGCCTCATGATCGCCAAAGTCGTTTCGGAGACAAATTCTACTCTTGGCACTCTTGCTCACATCATCACCAAATTCCCCCAAGTCATCGTCAATCTAGACGCTACGCCAGCACAAAAATCCACGCTAGCGACGTCCGACGCCGTCAAATCAATACTATCACATTTTGAAGAAAAAGTCAAGTCCACCTGCGACGGCCGTCTGCTCGTTCGCCCTTCTGGCACCGAAAATCTCATTCGTATCACCATGTGGGGTAACGACAAAAATACTATTGAAAATCTTGCTCAAGAATTAAAAATTAAATTAGGAGAAAATCTATGAGAATCACCACCTTCACCGAATACACACCGGAAACTGCCACTCGTATCCGAGAACTGCTAGTCCAACTCTCTCGCTCCGGCAAGGATCGTGGTGAAATTCCGAAGGAATGGTTCGATGAACTTATCGCTTCCCCGTCTCACGATATGCTGCTAGCTATCGACGACAACGGCAAAATCGTCGGCATCGCCACTCTTTCAATCACTATGGGTCCAATCATCCGCAAGAATGCTTACCTCGAAGACTTCGTCACCGACCAGTCTGTCCGCGGCCAAGGTGTCGGATCCAAACTCTGGCAAGCCATGCTCGAATGGGCCACTGCTCACGGCTGTCAAAATCTTGAGTTCACCTGCGGCCAAGGTCGCGAAAAATCCCAAGAATTTTACAAGCACCACGGCGCCGAAGTCTACGACACCAATTTCTTCCGCAAAAGTATATAAAATATCCCCGGCATCAGATATACCTGCAGCGCATTCGGCAACCCCGAAAAGAAGCATAGCGTCACCCCATAGGCTACCATCAAAGTCAGAATCAATATTCCGTTTTGATTTTTTGTGCAGATTTTCACTATCATAACTAGTGTCAAGCCAAAAAGTACCACACCTAGAAGCCCTACTTCAAGTAGCAAATTCGCGTATTCATTTTGCACGATTTCCTTCGGGCTTCCGGTCAGTCCAGCATCATACATTGCTTGCCCCGCTCCACCAATCCCCACTCCAAACATTACCGTACCAAAATCTTGCGACCATACTCTAATCGCATTTTCCGTCATTTCCACCCGCACGTTTGTCGACTCTTCCACATAACCATCAAAAATCGCTTCATTATCGCCTCCACCATCATCCTCCACCACGCTCTCACTCGCCTCATTTTCGCCGCTATTCTGTCGAACATCAATAATTCCAAGCGACAAATGATTCAAAACTTTTGCCACTCCACTCGCATAAGTATCGTTCGTCGGCGAAAGCTGCGCCATCACCCCCTGCATATTCAAAGTTAAAACAAACGCCACCACCACTAGCCCCCACACCATGCCCACCTTTTTAAATATCGCGATTTTTCTGCGCGTCAACATAAACACGCTTAAGAAAATCATCGCCACCACGAACGCATAAATTGCTCCACGTGAAAACGTTAAAAATAGTGTCGCCACAAAAATCAAGAAAAGTCCCGCATAACACTTCCATTTTTCCGAATGAAAAACTAGCCACATGCTCGCCACTATCGGTGCTAGTAGCAGATTCCCCATAAATTGTGGCTCAATCGCCAGCCCATTCGGATGCGGAAAACCAAACGTCCACGACGTGCAACCAGCACAAAGCAAAGTACACCCTCTCGGCGCACCTATTAAATCCAGTACGCACTGTACCGCACACCACCCGCATATTGCAAGGCTCGCACCAAAAAACCAACGCCAAAATTTTCGCAAAAACTCTTCGCCTGTCATCAAATCTCTGAGAACCCCGAAGCCTAGCACTGACAAATAAATCAGCCACATTATCCCACAAGTTAAAATCCCTCGCATTACGTTATCAGACCAAATTATAGATAGTGTCACAAAAATCGGAAATAGCAACCACCGCCAATTCTCCCAAATCTCATTCAGTTTTTTTTGCTTCATTAGCAACACCAATACCACTATAGCAAACACCACCAACCATACCAGCGGCAAAGAAATCTCAAAATTCATCGTTGCATCTGCACCAAAACTTATCACCGGATAATACGAAAAATACAATACCGCCGGCAACACCAATATCAACACCCTATAAACTTTTTCTAAACTACTTTGCTTTTTTCGCATTCTGCTTCTCGCACTTCTTCACAAAGTTCTTAATCTCTGTGTCAAATCTCGCCACCGCAAACTTTTTCGCTGATTTTGCCACCTTTTCACGATTAAATTTCATTTTTTCAAATTTCAAAATTGCCTCCGCCAAACTTTTCGCCGTCTGCTCCGCAAATAGCACTCCATTTTCGCCGTCTTTTACATAATCTCTAGCGCCACCTTCACCAAATGCAATCACCGGACACCCAGTCGCGAGGGCTTCCACCGGTGCAATCCCAAACGGCTCCAGACTTGGAAAGAGATACCCCTTTGCCATCCCCAAATATTTCGCTAACTCCTTTTTCTTCATCACCGGCAAAAATTCCACCAGCCCAGATTTATCAGCAATCTTCACCAATTTCTTATGCTCTGGCCCTTCGCCAATCACTAGAAGTCGCCGCTGCGTCATGATGCAAGCTTTCACCGCTAAGTCAATTCGTTTCCAGTTCACCTGCCGAGAAGTCACGATATAATAATTCTTTCCACCTTTACCGAGTTTAAAATCTTCCGTCTCTACCGGCGGGTGTATCACCACTGCTTCCCTCCCATAATATTTCGCAATCATTTCCTTCGCATATTCTGAAATCGTCACGAAAAAGTCTGGTCTCTGCGCCGCTTTGAAATCCGCCCGCCTTAGCGGCCTTACCGCCAGCCTGAAACACAATCTCACAATCGGATTCAGTACTCCGAACCCTGGATTTTTCACATAATCATCATACATTTGCCAATAATACTGTGTTGGCACATGACAATAACAAATGTGTATGCCATTTGTCACTTTTATCGCTTTCGCCTCCGCGCCTGTCACCGAAATTACCAAGTCATATTCCGACAAATCGAGATGCGAAAAATACCGCTGCCGAAGCGGCCCCAGCACTCGCCTTAACTTTGTTGGGAATTTTTGTAACCACCCCGTCCTCACATCAGCTTTCTTAAACCAATCAATCCCTTTCGGATCGTATTTGGACGTATAGATCGGCGCCTCCGGATACATTTGATGTAGCTCCAGTAGCACCTTTTCGGCTCCTCCCACGTTCGTCAGCCAATCACAGACTAATGCTACTTTCATTTCGCTCCATCCCGCTTTAACACCGTCGCAATCGTCCTAAAGAAAATCTGCAAATCTAGCATTACCGACCAGTTCATCACGTAATATATATCAAGCGCCCTGCGCTCTTCGAATGGTATATTCCTTCTTCCCGACACTTGTGCTAGACCAGTTAGTCCAGACTTCACCGTCAGTATCAAAGACCTATCACCATAATCTCTCAACTCGCCCGGCAGTAATGCCCTCGGCCCAATCAACGAAATATCTCCTTTTAAAATATTGAACAGTTGCGGCAATTCGTCAATTGAGGTTCGTCGTATAAATCTACCAAATTTCGTAATTCTGGGGTCATTTTTCAAATAATCTCCACCCTTACGATATTTTTTAATTAACTCCGGCTTCTCCATTTTTATAAAGGCCTGCTCCGCTGTCATCCCGCTATACTCCGGCTTCATCGAACGAAACTTATAACATTTAAATCTCCGGTTATATCTCGTTAGCCTCTCATCCGCATAAATCGCCGGCGCCTTTACGTCCGATATTTTCAAAATTATCCACACCATCGCCATCGGAATCGCCGTCAAAATTATCGCTATCAGTGAAAACAAAATGTCAAACCCGCGCTTAATTGCCGCGTACCCACCGGCAAGTGGCGTCGTCATCACCATCACGGCCGGCACGTTGCCAATTAATTCCATTTCGCCAAAATGCGACGACAGTGCCGATTCGCTCGGCACAAAATAGTACTCTAGATGTCTCTGCACTGTCTGCTTATACACATACTCTGTCGACTTCTCATCGGTCTGCAAAATTACGTCCGGTCGCGCTTTTTTCAGCGCATCTTTCAAAGACGAATATTGGTGCGTCTTTAAATCTTTCGGAATGTATTTCCTGCCTGCTACAATTCCCACTAACTTGTACCCAGATTCTGGCGTCGACGTAATATAATCCGCCAAATATTCTGTATTTTTGTGGTTTCCAATCACTACTGCTCGTCGCACTCCATAGTCGCTTCTAAAAATTCTCCGCACGAAAAACCGCACGATGATACGCTCTGCCAACAAGAACACGAACGAAAACACCATCGCCATCACCGCCATCACTCGCACCGGAAAAAGATTCTCGCCCTTGAAAAAATCATACACAATCAACGCACCCACCGACAACACCGCCGCAATCAGCAATCTCCCCCGTTCTGGCAACCTAGACTTACCCAGAAAAATCGTTTTTTTGTAAAGCCCCAACGCCGCTAAAATTACTAGCAGCACTGGCACCAAAAACACAATCGTCAAAGTAAAATCCATTAGCTGCGATTCAAAGGTAAACGGCCTCGGGTCCACATGCACTCTCACAAAATACGCAAACGCAAACGAAAGTATCAGTGCTAATGCATCCCCGATTATCAAGCAAAATCTTAAAATAAAATCGGATTTTTTCCGCATATCTTAATTTTACTCTACCGTCACCGATTTCGCAAGGTTTCGTGGCTGGTCCACATTGTAACCTTTCGCAATCGTCATATAGTACGCAAAAAGTTGTGACGCCAAGTTCATCAGAAGCGGCGCAAAAATTCGAATATCTGTTGTAATTTTTACAACATTTTCTACCGGCAAATCAAAATTCATTTTATTAGTCACCACGATAATATGCCCTCCTCGCGCCAATACCTCTTGCACATTGGACACTGCTTTGTCATATAGTTCGCCTTCCGGCAAAAACGCCACTTCAAAGAATCTATCATCCACCAAAGCCAGCGGCCCGTGTTTTAATTCCCCAAACGCATAAGCATTCGCATCTACATACGAAATTTCCTTGAGTTTCAAAGCGCCCTCCATAGCCGTAGGATAAGCCGTGTCACGACCAAGATAAATCGCATGCTCATATTTAGCATATTTCTTCGCAATTTTCTTGATCTCTTTTTCTGCCTCCGTCAAAGCTGAACCAATTGCTTCTGGCAAAGCCGCAATTTCCTTTACATACGGCGCCAAAATTCCCGGTTTTACACCTTTCGCTTGCGCAATCGTTAGCCCAAACATCACCATAGCAATCACTTGTGAAGTAAAGGCTTTCGTCGACGCCACCGAAATTTCCGGCCCCACATGCACATACGTCCCGCCGTCCACTTCACGCGCAATCGTCGAACCAATCGCATTCACGATTCCAATCGTCTTTATCCCCTGCTTTTTAATCTCACGAAGGCACGCTAATGTATCCGCCGTTTCCCCAGACTGCGATACGATCAGCGCCACCGAATCTTTCGGAATATAAGCATTACGGTAGCGATATTCTGACGCGATCACTGTCTCCACCGTAATTTCTGGCGTAAACTGTTCAATATAATACCCTGCAAGTAATCCTGCATGATACGCTGTACCACATCCTACAATTACTAAATGTTTGATGTTTCTAAGCTCCGCCACCGAAAGTCCCGGTCCGCCTAAATGCACCGTTCCCTCTGCCACATTTACTCTACCACGTAAAGTCTCCGCCAACGATTTTGGCTGTTCCATAATTTCCTTTAGCAGGAAATGTTCATAACCGCCCTTCTGAATCGCCGCAAGATTAGTCTCAATTTCTTCTACTTTTGCTGACACCGGCTCCGCATTGAGGGTTTTAATTTCTACACTATTTTTCTTAATCGTCGCCACCTCACCATCATTCAGATAAATCGCCTGCTTCGTATGTCCCACCAGCGCCGATGCGTCCGAAGCAATCAAAGTCTCATCGTGTCCCACACCAATCACCAGCGGCGAACCACTTCTCGCCACCACAATCTCGTCTGGATTTTTGGTTGAAACCACTGCAATCCCGTACGTACCTTTGACCAATTTCAACGCCTGCACCACCGCATTCGTCAGCGGATATTTTCCGTCACCGTAGAATGAATTGATCAGCGCCGCTAGCACTTCCGTATCAGTCTCGGACTTAAAATCATGTTTTTTTAGCGTCGCCTTTAATTCTTTATAATTCTCAATAATGCCATTATGCACCAAATAGATTTCTCCAGCTTGATGCGGGTGCGCATTCGTTTCACTTGGCTCACCGTGCGTCGCCCAACGCGTATGTCCAATCCCAACCTTGTCCACACGTTTATTTTTAGCTAGTTTATCTTCCAAATTCGCAATCTTACCCTTCGCGCGGAGCAACGTCGCCTCACCTTCTCCAGACAAAGTCACAATTCCGGCCGAATCGTATCCACGGTACTCCAATCTTTTTAATCCTGAAATCAAAAAATCTTGCGCATTTTTATCACCTACGTATCCCACAATTCCACACATGGTACCTCCTTTTGGTTAATAAATATATTATAACATACTTATTTATATACCCAGCCGAGTGCCTTATATAAATCTTGCGCCGTCGGTAATCCCAAGTTTTTCAAGGTAAGATTTGTAATGTCATCTACCATCACTACAGTAAACAGCGTAATCGCAAGCGTCAAGAATGCTCGTTTTGTCATTTTTTGCGCAAGATAAATACAACGCGGCAAAAGCCAGTACATCAAAAGCAACGCCCCCACCCCAAACGCCATTGCGCTCATCGGGCAAACAAATCCATCGATATTGCCAAATCCCCAAAACGAATCTCTGTAATCCCAATACCTCGTACCATTTCCCACCGTATAAACAATCCAGCCCGCAAAAAGCTCTAAAAGTCCGCACGCTAACGCCGACACGATAAACACCGCCCACGGACGACGTCGCAACTTATAAGACACCAACATTATTAACATCGCTCCATAAGCATAGATATTCATCCATGGCAGCAAATTACCACCTTTTATATACAGGTGCTGAAAATGCCCCTCAATTTCTGCCAGCGCAAATTCCCACACCCAACCTACAAAACCAGATATTACGATAATTAACAGCAAAATACCAACTTTTTGATATTTTTCTAGTTTAAGTCTTCCATACAAATAATTTTGCCGCACATTTTTATAGGTCAGTTTTGTTTTTGTTTTGCTCTTCATGTAATGCCTCACTATTTATGATACCATAATTTTTATTTAGCTTCATCATCTTCCAATGGCATAGATCTTCTTCCCTACCTACCACATGAATAAAAATAACTGGTATCCAGTACTATTAGATGGAAAAATAGACAACAACGCAATATTTGAAATAATTGAGAAAAGCTATCTACTAATAAATAATAAAGACTAGAAATTTGTCGTGGGTTCAAGAGTTTCCACATTTGGTAAGGGGCGAGTAGAAGTACTTATCCGCTTATGCAAAGTTGTGGACTGGTATCTGAACCACCCTGAATACACGGCTAAAATCAAGGTTGTACCTAAGAAAGACTACCCGGTGCTAATGCCGTGCGAGTTCTGAGATATACATATACAGGCAAAGGGATAGGGATGTCGCTTTGCTCCATTCGAACTTTTAAGAGAATACGGCTTTATTGGAGCCATAGAAGCTTAAAACAATGACAATGGAGAAAATAAAAGAACGACAACGTCAATAGCTAATTAATCCGGTGATATAATATAAACAATAACGGTTAAAAGTTTTAAAATTAAATATAATAGAAATAAAGGAAAGGAATAAATGTACAAAAAAGAATTCATGGAGATTGCAATGAGCGAAGCAAGAGAGGGGATTCTTAACAATGATGGTGGGCCTTTCGGAGCAGCCATAGTAAAAAATAGTGAAGTTATTGCATCGGGACATAACCGAGTACTTTCTTCTAATGATTCAACTTGCCATGGCGAGATCGACGCAATACGAAAAGCGGAAAGCAAACTTGGAACTTATGATCTTTCGGATTGCGAGCTTTACACTACAGGCGAACCTTGCCCGATGTGTCTTGCGGCAATCTTATGGGCAAATATCAAAAAAGTATATTACGGATGTAGATTAAGTGATAATGAAAAAATCGGGTTTCGCGATGCAAAGTTTGACAAAATAATGGGCGGGGGATCCAATTTGCCAGATGGGTTTATGGAAGAAAAAGATCGCGAAATGTGCCTGGAAGTATTTGAAAAATACGAAAAAATGGAAGCAAAAAAATACTAGAAGAGTAAAATCCTAAAATCCAAATTCTACTTAGCGACGCGACTTTTTCTTAATAACGTAGTGACCAGTAAAAATCGCTAATGCCACAAGAAAAACAGTAACATTTAATTGAAAATTCGCAGTAGCGCTCTGTTCTACTCTAAATACCGAACCAGAATTTGGGACCTTTATATCTTCTTCGGCTTCTTCGTTAGGGGTCGAAATGAGACTTTTTAGTATTGGCATAATACTTTCAGGAATATGACCAATAACAAGGTTCTCAGCGTTATCAATAAGAGTATAAGTATAGTAGAGCGAATAGTTCTCGCCGAATGTGTTTTGAGTATAGATAGCATCAGCGATTAAAAATGGAGAGATAGCCTTAACTAATTTTGGCAAGTTTTCCTTAAGGATTTCAAATTCTGTTTCGCTAATGCTTGGAGCTTGACCAAGCTTAGTCTCGTAATCATCATATTGTCCTATGTAACCAGTAAGGATTATAACTAGCTCATCGACCTCACTATCAGTTGCGGTACCTTTTAAGACCTTAACTAAATCAAGGTAAGCCGGAAAGCTAGCCAAATCGCCAGCATAGTTTGCTAATAAGTCATAGAAAGCATTTCCTGCTACCATACCGGCAAGACCATTACTAGTGTCGCTAATAAACTCAGTAAAATCACTTTGCTTATCTAGCGTTCTCACTTGGTATAATTTCATTACGGCCGATAATGGTTCCTTAATCTCGGTATCAAAGTATTCACGAGTCAGCCCATTATCAACTACAAATTGCATCCAAGCATCCATATAGTCGCGGCCATTCATAGTACCAACCTGCTCTACAAGACCATCATTATTCGATAGGATATTAGCAGCAGTGGCTGGGTCGGCTAGTTCGGCAATGTCAATAACAGAAGTTGCAATTTTTAAATCAGCAGGATGTATCTCTTCGTAAATACCAGTATTATAGAATCCCCATAATTCCGGAAAGACATAACCGAGAAGTAAATCATTGCCATCTTTGACATCATGGATATTGGTATAACCTGGCTCGGTGAGGCTAGCACGAGGCGCGCCAAAAGTATAGACATAAAAATCATCCGCCTTCATGTCGTAATCTAAAATATTTTCGTTTATCTTTTTAGCAACTAGATCAACTACCGCACCGCCACGAGAATAACCAACCATCCAAATTTTATAATCTGAAAGATGGTTATTATAAATATATTCATCAAGCCTTTCCTTGATATACCCGGCCGATTCGCTAAAACCAGCATGATCACCACTAGTACCAACGTTAAAGTTCGAAAGCCATTCAGTCATATAATTATAATTTCTAGGAGCAACAATGATTAACGTTTGTCCATCCGGTAGAGTCTTTCGTGCAATAGTCGTCCCCATAGAGTGCCCATCCCCATTGGATTCTGTATCCCATTTTTGAAAATTACTAAAACCAAGTTGTTCTAGAAAAAGTTGTAATTTTGGATTTGGCGTAGAACTATCGGACGGATAGCCGTCAGCCTTATTCTCAAATCCAGCAAGGCCCAATGCATATGAAACAGCGCGAAGCTCTGGATGATCGCCAGGGGAAGGTGCGTCGAAATAGCTATCACTATATTTTATAGTATCAGTTGAATCTAGAGCATCCCAAACTGTTTCCCATGGATTGTCTGGGTCTTCCACGAAAGCATAATATGGATATGTAGCTGTGATAGAATCCGACGATTCAGGGGTGCTATCATAGCTATCTGGACCAATCGCAAACGAAGCTGCCGGAGTAAAACATGATAATATAAAGCCCAAAACCAGAAGTATTACTGCAAAGCATCGTCGCCTATTATGCCTTCCTTCTTTTATTCCTAGTTTATTCATGACAATTATTATCTACTACGATTATTCCCGTTCGCTCTTTTCATCAAAACGCCTGCCACTACGACAATTCCGGCAAGCGCAACAGTAGCCATAAAATTGTTTGCAATTTCTGCGCTACCACCTTCTCCTGTGAACACACCAGTATCAGGAACCGAAATATCCTCTTCCTCATCATCGCTCTCTTCTACTATTTTGAAGCTCGCCCTAGCAGTTCCCGATTCTGGTTCCGAAAACCATGCCTCAAAAGAGTGCTCGCCTAAGGCAAGTGCGTTCAAGATATTAGCTGGAAGAATAATAGTCTGGTTATCTGGATCTACTTCACAATCTGTACGCATATCTTGATACTCACCATCAATCATGAGAACGCCTGTACCACAGAATTCTGTTACATCGTTGTCGATTTTAAAGGCTAGTGGCTCTTCTCTACCGATGATGTGTTCACCACCATCGCCTTCTAATACTTCGTAAACTCGGAGGAAGGTCGCATAGAAGGTTAAAGATTCCGTGCCAGGTGTCACCCTGAAAATGTTGTCTTGTATCTGATCGGTGACTTCTTGGCCGTCTAATTCTAGATATACTAGCTCATTACCTGGTTCCGGAACAATTCCTACTTCTACATCGGTACCGCCGACCACAATGTTTGGCACATCGAGATTTCCGTTGCCTGTTATGTATTTATAAACGGAAAGGTCGTGGCCGGCTCTCACGTAGGCGTCCATGGTGATATTTCGGATTTGTTTGCCAGTTTCGGTGTCTTCATCAATAAGAGCAAGTTCGAGTTTTACTGGCATGTTGCGTTTCATGACTTCGACCCCCGCTTTCACGTCATAGGCAACCTCAAAAACAGCATCGCCAGCTTGAACATGGATTCCTTCACTGCTTATGGATGGGTCCATATATTCTTCAGCGTTCCAATAAAACCAACCGTCACTTAAAGAACAACTATTCCCACCCATGCCTGGGAAAACCGCGCTAATGTCGCCAAAACCATACTCTAGCTCCTCGTCATCCTCAACAGGGTTAAAATACCCTTCTAAATAGTGTATTGTCATCTCACGCGCCGCTTTTAGTTTTACCCAGATTGTTCGATGGTCTGGGTCGGTGTTGTCAAGTTCGAGCGTGCCGCCTTCGGCAGTGAAGTAACTTTCAGCCGCAGATGTCTTAGGAATATAAATATTCGATAATGCTAAAACTGCCACCACAAAACACATTATCATTCTTAAAAATTTATCCTTTTGTTTTGTTTGGCTCATAGAACTCCTTAAATATTATTTAACCTGCATTATTCCAATAATAGCACAAAACACTTATGTTTTATTCACATTATGTGACTAACTGATAAAACGCATTAAAAAAACCGCGCCTTACAGCGAGTTAAGTTTTTCATTTGGTGAGGGGCGACCAGACGTTGTTGCTCGGCTTTGCATGGTTGTAGACTGGTGTATCGACCACCCCGAATACACGGCGAAGATCAAGGTTATACCTAAGAAAGACTACCCAGTGCTGATGCCGTGTGAGTTCTGAGGTATACATATACAGGCAAAGAGATAAGGATGTCGCTTCGCTCCATTCGAACTTTTAAGAAAATACAGCTCAATTGGAGCCGCAGAGGCTTAAAACAATAACAATGGAGAAAATAAAAGAACAACAACGTCAATGGCTAATTAATCCAGCGATATGATGCAATACGAAAAGCAGAAAGCAAGCTTGGAACTTAATTTAATCTGTGTTAATTAAATTATGGCACAAAAAGCTTATGCCTAACATCAATGTGAGCGGTTAATTACCAATATATTTTACGGCCTCAGTAGCCGCAATAGCTCCATCTGACGCGGCCGTAACTAATTGTCTCACGTCTTTAGTACGACTATCCCCAGCTACAAATATCCCATCAACATTCGTATGGCATTTCTCGTCTGCCTCAATATAGCCAGCATCATCTAGCTTTATCAAATTCGCAAAAGCTTTGCTTTCTGGTATTCTACCAATCGCCACAAACAAGCCGTCAATCTTAATAGTTCGCACCTTTCCATCAGTACTGGCAACTTCAATACTTTCTAGTTTATTCCCGGCATTGAGTTTTGTAACGTTACTATTTAAAACAAATTGGATGTTCTCTTTGCCTTTCAAGCGGCTAACCGTAGAATCTTCACCTCTAAATTCGCTTCGTCTGTGAATTAAATAAACCTTCTCAGCTACATCAGCCAAATATAAAGCATCTTCTAGTGCCGTATTACCACCGCCAACAACTGCAACTTTCTTATTTTTGTAAAAAGCACCATCACAAGTCGCACAGTAAGAAATACCTTTACCAATTAGTTGGTCTTCATTAGGCAACCCAAGTTTTTTGTTTTCGGAACCAGTTGCAATAATGATTGAACCCGCCTCGTAGACATTATCAGTAGTTATTACTTTTTTCTGTCTACCATTAGCTTCAATGCTAATAACTTTCTCAAAAACTATTTCAGCGCCCAAATTCTTTGCCTGATTATATAGTTTCGTTGCGAAATCATATCCAGATATGTGCTCTTCCGCAGGATAATTCTCAATGTCTAAAGTATTAACTATCTGGCCACCATAAACCTTTGCTTCAAGCACCAGTACTTTTTTCGCGGCCCGTCTAGTATAAATTGCCGCCGTCAGCCCGGCCGGTCCAGCACCAATAATCACCACATCGTACATATATTATTTTCCTATCATTTTTTCAATATCATTTTTCGATATCAAACCAACATTCCTTTTAATCTCTTCGCCATTCTCAAATATCACAAGACACGGAATGGATGAAACGCTATACTTTTCTGCCAATTCTTCTTCATTCTCTATATTAACAGACACAAACTTCACGGCGTCGTTGTTGTCGGCAATTTCCTCAATCACGGGCCTAATCATCTTGCATGGACCACACCAATCAGCATAAAAATCGGCCAGAACTTTCTTATCACTTTTTAGTACTTCTTCTTCAAAATTCTCTTGGTTCACTTCTACAATTTTCATTGTGTTTCCTTTCTTTCAATATTGTTTAAAACTTTATATGTGAGATTATATAGCATTTTTGCCTCTTCTTCTGATAAGTTTACGCATTCTCTCATTGCCTCTGGCACAGAAAGTGCTTTTTTTTCAAGTTTCGCGCCCTTATCAGTAATAGCAATGTCCAAATTCCTCCCATCAAGCTTTGATTTAATTTTCGTGATATAGCCTTTAGCCTCCAATTTTACAAGTAATGGAGTAAGAGTACTTGGATCTAATAACAACGCTCTACCGAGATCCCGCATATTACTTTGCTTTTTTTCCCAAAAATACATCATCACGATATATTGTGTATAAGTTAAATCCAGCTCTTTCAAAAGCGGCGCATATCTACGAATTATTTCTTTAGAACAAAGGTAAATTGGGAAGCATAGCTGATTTTTTAGCCGCAATGAATTTCTATCAGCCTTCATATTAAACCTTTAATACATCCACTAAATCTTTTTCAATTTCGGCCGGATCAAAAGTTGGGTCATACCTTTTTATTGCATTTCCATTTTTATCTACTAAAAACTTAGTAAAATTCCAAACAATATCGCCTTTTTTCTTGCAAGTTTTACTCATCTTTTTAACTGCCTTCATCGCCACCTTGTTTTTAAGACCAGCTGGTTCCTCATCCGGTTGCTGTTTCTTCAAAATAGTATAAATCTGGTTTTCGTTGTCGCCGTTCACTTCAATTTTAGCAAATTGATCAAACTGAGTTTTATATTTCGCAGTACAAAAATTATGAATCTCGTCATCCGTCCCAGGAGCTTGATGTCCGAATTGATCACATGGAAAATCCAAAACTTCGAATCCCTTATCATGATATTTTTCATACAGCTTTTCTATCGCTTCATACTGTGGCGTAAATCCACATCCCGTAGCAGTGTTAACTACTAGTGACACTTTTCCTTTTAGAGAACTAAGTTTAAAATCATCGCCTTTCCTCGTCTTTACTTTCAAATCATAGATATTCATTTAAAAACTCCTAAATTAGTTTGTATACAAACTAATTATACCGTAGCTCACCAAAACAATGATCTAAAATCACATTCCTTACTTATATTTATATTATTTATGCTATAATTGATTTAACTAAACAGGAAAACCAAAATGCCAAATAAAAAACCATCCAAACCTTCAGCCCAGAGCAAATCCGCTAAGCTCTCAACCTGGAGCAAAATCTGGCGCATCTCCTTAGCCATCATCATTCCACTCGGCGGCGGTCTGATCATTTCCCTTTTCACACGTAATGCCATGACAAAATTCGGTACTTTCAATCAACCACCACTAGCTCCACCTGCTATTTTGTTTCCCATTGCTTGGACAATACTTTATGTCCTTATGGGACTCGCCAGTTACTTCATTTGGAAAAAAAGCTACGCCTCCCGCAAAAATGCCGATAAATCCCTGGGTAGAACCGCCCTCATTATCTACGCAACTCAACTTGTCTTCAACTTCGCTTGGACTCCATTTTTCTTTGTGCTAGACCTCTTTTGGTTTGCCTTTATCTGGCTACTTATCATGTGGGCGCTCGTCCTCGTCCTCGTTATCATTTCCTACAAAATCTCCAAGCCAGCCTTCTGGATGCTTCTCCCATATCTCCTCTGGTGTACCTTCGCCGCTTATCTCAACTGCGGCATCGCCATCTTGAACTAATGATGACGCACCACCAATGACAATGAAGAAATACAATGTTAATGGCAGAAGTGATCCTTACATTTGATGCTATAATAATTATATGGATAAAAATGCTAAATCAATTGTCATTTACTTTTCAGCGCAAAATCATACTAGAAATATCGCAACAGAGATTGCCGCCAATATAAATGCGGATATTTTCGAGATTGAACCAGTTGAAGCCTATACAGAAGATGATTTAAGCTGGACCGATTCCGAGTCCCGTGTTTCACGCGAACATAATGACGTTTCGCTCCAAGATATTGTCCTTAAATCAGTCTCCGTGCCAAACTGGGACGAATACGAAACTGTATTTATCGGTTATCCAATCTGGTGGGGTGGCTCAGCCTGGCCAGTAGATTCACTCGTTAAAAAAGTAGATTTCGGTAATAAAATCATCATTCCATTCTGCACTTCACATTCTTCTGGGCTTAGTACGAGCGACACAGACCTTAAAGCCAAAGCTGCCAGCGGAAACTGGCAACCCGGTCATCGTTTCTCGCAAGATGCAACCGACACGGAGGTTAAAGATTGGATTCAGAGTCTATGAGCCTCGTCGTAAATATCTATTACGCTGGCGAAAATGGTTCTGCCAAGCAATTTGCCGAAGAGATGGTCAAAAGCGGCATTGTTGACCAAGTGCGCTCCGAAGAAGGCAATGAACGCTATGAGTATTTCTTCCCCATGGATGACACAGAAGCCGTCATGCTAATCGATAAGTGGCGCGACCAAGCGGCGCTTGATGCGCATCATAAAACCCCAATGATGAAAGAAATTGCTACGCTACGCGAAAAATATCATTTGCGCATGCGCGTCGAGAAATATACGGAAATAAATTAACTAAGCACAGAACAAAAACACTGCCTCGCGGCAGGTTCAATAATTCATTCATTTGGTGAGGGGCGAGTAGACGTTATTGCTCGGCTTTGCATGGTGGTGGACTGGTGTATTGACCACCCCGAATACACGGCTAAGATCAAGGTTATACCTAAGAAAGATTATCCGGTGCTGATGCCTTGTGAGTTCTGAGGTATACATATACAGGCAAAGAGATTCGAACTTTTAGGAATATATGGCCTTACTGGAATCGTAGGAGCTTAAAACAATGTCAATGGAGAAAATAAAAGAAATACAATGTCAATGGTATAATTATAGTAAGTAAACAAAGGATCTTTTATGGAACAAACTATTTGCCAAAGCTGTGCAATGCCGCTAACTTCAGAAGATATGTACTCTACTGAAAAAGATGGCAGTATCAATAAAGACTACTGTAAGTGGTGCTATAAAGATGGTGAATTTGTCGACAAAGTTTCTATGGAAGAATATATTGAGATGTGCTCGAAATTTGGCGAGCAAGCTGGTATGACCAACGAGCAAATGAAAGAGTATTGCACAAAAGTATTTCCAACACTAAAAAGGTGGAAGAAAGCGTAATAAACCTAACGTGAAAAAGAAAATAATCATCCTAGCCAGTATTGTTGCTTTGCTTAGCGTGGCTGGCGTGGCTATGTTCATATTGAATAATAAGCAAACTAAAGAAAAGGAGAATAATATGTCGAATGAGAAAACCTTAGTCGTTTATTTTTCGCGTGCAGACGAGAATTATAATGTCGGCACCGTAGAAGTTGGCAATACGGAATTGCTAGCGAAAGAAATTGTTGCAAAAACTGGCGCCGACGAATTCAAGATTGAGCCAATGGATAAGTATCCGGCCGTTTATCAAGAAGCGATTAAATGTGCAACCGAAGAGCGTAAGGCGAACGCACGTCCAGAGTATATCGGTGACGTAGATATTACCAATTACGATACGATTTTCTTTGGTTATCCAATTTGGTGGGGTGATATGCCAATGGTTGTCTATAATTTTATCGAAAAACACGACTGGAATGGTAAAACCGTAATTCCATTTAATACCCATGAGGGTTCCGGCAATGCCGGCACTTATGACATTCTGAAATCTAAAATGACTGGCGCTACTTTAAAGGGCGATGGCTTTAATATGTCTGGCTCTACTGCACGCACGGATGACGGCATCAAAAACTTGGATAATTGGCTGGGTGGGCTTGGCTATAGTAATGAATAGAATAGAAAAATAAATCTTTAAAAAGGAGACCTTTATGGCATTACAACTAACCAACGAATGGGACAAAGTATTCGAAAAAAGCGACAAAGTAAACCACAGAAAAGTTTCTTTTAAAAATCATTTTGGAATTGAAATTGCGGCAGACCTATATGAACCAAAAGAAAAGAGCGGCAAGTTGCCAGCTATTGCTATTTCTGGGCCGTACGGTGCCGTCAAAGAGCAATCTTCTGGCCTTTACGCTCAAACTTTAGCAGAGCGCGGTTTCCTGACACTCGCTTTTGATCCATCGTTTACTGGCGAATCTGGTGGCGAAACCCGTTACATGACTTCTCCAGATTTAAATGTAGAAGATTTTCAGGCCGCAGTAGATTGTCTATCTAATCTAAACGAAGTAGATCCGAACAAAATTGCAATTATCGGTATTTGTGGTTGGGGCGGTATGGCACTTCAAACCGCTTGTCTGGAAACTCGCATTAAAGCCGTTATTGCTAGCACAATGTATGACATGACGCGCGTAGCTGGAAATGGTTATTTCGATGCCGATAATAACAAAGACGCACGCAAAAATGCTCGCAAAGCAATAAA
>Ga0310786_10004716_pt1 | contig 18832 bp, 15 predicted proteins | sample AusTroGonzalo_MG_FD_203881 | JGI IMG/M metagenome (GOLD analysis project Ga0310786, IMG submission 203881) | Bovine rumen microbial communities from tropical cattle in Woodstock, Queensland, Australia - Gonzalo_03 (v2) (version 2) | ecosystem: Host-associated > Mammals > Digestive system >... | reverse complement strand
GTCATCATCCTCTATAATGCTCTCCATCTTCCGTCCCACGAACTCCAGCCGATTTCCGGCACAACAGAGTCTGATGTCACCGTTCAGATACATCTCGTAGTAAGGCACCATCATCGCATGCAGCAAGCTCTTATAAACGGAGTCCTTCGGAGGATAGCCACCCTGCATGTAATACTTCTCATACAAGCTCACACTCGGCTCCCCACTGTCCCCATTCATCAGTCGCTCCAAAGGGCTGATGACGGCATCCTGAATATATTCTTTTATTCTATCTATGTTGTTCATTTCTATACCTTTTCATTTTTCAAACTGCAAAGGTACGAAAATTCCAGCACGTATTGACCGACTTCTCAGAAAAAATGCATATTTTTAGTATTTTGTTGGTACACAGATGACTTATCCCGATTTTTATTTGTATTTTTGCAGCATATAAATCAGAAAGACAATAAGTCATAGTTTATGAGAGGTAAGAAACCATTGCCAAAGTTGACATACGAAGATTGTGTTGAGTTAAAGAAAAACCATCCAGACTTGACACGACGTGAATTGTCATGCCACTATGGAAGATACTATAAGGCGATGAAAGAACTTGGCTGTATTGATGCACTTTATCCAAGAAGGAAATGTGAAGATGCCAAGAACTTGACCTACGAGGATTGTGTAAGATTCAAGGAAGAGCATCCTGATATGCCAATTCGCGATATTGCCAGCCATTTCGCAGGATATTATAGAGCTATGCATAGACTTGGTTGTCTCTTTGAACTATATCCAATCAAATCAAAAGAAAAGAAACAGGACCAACTGTCATATGAGGAATGTCTCAGATTCAAAGAAGAGCATTCTGACATGAAGAGGAAAGAACTATATAGCCATAATTATAGCTACTACATGGCAATGAAGAAGCTGGGCTGTCTTGACGAATTCTATCCCAAGGCAAAAGAGCAATATTCAGATAAGCTCACGTATGAGGATTGTAAGACGTTCAAAGAGCAACATCCTGATATGTCTCGATTAACTTTGTATTCTCATTATAGAGGTTACTATAATGCTATGATAAGGCTTGGCTGTTATGACGAACTGTATCCAAGCAGAATGCATGCCCAGAAGTTTTCTGATGAGTTTTTGATTGCAGAAGCACGAAAATATCAAAACGTAAGAGAAATAAAAGAAAAAGGCGGGAAGTGGCTATTGGACGCAATATACAGTCGTAGACTGAAAGACAAAGCTTTTGCCCACATGGAGGCTCTTGGAGACAGGAAACATCGGATGATATATGTTTATGAGTTCTCTGATATGAGTGCTTATGTCGGACTAACTTACGATGCAGACAAGCGCGATTATCAGCACATGACTTATGATAAATCCGCTGTCAAGAAACACATTAAACAGACCGGCTTGACCCCAACGATGAAATATCTCACAGGCTATTTGCCAGTAGAAGAAGCACGAAAAATGGAAGGATTCTATGTTGAACAATATCGAAAAGATGGTTGGACCATTTTGAATGTAGAATCTACTGGCGGCATTGGTGGCACGCCCGCAAGAGCTGATAGCGATGCTATTATTGAACTATTTAATCAGGGACTAACCCAGCGCGAGGTTGCCAAAAGACTTTCTGTTAGTGAGAGTACAGTTTACTCCACCCTCAGGGATGCCGGAATAGATTATAAAGGAAGAGCCAATAATCTTGTTGAAGTCTTGGATGATGATGGAAGCATTATTATGACTTTCAACTCTGCAGTTGAGGCGGCAGAACACCTAAAAGTTCAGGCTCAGACTATACGTTGTGCCATTCGCAGACATCTAAGATGCCGTGGCCACTATATGCGATACAATCCAGAAAGGTACGCTATGACCAAAAGGAGAAAGAAGAAATGAAGGAGTACCCCTTTTTCATCGAATACATACCTCTTCAAACTATTTTATCTTCTTTCAAGTTCCTCAATCAGCCCGTCAAGCGTATTTAACTTCCGCTTGCCTTCCATTGACTCCTTGGCCTCAATGAGTGCACCTTGAAGTTCGGTAGTAATATCTCTGTCTTTTATAACTGCCATGATTGCTACTTCTTCTCTGCAAAATTACAAAAAAGTTATCGAATATGGTTGGTTTTTCTCAAAAAACTTAAAATAATCGCTAAAATACTTGCAACTTTCAGAAATCATGCCTATTTCTGCAGCGTCAGAATCTTAGTTCTGGCTATCCGGGTGGAATCCCGAGAGGAGTAAGCCTTCATCGACCCTTCTCCATTTTAAAAAACCATTCAACTTATTTTAGGGAAGTACATGGCATGTCACATTGTCACTTTGTAACAATGTAACAATAAGGATTTTTTAATTTGCGCATGTGCTGCTTTAGAATATATAATAATTATAATTATTATATATTTATATATTACAGGCTCTGCACTCGGCATGGGCTTAATGTTACAAAGTTACATTGTTACAATGTGACGCTTAATTCAATTCGTCGAATTCGTGCTGAAAATCGGGGGAATTGGAGAGCGAAAATTTGGAACGAGCCGAAAAAAGTTGTACCTTTGCATTGTCAAAACGAAGGAGAAAAATAGCGCGCTAGTTAAAGAAAAAAAATTCCCTAGTTAGGCAACAAAAAAATTCTAAGTTAAACCATTTAAAACACGAAAAATTATGGCACTGAAAGTAAAAGCAAAAGAACAACTGATCAAGGTCGGCAAGTACGCTGAGACCTACCGTTACGTGATGATGCCCGAGCTGTACACCGCTCTGACTCAGGACAAGGTGATTAAGGAAGCAGCCCTGCGCTCAGGTGTGAGCCGAGGCGTGATGCAGGCCTGCTGGGATGCAGCTGGCGAGGTCATCAAAGCGTGGGCCACCGAAGGTCACTCTGTAGCGCTGCCTGGTCTGGGCACCATGCGCTTCGGTCTGCGCGCCAAGAGCGTGGACGACGTGAACAAGGTGAAGGCTGGCCTCATCTCAAGTCGCCGCATCATCTTCACTCCCGACGTGGACCTGAAGGACGAGCTGTCGAAGACCGCCGTGCAGATTACCTGCTACGACCGCGAGGGCAAGGAAGTGAAGCGCGTCACCAGCACCGACGAGGGCAACGTCGAAGACCCCGAGGAGAACGGAACCACAAATTCCACGAATGGCAACAACAACGGAGGCACCCAAAACGGTGGCACCAGCGGTGGTGACAACACCGGAGGCGGTGACAACGGCGACGGGTACAATTAACGAAGTATGAGGGCCGAGGTCTGACGGCTGAGGCCCTTCAACTTCTTAAAGGTGAAAGGTGAAAGGTGAAAATTGAAAGTTCTTGGCGGAGCCAAGCGGCGAAGCCAAGCGGAAAATTAAAAATCTAAAAGCTATGAAGAAAGAAAGTTGGAAAACCGTTATTCAGATTATCGTATCGATTCTGACTGCAGCGCTGACGGCGCTGGGAACGACCTCTTGCATGGGATGCATGTAAAAGGTAAAAAGAAAAGAGGAGGAGGTAGCACGAGCTATCCCCTCCTCTTTATTTGCTGTAGTCCTTACCATAATAGTTCAAATAATGTACACAACTGGAATTGTGGTTTAAAAAGGGTTAAATTTATACACAAACATTTAACAAACATTAATTTATATGGCGAATGCAGAGAAATGGTTTACTTTTGTGAACAGATTATTACACTTTACTAACAATTAAAACAATTAAAGACATGAAAAAGTATTTCTTGAGTATGATGTCCGTCATGATGATGGCATTGATGTGTGTAGGCTTCTCAGCCTGTGGTGATGATGATAACGACGGCGGCAGCGGCAGTGGCTCTGACAGCGGTCTCGTTGGTGTGTGGAAACGCGTTTACAAGAGAACAACCACCTATCAGAAAAATAATGATGGCCAGTGGGTTCGTGTTGGCGAACCAGAGGAGAAAACATACCAATGGGGTGATGGTTTCCAGTTCTTTGACAACGGCAAATTTGTAGAGGTTGACTTTAACGAGGATGGCAGCTATGAGGCAGATGACGATGAGCTTAAGTACAAGGTTGAGAACGGAAATCTGTATTATATAGAGCTGGATCATGATAAAGGATGGGAATTATGGGGAGCCATCGTTATTTCTGGTAACCAGTTTGAACTGACGGAAGAAGAAACCGAAGGTTCTTACAAACAAGTGAAACTGAAGCGTTATGTCAGACTTTAGGATGACGACTATGAAAAAGATATTTATGATGATGTCGGCCCTGCTCACGGCTGTGGTGCTGAGTGTAGGACTGACGGCCTGCGGTGACGACGGCGATGATGATGATGGCGGCGGCAGCGGCGGCATCAACGTGAAGGCGCTGGTAGGCTCGAGCTGGTATAAGTCGGAGACCTATGCTGGCGGTGAAAATGTAGAGACGAAGAAGTACTCACTCTCGTTCAAGACCGAGTATTTCGCCACTGTACAGATTTCTGGCTACGGTGACGATGATGACGGCCACTATCGCTGGGACTACGGCGAGAAAGACTGTCCGTTTACCATCAGCGGCAACGTGATGACCATTGAGTATAAGGGCAACAACGACTTCCAAGAGACGTTGAAGGTGACCTTCAAGAACAACAAACCCGTGGGTTGGACTGGTGGCGGAGGCAATGCTGATGCTTCAGACGACGGTGACGATACGCCCACCTCGGCAGGTACTGCCGCCATGTTTGGCTATTACTTCCCTGAGGCCTTTAGAAAATCTGCCCAAAGCTATCTCGACATGGGCTATGTTGACAATCTAGACGAGACGCATATCAAGGGATGGCATGTCGTGGACGGATACCAAATTGAATGGGTGGAAATGGGCATGGCAGGTAAAGACCCCAGTAAGATGTACAACTGCACGGTGATAGGCAAAGACACCAAAGGCAGAGCTACGGTCTATTACTTTGCTTTCTTGTATGCCCAGGAAGAGTATCGCTATGTGATGAAGGGCTCTACCATTCAGCTGAGCAACGGCCAGTCGCTGGAATACAAGAATGGTCAGATTGTTGAGAGTAACAGCGTCTATATCAAGATGAAATAACTCTCAGACACAGTTTATTAAGTGCATCAGAAATGGTGCACTTTTTTTTATAGAATTTATTTGGTTTTTTGCTCACTTATTCGTAATTTTGCACCATGAAACAATAACTAAGATGATGAAGAAAAATATTTTACTCCTTTTGATGCTGTCCATTACGCTGACTATCAGCGCACAGCGCACACCCACGATGGGCTGGAGCTCATGGAACACCTTTGCCCTGAACATCAACGAACAGCTGATACGCCAGCAGGCCGATGCGATGCACACCACGGGTCTGCAGAAGGCGGGCTATAAGTACGTGAACATAGACGACGGCTACTGGGACGGTCGCGACGCCGAGGGTCACCTGCGGCTGAACACGAAGCTATTCCCCAACGGCATGCGCGCCCTGGTGGACTATATCCACTCATTAGGTCTGAAGGCAGGCATCTACAGCGATGCGGGCGACAACACCTGCGGCAGCGGTAACCGTCATGCTTGGGGCCTGGGCGTAGGCTTCGCGGGCCATGAGGCGGAGGACTGCAAGTTGTACTTCATAGACTGGGACTTTGACTTTATCAAGGTGGACTACTGCGGCGGCATGCACATGAGGCTGGACGAGCGCGAGCAGTACACAAAGATATCGAACGCCATCAGGAACTGCGGCAAGAAGGACATTGTATATAACATGTGCCGATGGGCATTTCCTGGCACTTGGGGCGCCGACGTGGCCGACTCGTGGCGCACCACGGGCGACATCTACGACGCATGGAAGAGCGTGAAGGGCATACTGGCCGAGAACCTGTATATGAGCGCCTACTGTCACGACGGACACTACAACGACATGGATATGCTGGAGGTGGGACGCTCGATGACAAAGGTGGAGGACGAGACGCACTTCGGCATGTGGTGCATCATGAGCTCGCCACTGCTCATTGGCTGCGACATGGCCAACATCAAGCCCGAGGCCCTGAGGCTGATGTGCAACAGCGACCTCATCGACCTGAACCAAGACAAGCTGCACCTGCAGGCTTACGTGGCCGACAAGCAGGGCGAGTGCTACATCATGGTGAAGGACATCAAGACGTTGGGCGGAAAGGAGCGCGCCGTGGCCGTCTACAACCCCAGCGATGAAGACCAGAAGGTGAGGCTCGACCCCAAGACCATCGATCTGGGTGGTGCCGTGCAATACTACGACTGCGTGATGCAGGCACCCTACCTGTACGACCAGAACAGCATTCCCGTGTATGTGCCTGCCCACGGCACGAAGATATACAAGGTGAAGGGAGGGAAACGACTGGAGCGCACACGCTATGAGGCCGAGACCGCCTGGCTGAGCCGCTATCAGGAGCTGCGCAACAACCAGGCCGCGAACACCGCCATCTACGAACAGAAAGAGGGCGCCGAGGGTGGATACATCGTCAGGTTCCTAGGCAACAGCGCCGACAACGACCTGCAATGGCAGCACGTGAACGTGAAGAAGAGCGGCGTGAAGAAGATGACCATAGCCTACTTCACCAGCGACGAGCGCGAGATGGACATCTACGTCAACGGCAGCTTCGTGAGGACCATCAAGGTGCCCGCCAGCGACTTTAACAAACGCGAGACGGTGATGATTGAGGTGAACCTGAAGAAGGGCGACAACACCATCAGCATCAAGAACCCACGCGGCTGGTGTCCTGACATCGATGGCATGACGCTGGAGTAATAACGACAACGGATTAAACGGATTTTTCACGAATAAAACGAATAAATGAAAAGGACGGATTATGGCAATAGAAGAGTCTAGATGGGCAATACTGTACTGTCCGAAGAAAGGATGGTTCAACACACGCAAGCGATGGAGCCGACTGCAGCAGGAGCTGGACGCACGCAGCATACACTATGACTTCGTGCAGAGCGAGTCGGTGGAAAGCGTGGAGCGACTGATGACGATGCTCATCAACAACGGCTACAGAACCATCATCATCGTAGGTGGCGACACAGCACTCAACGATGCCGTGAACTGCTTGATGAGGCAGGAGAAGATGGTGCGCGACCAGGTGGCGCTGGGAATAGTGCCCAACGGACTGGCCAACGACTTTGCACGCTTCTGGGGCTTCGACGAGGACAACGACACACAGACCGTAGAGTGGCTGCAGGCACGCAGGGTGAGAAAGATTGACGCAGGATGCATCACCTATCGCGACAAGAACGACCAAGAGCAGCACCGCTACTTCGTGAACTGCATCAACATTGGACTCACTGCCGACATCATGAACCTGCGCATACAGGCACGACAGGTGCTGGGCTCACGACAGCTGGCCTTCCTGTGGTCGCTGGTGCCCATGCTGTTTCACCCCCACGACTATAAGATGCGACTGGAGATAGACTACGACGTGGTGGAACGCAGCGTGATGACGGTATGCGTGGGCAACGCCAGAGGCTACGGACAGACACCCAGCGCCACACCATACAGCGGACTATTGGACGTGTCGGTGGTCTACAACCCCAAGATAAAACAGCTGCTCGAAGGCTTGTGGCTGCTGGTCACAGGACGCTTCCTGAACCATAAGAGCGTGCACCCCTATCGCACCCGCGACATGAAGGCCGACACAGGCAAGGCGCTGGTGGGCGTCGACGGACGACTCATAGACCGACCCGTAGGCGAATATCGCATCCATGTGGAGCCGGAGGTCATCAACTTCCTGATTCCTGCGTAGAAAATAATGAAGCGCAAAAAAGCACGATAAGAGCCGAAAAGGGGACCAAAACAACCGCTTTTCGGTTTTTTTTCGTAAAAAAGCAAAATAATTGCCCAAATATTTTGTTATCACGAGAAAAATGCGTACTTTTGGAAAATCAAATCTAAAACGAGAATTATTAACAAAATTACAAAACCTATAGGACCTATGAGTTATTTACGATTCGAGAAAGCCGTGATGACTAATCTGGAGGAAAGCCTGCGTCGTGAATTGCTCCGTACCAACCGCAGTGGTGCTTACAGCGCATCAACACTGGTGGACTGTAACACACGTAAGTACCACGGACTGCTGGTGGTGCCTGTGCCAGAGATTGACGATGAGAACCATGTGCTCTTGTCGTCGCTCGACTGTACAGTGGTGCAGCACGGAGCAGAGTTCAACCTGGGACTCCATAAGTATCAGGGCAACAACTTTAGTCCCAAGGGACATAAGTACATCCGTGAGTTTGATGCCAGCCTCGTGCCTACCACCGTCTATCGCGTGGGAGGCGTCATCCTGAAACGTGAGACCATCTTCCAAGCCTACGAGGACCGTATCCTCATCCGCTATACGCTGGAGGATGCACACTCAGCCACACTGCTGCGCTTCCGTCCGTTCCTGGCATTTCGCAGCGTGCGCCAGTTCACACACGAGAACTCGGTGGCCAGCCGTGAGTACCAGCAGGTGGACAACGGCATCAAGACCTGTATGTACAGAGGCTATCCTGACCTCTACATGCAGTTTAACAAGAAAAATGAGTTTATCTTCCAGCCCGACTGGTATCGCGGCATAGAATATCCGAAGGAGCAGGAGCGCGGCTACGCCTCTAACGAGGACCTCTACGTGCCTGGCTACTTCGAGCTGCCCATCAAGAAGGGCGAGAGCATCGTCTTCGCTGCCTCAACATCGCAGATCAAGTCGAGCTCGCTGAAGGCGCTGTTCCAGAAGGAGATTGACCTGCGCGTGCCGCGCGACAATTTCTACCACTGTCTGGTTACCGCCGCCCATCAGTTCCACAACCGCGAGGCTGACGACACCCGCTATCTGCTGGCTGGCTATCCTTGGTTCAAGTGTCGTGCACGCGACACCTTTATCTCGCTGCCTGGTCTGACGCTATCTATCGACGAGGCCGACTACTTCGAGCTGGTAATGAACACCGCCGAGCGGGGTTTGCGCGAGTTTATGGAGGGTAAGCCGCTGACGGTGAAGATATACGAGATGGACCAGCCCGACGTGCCCCTCTGGGCCGTATGGTCTATTCAGCAGTATGCCCGCTATATGGGTCGCGACAAGGCCTTCGAGAAATACGGCAAGCTGCTGCAAGACATTATTATATATATAAAGGATGGCAAGCATCCCAACCTCAGGCTCGACGACAACGGACTGCTCTTTGCCGACGGACGCGACGAGGCCATCACCTGGATGAACTCAAAGGCCAACGGCAAGCCCGTGGTGCCCCGTTCTGGCTATATCGTAGAGTTCAACGCCCTGTGGTACAACGCCGTGAAGTTCTGCGCGCTGATGGCTGCCGATAAGGGCGACGCCAAGGGTGCCGAGGCGTTGGAGAAGCTGGCGCTGAAGACCAAGCAGACGTTTGTGGATACCTTCGTCAACGAGTACGGCTACCTGCTGGACTATGTCGATGGCAACATGATGGACTGGAGCGTTCGCCCCAACCAGATCTTCGCCGTAGCACTCGACTACTCACCACTCTCGCAGCAGCAGATGAAGAGCGTGGTGGATATCTGCACACGCGAGCTGCTCACACCCAAGGGACTGCGCTCGCTGTCGCCTAAGAGTGGCGGATACAACCCCATGTACGTAGGTCCCCAGACACAGCGCGACTATGCCTACCATCAAGGTACTGCGTGGCCTTGGCTGGGCGGATTCTACATGGAAGCCTGCCTGAAGCTGTATAAGCGTACACGACTGTCGTTCGTAGAGCGTCAGATGGTGGGCTATGAGGACGAGATGGACTATCATGCCATCGGCACCATCTCTGAGCTGTTTGACGGTAACCCACCGTTCCATGGTCGCGGAGCTATGTCGTTTGCCATGAATGTGGCCGAGATCCTGCGCACCATGAAGCTGTTGGAAAAATATTCATATCAGAAGTAAGGAGGGCCGACTATGAAAGTATTAATGTTTGGATGGGAGTATCCTCCTCATGTATTCGGTGGACTTGCCACCGCTAACTACGGTATATCAGAGGGCCTGAAGGCACAGGGCGACATCGAGACGGTGCTTTGCCTGCCCCACCCCTTTGGTGATGAGAGTCAGCACGCCTGTCGCATCGTGGCTATGAACGCTGTGCCTATCGCTTGGCGCGACGTCAGCTACGACTACGTCAGACAGCGTGTGGGCAATATCATGGACCCAGAATATTACTTCAAGTGTCGTGAGCATATCTATGCCGACTTCAACTATATGCACGTCAACGACTTAGGCGCCATGGAGTTTGCAGGAGGCTACCCCAGCAACCTGCACGAGGAGATCAACAACTACTCGATTATCGCTGGCGTCGTGGCTCGTACGGAGGAGTTCGACATCATCCACGCACACGACTGGCTCACCTTCCCTGCTGGCATCCACGCCAAGCAGGTCAGCGGCAAGCCCCTGTGCATACATGTTCACGCCACAGACTTCGACCGCAGTCGCGGCAAGGTGAACCCCACCGTCTATTCTATCGAGAAGAACGGTATGGACCATGCTGACTGCATCATGTGTGTGTCTGAGCTCACACGACAGACGGTCATCAACCAGTATCATCAGGACCCGCGTAAGTGCTTCACAGTACATAACGCTGTATATCCGCTGCCACAGGAGTATCAGGACATCCCACGTCAGGACCATACGGGCAAGGAGAAGGTGGTGACCTTCTTAGGACGTATCACCATGCAGAAGGGACCTGAGTATTTCGTCGAGGCCGCCAATATGGTGCTGCATCGCACACGCAACGTGCGGTTCTGCATGGCTGGCTCCGGCGACATGATGGATGCGATGATCTATCTCGCTGCAGAGCGTGGCATCGCCGACCGCTTCCACTTCCCTGGCTTTATGCGAGGCAAGCAGGTGTACGAGTGTCTGAAGGCCAGCGACGTCTATGTCATGCCTTCTGTATCAGAGCCCTTCGGCATCTCGCCCCTCGAGGCTATGCAGTGCGGCACGCCCTCTATCATCTCGAAACAGAGTGGCTGCGCCGAGATTCTGGACAACTGCATCAAGGTGGACTACTGGGATGTGCATGCGCTGGCCGACGCCATCTACTCTATCTGTGTCAACGAGTCGCTCTTCAACTACCTCAAGGATGAGGGTAAGCGCGAGGTGGACCAGATTACGTGGGAGAAGGTGGGTCGCTGGATTCGCACACTCTATCGTCGCACACTCGGCTGGGAAGACTAATTTAATTAAGAATTAAGAGTTAAGAATTAAGAGTTATGAAAACAATTTGTTTATATTTCGAGATACATCAGATTATTCATCTGAAGAGATACCGTTTCTTCGATATCGGTACCGACCATTACTATTACGATGACTACGAGAACGAGCGTAGCATCAGTGACATTGCAGAGCGCAGCTATATGCCCGCACTCAACACCCTGCAGCAGATGATCAAAGAGCACGGCAAGTACTTCAAGGTGGCTTTCTCGCTCTCAGGTACTGGCATCGAGCAGCTGGAGTATCATGCTCCTCAAGTCATCGAGAAACTGCAGGAACTCAACGAGACAGGCTGTGTAGAATTCCTCGCAGAGCCCTATAGTCACGGACTCTCGTCGCTGGCTAACCCTGAGGCTTTCGCTCGCGACATGAAGAAGCAGAGCGCCAAGATGGAGGAGCTCTTCGGCAAGAAACCTACTGTGGCACGTAACTCGTCGCTAATCTATAGCGATGACATCGGCGCACAGATCGCTGCGCTGGGCTTCAAGGGCATGCTCACCGAGGGTGCCAAGCACGTGCTGGGATGGAAGTCACCACACTATGTGTACAACTGTAACATGGCACCATCGCTGAAGCTGCTGTTGCGCGACGTAGAGCTGTCTGACGATATCTCTCTGCGCTTCAACAACGCCGAGTGGGAGGGCTATCCCCTCTTTGCCGATGCCTATATCGACCGCATCGCACGCTTCCCAGAGGAAGAGCAGATCATCAATATCTTCATGGAGCTGTCGGCACTGGGCATCGCTCAGCCCCTGAGTTCAAATATCCTGCAGTTCTTGCAGGCACTGCCCGCTTGCGCTAAGGAGAAAGGCATCACCTTCTCTACGCCTACTGAGATCTGCATGAAGACCAAGAGCGTGGGTGCCATCGACGTGCCTGACACGCTGTCGTGGGTTGATGAGGAGCGCGACTGCTCATGCTGGCTGGGTAACGCCATGCAGCGTGAGGCCTTCAACAAACTGTATTCTGTAGCTGACCGTCTGCTCATTGCCAACGACCCTCGCATCAATCAGGACTGGGACTATCTGCAGGCCTCTAACAACTTCCGCTTCATGACCACCAAGCCTTCTAACGTAGGTCTCGATCGTGGCATCTACAGCGGTCCGTTCGATGCCTTCACGAACTATATGAACATCCTGGGCGACTTCATCAATAGGGTCAACGCCCTCTATCCTGAGGAGATTGACAACGAGCAGCTGAACTCGCTGCTGACCACCATCAAGAACCAGGGCGACGAGATCGAGATGAAGGACATCGAGATTGAGCGACTGAAGACCAAGTTGGCCAAGCTGCAGCCAGAGGAAAAAGAAGAGGAGCCCAAGAAGGCTGCCGCTCCAAAGAAAGCTGCCGCTAAGAAGCCCGCTGCAAAGAAAGCTGCTCCAAAGAAAAAGGAAGAAACTAAGTAATTACTGACAATCATCATAACGGAGGTCAGCAGGGAAACCGACTCTAATAAAGAGCAGGTCTCTGGCTGACCTTCGATTTGTTTGGACAAAAAGTAAAAAGGTCTGGTTTTTCTTTGCGTTTCCCTCGATTTTCACTACCTTTGCAGTCCGTATGATAGTATGTATAGCAGAGAAACCCAGCGTGGCGAAAGATATAGCGCGCATTATTGGCGCCAACAGCAGTCGCGACGGGTATATGGAAGGTAATGGATATCAGGTGACTTGGACGTTTGGACACCTGTGTGAACTGAAGATGCCAGAGGACTACACGCCCATGTGGAAGGCGTGGAGCCTGTCGGCACTACCCATGATACCACCACGCTTCGGCATCCGACTGAAGGACGACGAAGGCATCAAGAAGCAGTTTGCCACCATCGAGAAACTGATGCAGCAGGCCGACGGCATCATCAACTGTGGTGACGCCGGACAGGAGGGTGAGCTCATTCAGCGATGGGTGATGCAGAAGGCGCAGGCTAAGTGTCCTGTGCAGCGTCTGTGGATATCGTCGATGACTGACGAGGCCATCCGTGAGGGCTTCGCCAACCTGAAAGACCAAGCGGAATATCAGTCACTCTACCTGGCAGGACTGTCAAGAGCCGTGGGTGACTGGCTTCTGGGCATCAACTGCACACGCCTCTACACCATCAAATATGGTCAGAACCGTCAGGTGCTCTCCATTGGTCGCGTGCAGACCCCTACCCTCGCCCTCATCGTGAATCGTCAGAAGGAGATTGACAACTTCAAGCCAGAGCCTTACTGGGTGCTGGCCACCGTCTATCGCGATACCACCTTCACGGCTACCTCTGGTAAGTTCACCTCGAAGGAGGAAGGCGAAAAGGCCTTTGCTGCCATCGAGGGCAAGCCCTTCACTGTGACGAAGGTGGAGAAGAAAAACGGTAAGGAGACGCCTCCCAGCCTCTACGACCTGACGTCGCTGCAGGTGGACTGCAACAAGAAATACGGCTTTTCGGCCGAGATGACGCTGAACATCATTCAGCAGCTCTATGAACAGAAGCTGACCACCTATCCGCGTGTGGATACAACCTTCCTGCCTGACGATGTCTACGACAAGTGTCCGCAGACCATGAACGGTCTGTTTCAGGTGAAAGTGGCAGGTCAGGCACCCTACGCCGACCTGATACGTCCCTTGGGTGGCAAGCCTCTGCTGAAGTCGAAGAAGGTGTTCGACTCATCGAAGGTCACAGACCACCACGCCATCATCCCTACTGGCATCGTGCCGCAGAACCTCACTGACGTGCAACGTAAGGTGTACGACCTGATAGCACGCCGCTTCATCGCCGTCTTCTATCCAGACTGCAAGTTTGCCCAAACCACCGTGCTCGGAGAGGTCCAGCCTGTTCAGTCTGTTGCGACTGAGTCGCAACAAACAGAACAGCCCACGCAACAAACAGAACAGCAGAAGGCCATAGAGTTCAAGGTCACAGGACGCACCATTCTCGACCCAGGCTGGCGTTCAGTATATGCCAAAGACACACAGGCCGACGATGACGAGAAGAAGCCTGAAGAGGAAGAGCGCACGCTGCCTGTATTCGTGAAAGGCGAGAGTGGCGACCATATCCCCACACTGACGGAGAAATGGACCACACCTCCTAAGTACTACACCGAGGCCACACTGCTGCGTGCTATGGAGACGGCTGGTAAGCTGGTGGAGGACGAAGAGCTGCGCCGCGTGATGAAAGAGAACGGCATAGGTCGTCCGTCAACACGTGCAGCCATCATCGAGACGCTCTTCAAGCGCCATTATATCAAGAAAGAACGTAAGAACCTGCTGGCCACACCCACTGGCATAGAGCTGATAGACCTGATTCGCGAGGAACTGCTGAAGAGCGCCGAGCTGACAGGTATATGGGAGAAAAAACTGCGCGACATAGAAGCGCAGAAGTACGACCCACAGCAGTTTATCAACGAGCTGAAACAGCAGGTGACGGAGATTGTGCGCGACGTGATCAGCGATTCCAGCAACCGTCGTGTGCCACCAGGACAATAAAACAGGAAAGTTTGCGTTATATATAGGTATGCGCAAACTTTTCACCATATTATATATAGGGTTCATCGGCCTGCTCGTAGTAGGATGCGGTGCTGAGGGTGCCATGAAGAAGGGCGATAAGTTCTTCGAGCTGGGTGAGTACTATGATGCTGCAACCCAGTATAAGAAGGCCTATGCACACACCAAGGCGAAGGAAAAGCCGCTGCGAGGACAGAGAGCCCTGAAGATGGCGGACTGCTATCGTCGCATCAACTATACACAGAAGGCCATCGCTGCCTATAACAATGCTGTTCGCTATAAGCAGGCGGACTCGACCGCTGTGTTCCATTTGGCACGTCTGCAACTGAAGAACGGCTCTTATAAGGATGCAGAGAAGACCTTTACGCTGCTACTTGACTCGATGCCCAACAATATACTGGTGAAAAACGGACTGCAGAGTGCCAAGATGATTCCACAATGGAAGGCGGAAGCCGAGTATTCGGGCTATGAAGTGAAGAAGCAGGAGCTGTTTAACTCCAGACGAGCAGAATACTCGCCCATGTTGGCAGGCGACGATTACTCACAACTGTATTTCTCTTCAACACGAAATCAGGCCAGAGGCGACGAGCTGAGTGGCATCACAGGCACGAAAAATGCTGATATCTTCATGTCGCAGATGGACGATAAAGGCAAGTGGTCAAAACCGGAAGTTATTGATAGTGAACTGAATACGGAGCTAGACGAGGGCGCATGCGCCTTTACGCCAGACTTCAAGACGATGTATCTGACCATCTGTCGCACAGACCCCACCTACCCCCGCTATGCACAGATTGCCACCTCGCAGCGCAGCGATGCCTCGTGGGGCAAGGCCACACCACTGGAGATCACACGTGACACGCTATCCACCTTTGCACATCCTGCCATCTCGCCTGATGGCATGTGGCTCTATTTCGTCAGCGATATGCCTGGCGGCATGGGTGGCTACGACATCTGGCGCGTGGAGATAAATGCTCGTGGTATGGGTGGTGTAGAGAATCTGGGAGCGCCCATCAACACGCCTGGCAACGAGATGTTTCCTACGTTCCGTCCCAATGGCGACCTGTATTTCTCGAGCGACGGACACCCAGGATTCGGAGGTCTCGACATCTTTATTGCACAGCCCGATACCACCCATTGGGAGCTGGAGCACCCTGGGGCACCACTTAACTCTGCTGGCGATGATTTCGGTATGACGTTCGAGGGTCTTCACAATCGCGGCTACTTCTGCTCGAACAGAGGTGATGCTCGCGGTTGGGACCATATCTTCTCGTTTGAGAAGCACGAGGTGGTGCAGACAGTGAAAGGCTGGGTGTATGAGAAAGACGGCTACGAACTACCTGAGGCACAGGTATATATGGTAGGCAACGATGGCACTAACCTGAAGCTCAGCGTCAGAGGCGACGGTTCGTTTACAGAGTATATCAAGCCAGGAGTAGACTACGTATTCCTGGGTACCTGCAAGGGATACCTAAACCATAAGGAAGAGCTAAGGGTAGAACCTGTATTGGAGTCAGAGGAGTATGTGTTGCAGTTCCCGTTGGCATCAATCACAGCCCCTGTGCTCATCGACAATATCTTCTATGACTTCGACAAAGCCACCCTGCGACCTGAGTCGACAGAGGCATTGGACAAGTTGATAGAGCTGTTGAACGAAAATCCCAACGTGACGATAGAGCTGAGCGCACATACCGACTATCGCGGCTCTGAGGCGTATAACGAACGACTATCGCAGAAACGTGCAGAGAGTGTGGTGAACTACCTGATAGAACATGGTATTGACGAAGCACGACTGCAACCTGTGGGCTATGGCAAGATGAAGCCTAAGACCATCAAACGCAAGTTGACGGAGAAGTACGACTGGCTGAAAGAGGGCGACGTGCTGACGGAAGAGTTTATACGCGCCATCGATGATGAGGAGAAGCAGGAGGTGCTGAACCAGTTGAACCGTCGTACGGAGTTCAAGGTTCTGCGCACCACCTATGGTATGGACCTTATACCTGCAGCCTCCACATCCGCTGAGTCAGATCAACAATAAGCCAGCAACCCAGCATACCCAGCACCATAAAGAATGAAATGGGGTGGATGTTTTGCGACACCATGCGTGCCAGCGATACCAAGCTGACAATCAGCGGTTCCCAACCACGATAGACCACAAATAATATGAGGCCAACGGCCAGGCAGAACGCTGTCCAATAATGCGACAGCTGAATTGACTTGTCAGGCAAGCAGCTCAGCACACGCTCCGTAAATCCATTGTCTTCTATCTGCTGCTGACGAGCAGGCTCGAAGAACTGTTGCAGTAGTTTATCATCTATTTCCGTCATATCCATTTTCTTTAAGGTAAGTAGTCAGTTTCTCTTTTCCCCTGCGCAAATGCGACTTCACCGTATTGGCAGGCATCTTTAATATTTTCGCTATCTCGTCTATTGAGTAGCCTTCTATCAGTTGCAGCGTCACGCAGGCCCGTTCATCCTCCTTCAGTTGAGCCAGCGCGGTGCTAATATCCATCTTCAGTTGACTGGTTGATGATGATACATGACCAGAAGCCAGCTCCGTCTTGGAGTCTATACTCCCTTCACCATTCACCAGATACTTTTCACCATCTTTTCTCTTGTAATCGTAAAAAACATTATACGCAATGCGGAAGAGCCACGTTTGAAACGAAGCCACGCCGCGAAACTGCGTGATGTGCGTGTAAGCCTTCAGGAACGTGTCCTGAGCGAGGTCGTCACAGAGCGACTCGTCACCCAACGTCAGGTTGAGCAGAAACCTGCGCACAGGCGACTGATATTTCCTCACCAGCTGGTCAAAGGCCCGCCGATTGTGGAACACAGCCACCTGGGCAACAAGGGATATATCACTGAGCGAGTCCATCGTGAGTATTATGCGTCTTCGCCTTCAGGATTGTTATTATTCTGATTGTTCTGATTGAAAAGCTGGTCGTGCAGCGCTTGCTCCTGGCGCTTCTGACGGGCATTATAGCCTATCACCAGGTTGCCGCAGCCAATGAGCAAGATGAGTGCGCCGATGGCGATGCCAAACTTGCCGAGGATGAAGTACAGCAGGATAGCAAGGCCCGCACCCAAGAACATCTGTTTGATACCTTTATTCCACAGGTAGTCGTCGCGGTTGGCAATGGGCGACACGATATGAGGAGGCAGCGGTTTGCCGTTCTTGACAGCCATTTCCATCAGTCGCATCTTGTCCTTGCGGCTCTTATAGACGAAATAGAGAATCAATCCAATAAGAGCGATAGGTGCGACAATAAAGATAAGGATGAGGACGAGGAAGAAGACCAGCACACCGCCCAGGGCTTCTACCAAGCCTTCGTCAGCGCCTACAAAATCGGAGAACGAACCAGAGTAGTTATAGTCCACATCTTCGTCTTCATCCCAGTTCCATTCATCATCATAAGCTGATTCACTCGTTGTCGTGTCTGAATACACAACCACCTCATCTACAGAGTCTTTCGGCGCCTTTGGGGCCGCCATCGATGTTGCCTGAAGGGCGAACATCATTGCCAAAGCCATAAGAATCTTTTTCATAATCATATTGTTTTTTAATTTCTTTCTGAACGTTTGACGAAACTTTAATCGTAAAAGTTGCACAAAGATAAGATTTTTTTCTTAATTTTGCAAGCGAATATGCAATTACCTGACGAATTTGTACGCAAAACCTGCGACTTGATGGGACAGGAACGCTTCGAACGCTATCTGCAGTCGTTCGATGAGGAGCCTCCCGTCAGCATTCGTCTGAACCCCAAGAAAACATCTTACGACAGATGGCAAATGGCAGATAAGGCCGAGCCTGTGCCCTGGTGTCGCAATGCCTACTATCTGAGCAAGCGCCCCAATTTCACCTTCGACCCGCTGTTTCATGCGGGCTGCTACTATGTGCAGGAGGCCGCCTCGATGTTTATCGACGAGGCCCTTCGCCAACATCTTCCCTCTGACATCAGCCATCTTACATCACTCGACATGTGTGCTGCCCCAGGCGGCAAGTCAACACTCCTGCGTGCTGCCCTACCCCAAGACAGCGTGCTCTATAGCAACGAGCCCATCCGCAATCGTGCCAGCATACTGCTGGAGAACGTGCAGAAGTGGGGCTACGAGCATCATTTCGTCACCAACCTCTACCCAAAGGACTATCGCAAGGCGAAAATGCATTTCGACCTTATCCTCTGCGATGTGCCTTGCTCTGGCGAAG
>Ga0310786_10004713_pt1 | contig 18834 bp, 17 predicted proteins | sample AusTroGonzalo_MG_FD_203881 | JGI IMG/M metagenome (GOLD analysis project Ga0310786, IMG submission 203881) | Bovine rumen microbial communities from tropical cattle in Woodstock, Queensland, Australia - Gonzalo_03 (v2) (version 2) | ecosystem: Host-associated > Mammals > Digestive system >... | reverse complement strand
CATCGGTGCTTCGTTTTTAGTCGCATTGTTCGGAGGTATTTTAAACACATTCAATCGATTCGCGATGCCGGCAGCGGTTCAAATTGTTTTAAATTTGTCCGTTATTGTCGCGCTGATTGTAGGACCTCTTTGGTTCCCAAGTGTTGCTTACACTATGGCTTGGGCGACCTTCTTCGCGGGATTTATTCAGCTTGCGATTTTGTGGATAAATGTTCGCTGTTTGGGAATGAAAGTTTGGTTTGATTTTTCTCCGGTAATGGCGGGAGTGAAAGCATTTTTCAAGAAATTAGTTTCCGGAGCAGTCGGAGCAGGTGTTTGGCAGTTAAATGTTATATTTGATTTTGCTGTTCTTACTTTGTTGCCGACGGGATCTGCTTCTTACTTCTATTACACAGATCATATAAATCAATTCCCGATTGGAATTTTAGGAATTGCTTTCAGTACGGCGCTGTTACCTCCGTTAACTAAGGCTATTCATGCGAAAAACAGAGATGGTGCGCAGAAGCAAATGAATCTCGGTTTGCTTTTCGCCTTCATATTCACCTTACCGGCCGCAGTAATTCTGATGCTTTTGAGTGAGCCGTTGACAGGTGCGATTTACGGTCACGGAAAATTTACCGCAGAACATGTTACGGCAGCAGCTCCGGCGTTAACCGCTTTTGCTTTTGGTCTGCCTTCTTACATGATGACTAAAGTATTTTCAACGACGTTTTTTGCGCACAAAGATACCAGAACGCCGTTTGTAGGAGGAATAATTTCCATCGTTTCAAACTTGTTGTTCATTTTCTTGCTGGTTCCTTATTTCAAACATGTCGGAGTGGCTTTGGCGACCTCGTTATCCGCTTGGTGTAACGGTTTGTACCTGATATTTAAATTGAGCAGTTTAGGAACAGTGAAAATCGAAAAATCCGTGTTAATGGAATGCTTAAAACAGCTAATCGTTTCTTTCATAATGTTCTTATCCATATACGCAATGAATGTTTACGCGAAAGAAATGCCAATAGTTCCCGTAATTGCGGTTAGTATTTTCGTTTTCTTTGTCGCCGGAAAGATTTTTGGAATTTTCAAATTTCTGGAAGACATTAAAACGTTGAAAGAGGATTAAAAGTGGCGGTTGTATTTGTATTAATCGCTATTTTGCAAGTATTGGCGGGATATTTTTGCGCCAAGGTAATACAATATGTAACAAAAAAGACATGGCTGGGTACTCTGGCCATGTTTTTCACTATAGTTCCGGCAGTATCCATTTATTTGAAAAAGTCATTGATACACGGAGAATGGTTTACAAATATATTCTGTTACCTCGGGTATGTTTATCTGGGATTTATTTTGTATTTTCCGATGTATTGCGTCGCGGCTTTTATATTTCACAAATTTTATAATAAAATCAAACTCAAAAAGATTCTCGCAGCAGGATTTGTTTTGGTCCCTGCTCTCCTGCTCGGAGGATATCTGAACGCGATCAATCCTCGATTAAAAACTATCAATATTGAAGCCGATTCTGATCTGAAAATTTGTTTTGTGTCGGATATTCACGTCGGTTGCATAAATACAAAACATATCATGAACAGAGTTGCTGACTGCATCAAAAGAGCAAATCCGGATGTTGTTGTTTTCGGCGGAGATGTTCTGGATATAGAAGCGCTGAAAGTTTACGAAAAAACTTTCACGGATATAATGCAGAAAAAAATAACCTCAAAATATGATACTTACACGGTAATCGGAAATCACGAAATTTATGCCGGAGTACACGACTGTATTCGATTGTTAAAAAAAGCCGGAATAAAAGTTTTGATTGACGAGGTCGCGGAGGTAAAAGGATTTAACATCGCTGGACGAGTTGATCGGACTGTCCGTTCAAGAAAATCGTTGTCACAAATTATTCCTAATAACGTGAAAAATCTGATTGTTGTTGATCACACCCCATCATCCATTCATGAATCCGCACAGCACCACGCCCTACTGCATCTGTCAGGACATACACACGGCGGACAGACCTTCCCTATGAACTTCGTTGTGAATTATTTGTTTGGACCAACGGGAGATCTGAAAAAAGTCCAAGATACTTATGCGTATATCACCTACGGAGCAGGATTCTGGGGACCTCCGTATCGTATCGGAAATATTCCGGAAGTCGTTTTGGTGAATATTTCTAAAAGAAATTTATGAAAAAGTCAGATTTTTAAAACAGATTTTGTTTTTTCACCCATGAGTAAGCAGTTTTGATACTGTCATCTAAACTTTTATTCGGCTTCCATTTCAGGATTTTTTCTGCCTTCGTGTTGTCCGCAACCAAGCTTTTCGGATCGCCGTCACGACGAGAATTAATTTTCAAATTGATTTTTTTTGAGGTAATTTTCTCGCAACTTTCGAAAACTTCTTTTACCGTATTTCCGTTTTTCGTTCCGATATTAAAAAAATCAGATAGATTCTTTTCAAATAAATACTTCATCGCCAAAACATGAGCGGAAGCCAAATCTTCGATATTTACATAATCTCGAACGCAGGTTCCGTCTCGAGTGTCATAATCATCACCGAACAAATTGAAAACTTTAGTCTGATCCGTCGCCGAGGTCAAAATATTCGGGATTAAATGAGTTTCCGGGTCATGAGATTCTCCTATGCGATTTTCAGAATCCGCTCCCGCAACATTGAAATATCTCAATCGAATACTCTTCAATCCGTAGGCTTTATCGTAATCATCCAAAATTTCTTCCACCATAAATTTCGTTTTTCCGTATGGATTTATCGGACACTTAGAATGCTTTTCATCGATCGGAACATATTTTGGTTCGCCGTAAACTGCCGCTGTAGATGAAAAAACTATTTTTTTCACATTGCGATCAATCATTTTATCGAGTAGGTTTATCGTTCCGACCAAATTGTTCGAATAATATTTTCTCGGATCCTGTACGGATTCTTCCACTCGAATATATGCCGCAAAATGAACAACAAAATCTATATCAAAATTCCGAAATAAATTCTCTAAATCGTTATGATTTTTTAAATCACCTTTTACGAAAGAAAAATCACGAACCGATTTTAATTTCTCTATCGTAGATAAGTGACCATTCTCTAAATTGTCGAAAACAACTATTTCATGATTGCTTTCCTCAAGCAATTTGAGAACAACATGACTGCCGATATACCCAGCTCCGCCTGTTATTAAAATCATTTATATCTCCTATTTTTTGTGATGCTTTTGCACCTTTCTTCTACGCTTCTCCAACAGATTCTTGAAACAAAGTACTAATTGAAAAATTCGGAATTTGTTTATCGGAAAGCAGCATTTTAAAATAATGATAAAATCTGTCGGATTCTTCTAAAATTAAATCAATCAAAGTTTCAAAACTTTCTTCATCAAACAGAAATGAATGAGCGAAAGGAAAACTAAAACTGAAAACTATTCTGTTATCCGTGGAGATCAAATCGAAATGCCCCAACCAAATCCTTTCGTTTGCTTTTACGATGGAATCCTCGATTACTGCCAAGCGATCATCAGGACAAATCAAATCCAAATCATTTGAAAAATGCAAGATGTCATATTCCGGTTTCAAAAAAACCGCGAGGCTATAGTTAGAGGACAAACTTACAGCTAACTCATTTTCATCTATGCGGCTGTAGTTGTAATCCAGCTTTTCAAAAGTTTGTTCCGCAATGTCGATAATGTTATTCACGGTGCATTCCACAATTTCTCCGTAGAGATTAACACAAAACTATTCATTAAAAAATTGGTTTGTTTTAAAATACGACTAGAGTTTGTAATCGAAAAGGAGCTCGTATGGTTTGCAATTTTTCTCCGATAGCTTTTCGTGTTTTTGGATTTCCCATTCACTGGTATTCTTTTGCTTATATTTTCGGAATAATTTTTGCTTTCAATTTAACAAAATTCCTGATGAAAAAAGCGAAATATAATGCTGATCCGAAACTTTTGGATGATTTTGTCGGTGTAATAGTTTTAGGAATTATTCTCGGCGGTCGAATCGGGCATGTTTTGTTTTATGATTTTAATTACTACACGCAAAATCTGTTAGAAATCATAAAAATTTGGAAGGGCGGTATGTCATTTTTCGGAGGGTTTATCGGAATTGTTATCGCAACTTACTTTTTTTGTAAAAAGAACAAGTTAAGATTCTTGAACTTTATCGATTATTGGGCTGTCGGAGTTCCTATCGGATTATTTTTCGGAAGAATTGCGAATTTTATAAACGGAGAATTGCGTGGAAAGCCGAGTTCTTCAATCGCATGGGCAGTCACTTTTAACGATGGAATTTCTCGGCATCCTTCACAGATTTACGAAGCTATTTTGGAAGGAATCGTTTTATTTTTGATAATGATTTTCGCGTTTTATAAAAAGCACTACGAATTCGAAGGAAGATTGTCCGGAATTTTCTGCTTTGGTTACGGAATCAATCGATTTATCGGAGAGTGTTTTCGCGAACCTGACTCTATTTTCAGTTGGGATTTATTTTTAAAAACGGGAATAAATTTGAATCAATATTTCTGTTTGCTTATAATGGGACTGGGAATGCTTTTGATATACAGAAGTTTGAAACATGAGTTCATTACAGCTTGCAGGGAAAATTGATCCGAAATTATTTGAATCATCTCAGAATGAATCTGAGATTTTGTTTCAACCGATTCGACAGTTTATTCAGCTTTCTACTTACTCTTACAGACTGATTAAAAAATGTTGCGGAGGTGATCGAGTCATCGATATATTGCTGCATTTGCCGTCTGGACTTTCAAAACGAACTTCTGACGAAGATTACTTTAAAGACGGAGAAAAATTAACAGTCGTTTTAACAGTTTTAAAGCATGTCGTTCCGAGATTCAAAAAAAGTCCTTACAAAATCGTGGGTCAGACCAGCTCGGGAAATATTGTTACAATAATGTACTTTCATTACAGAGCTTCTTACTTGCGAAGAATTTTACCGATCGGAGGAAGTTTTACGGTCAGCGGGAATGCGTCTCATGAATTGGATGGGATAAAAATTATTCATCCTGATATCATCGCCGCTCCTCAGCAAGCAAAATTTTATGTCGGATCCGAACCGATATATCCGTTGGTCGGAAATCTTTCTGCAAAGACTCTGCGCTACATCATATCTTCCGCGCTGAAATTAATTCCGAAAAACGTAGATTGGATTTCGGAAGATCTGAAAAAACAATACGGATTGGCGGACTTTTCAGAAGCACTGAGACAAGCTCATTGTCCGAAATCCGAAGAAGATCTGCTGACGACGAATGAGTTTCGCAAAAGAATAGCGATAGATGAAGTTTTAGCTAATCAAATTCGATTAAAACAAATAAAAAGAAATCAGCAAGAAAGAAATTCGATTGTTTTGAAAGAATCCGGCGAAATTCTCAACAAATTACAACTGCCTTTCGAATTAACCGAAGATCAAGTGAAATGTTTGGAAGATATCAAATCCGATTTGGCGTCCGGAACTCCAATGAATCGATTAATTCAGGGTGACGTCGGTTCGGGAAAAACCATCACTGCTTTCTTGGGAATGCTAATTGCTTTGGAAAATAAATTGCAGGCGGTTTTTCTTGCTCCAACCGAAATTCTAGCATGGCAGCATTTCGAAACAATTCAAAAATTATCGGAAAATCTGAATCTGGAAATCGATATCATGCTTAGCAGCAATCGCAAAGCTCGGAAAAGACAGATTCGCGAGTTACAGGACGGCACAACACAAATTTTGATCGGAACTCACGCGATTTTGGAAGACAATATCGAGTTTAAAAATCTCGGATTTATCGTCATCGACGAGCAACACAAATTCGGAGTGATGCAACGTCTGAAATTGATCAGCAAAAGTAAATATCCGAATATTTTATCCATGTCTGCGACGCCGATTCCACGAACTTTGCTTTTGGGATGCTACGGAGATATAGATGTTTCCACAATCAAAACAAAACCGAAAGGACGTCAGCCGGTAGAAACTGCGGTTATCGGAACAAATAAAATTGAAAGTTTGATTGAAAGATTAAAGTCAGTTGATTCTCAAATTTTTTGGGTGTGTCCTGTCATTGAAGAATCCGAAAGTTTGGTTGATGTCAACACGCGATGCGAATATTTGAAAAATGCTTTTTCTGAAAAAGAAGTTGAGGTTCTTCATGGAAAAATGAAATCTATCGAAAAAGATGAAATAATGTCGCGTTTCAGAAATAACGAGTTTAAATTGTTAGTTTCTACGACGGTTATTGAAGTCGGAGTCGATATTCCCAACGCAAATGTCATGGTAATAGAGCATGCCGAAAGATTCGGATTGGCTCAGCTTCATCAGCTACGCGGAAGAGTCGGTCGGGGAGATGAAGTTGCCTATTGCATTCTGCTTTATCATTTGCCGATTTCTGATGTCGGAAGAAAACGACTTCAATTGATGAAAGAAACAACCGATGGATTTTTGCTCAGCGAAGAGGATTTAAAACTCCGAGGAGCAGGCGATATTTTGGGGCGCGACCAAAGCGGTTTTGATGTTTTAAGATTCAGTGATTTTTCAAATAACTATCCTTTGGTCGAGATTGCTGATGAAATTTCCGACCGTATGAATTTATATTCTCCCGAAACAGCCGCATTGTGTGATATTTTTAAACGAGTTTCTGACGAAAATATTGTCTGAATGCTAGAGATAATCTCTTATAAAAAGTAGTTAACGAAAAGTTAAATCAACAGTTTTTCAACTTTTTTCTGATATTTTTCCTTCGGGTGGAGTCGTGGGATTCCATCTACTCAAAAATTAACGATTCGTTAACTTTTCAGTCTGTTTCGACTTTTGAGATTTCTCGCGCATACCGATATCGAAATGAATTAAAACTACCTGCAGGAGTTCCCTGCCCAGGCAGCGCCTGGAAGCAGTATTAAGAGTACTCTGATATAATGGTTTGCTCCCTGCATCTAAATCGATTTTCGTGATTTTTTCGGTATGCTTAGAGTTGTATCACAAACGATTAAATTTTCGTTAACATTAACCATTTATTAACTTTTTATAAAAGACAGCCCCGCTGCCCCCACCCTATGGGAAGATAGCATAAAGAGATTAAAAAACTATTAATTTCAATGAGTTAGCAAAAATTTTAACTTACATACTATTATTGAAATAAATTACTACCTACATGGGTTCCCTGCTGCAACTGGAGGCGATGCTTTTGAAGTACTTTGATGATCAGGTTTGCTGAGAAATCGAAAAAACCGATACAGATACAAGGAGCAAACCATTATATCAGAGTACTCTTAATACTGGCTCCAAGATCGTCTTGGTGTTTTAGTAGGAGAATATCTGTAGCGAAATTTCCGACCATATGAATTTAGATTCTCCCGAAACAGCCGTACTGTGTGATATTTTTAAACGAGTTTCTGACGAAAATATTGTCTGAATCCCCGAAAAAATGCTAGATATATAAAGATACGATTTGGAGAATGGTTTTGCATAGTAAATTCGTTCGGGGTTTAAACTATTTTGTATTGATAATCTCCTTGGCATTGATAGGTTGTTTGATGTTCAAAGACCTGAATTGGGTGTTGGGCGATGACTATCAGTTCTTAGCAACTACTATGATCGGAAAGCCGAGTCACTCTTGGTTGGGACGAGGAAGGTTTTGGCCTCTCGGCTTGTGGGACTATTCCGTTCTGCTGTTGCTTCCAAAAACAATCGGTCAGACCATCGAAGCTCATTTTGCTTATAACCTGATTACAATGTTGGTTGCGGTTTTCACTTTGTATCACTTGTTCAACAAAATAAATGAAAAAAATTACGGACTCAGTCTGTTTTTCATTTTAATTCTGTTTTGCGTTTCGAGTTTTTTGCAAATCCACATGAGTTGTAACTATGCAGAAAGAATGATGTTCCTGATACAGGTATTATTCATGTATTTCTGGTTAAAAGGATATCAAAAAAGCTCAACGGGATTTTATCTGACCTCATGGTTTTTTTGCACCTACCTGATTTTTTCGAAAGAACCTGTTTTCGGAGCTGTTTTGGTTATTGCTCTGACTAATTTGATTTTCGGATGGAATCAATTGACCGACAAAGATCGTGTTTTTTATTTCTCATTGCTCTTCTCGGCAGTAACTTATTTAGGGACTTATGTCCACACATGGTTTTCTAAAAACCTTGGAGAAAATTTATATGGAGGAGGAAAACTTTTATTTTCTCAAGGTATAGATTCCCTGAATATAATAAAAACTATCTTCGTCGGCGAACCTATTTTGGGTTTAATATTTTTGTTTGCGTTAATTCGAGCCTACTTTGTTTTTGTGAAGTCCGACAGGAGAACCTTGTTCATTGACAGCTTGCTTTTCGGAGCCGTGGCTTATGCGATTGCCTACATAATACTGACTTTTACCAGCTCATATTTAATATTCCCGGCGTTAATTTTCGCTTTTCCGTCTCTTGTTTTTTGGACAGATTATTTGTGGAATGAAAACAAGTTTTCCTCAATTCTGATCGTTCTGTTGTGCGGAGGAACGGCTTATTTATCTTGCAATATCTCGAAGAATTTCACTGAAAATACGTATAAGTTGAGAAATGGTGATATGAAAATCGTAGATTTCCTTGCGGATTCTTATATTAACGGAAAATATGTTTATTTCTTTACGAACGACAAACCTTTGTCGCAGTTTAAAGACGGACAAGTATGGTTTTGGAGATTCAGTGTTTATAATTTTTTCATCAACCATGTTTTGGAAAAGAAAAATTATTTGCGTGATAAAAACGTCGTAAGACCTTTGGAAAAGCTTGAATATGTCTTCGATGACAGCATAGTTATTTGTCCTGAGGAAACGAATCAAAAATATAAGGATTATCTCAATAGCAGAGGCTTCAAATTGCTTCACCGAGTGTTTAACACAGATATTTATGGTCAATAAGCTTGCAGATAAAATCAACAGAGCCCCAGCCTTTAAACTTGTTTTGGTGAGAAGTGAGCATAATTGAAAGGAATTTTCTCAATGGTGCCCGTGGAGGGACTCGAACCCCCACGCCCGAAAGGACAACAGATTTTAAGTCTGTAGCGTCTACCATTCCGCCACACGGGCACATCACGCAATTTATCATCAAACTATATCCATATCAATAGAATCTATTTCAAAATCCATTGATTTTTATAAGAAAATTGAGCGAAACTCTCTTCAACTCAATCCGGCAATCTGGACTTATTTGCTTAGCTAATATATATTTGTTGTAACTTTAATTAAGTTTTAAATCAGAGGTCAGTATGGAACATATAAAAGTTATTTTGTTACAGAGAGTTTCGAAACTGGGATATATTGGCGATGTTGTGAACGTAAAGCCGGGTTATGCAAGAAACTATCTGTTGCCAAAGAAAATCGCATTGAGAGCAACTAAAGAAAATCTTAAGTACTTTGAGGATCAGAAAGAACAGATTCAGCAGGCAAACGAAGCAGCGAAGGCTGAGGCTCAGAAGGTTGCCGACAAGATGGGTCAATTGACCATCGCGTTAGTACGTCAAGCCAGCGAAAAAGGTCAGCTCTACGGATCTGTTACCAGTCGCGATATTTCCGCGGCAATCAAAGAGTTGGGTTATAAAGTTAACGCAGGGCAAGTCGATCTCAGCGCTCCGATTAAAACAGTTGGTGTGTATGAAATCGGTGTGAATCTGCACCCTGAGGTTTCTGTTATGGTTAAATTGAGTGTTGCGAAATCTGAAGAAGAGGCGCAACAGCAAATGACAGCTGAAACTCAAACAGAGAGCGCTTAATTATGAAGCAGGTATTGACTCCGGAGGACATGAATCTCTTAGAGCAGCATCTTGAAGATGCGACAAGAGGTCCGTGGAATGTCATCGAAAAAGAAGGAGTTGATACCGTGTGGGTTTCTCCAAATTTAGACGGAAACCCCATCGCTTTGTTTGATTATCGGTCTGGAGAACAAAACCGAAAAGACGCTCGTTTTATAGTAGCGGCTCGTGAATATATGGCTGTAATGTTGAAGGAAATCAAAGAGTTACGCGCTCGCGTCCTTGAGTTGATACAGTCAAACAACGCAGAATTTCAAAAGCGTATGGATCTCCAGACAGAACTCAGCGAACTGAAAAAAGTTTTGCATCAAACGAATGAAGATAAGTAGTTTTATATTCGGAGATCCTTTAAAAACAGAAAATTTAGTTCTGGAACGCTTGGGTAAAGTCAAAGCGTTGGCGGTTTTTTCGTCGGATATTCTTTCGTCCGTAGCCTATGCAACCGAGGCGGTTCTGCTGGCTCTCGGAATCGTATTATCTATGAAATATCCGATTCCTATTGCCTTGACGATCTCCGGACTACTTTTTATTATTATATGCTCCTATTGGCAGACATTACGTGCCTATCCAAATGGAGGAGGAGCTTTTGCGGTCGCGAAAAACAATCTCGGAGAATTTTTCGGATTGGTTACGGCGGCATCTTTGGCTGTGGATTTTATTTTAACAGTCGCGGTAAGCTTATCGGCGGGGGCTTTTGCTGTAGTTTCGGCCTTCCCGAGCTTATCGAATTACGTTGTTGAAATTTGCGTAACTATGCTGATATTCATAGCCGTCGTAAATCTGAGAGGAACTCGCGAAGCGGCAGGAATTTTGGCCATTCCGACTTACGGATTCATCGGAATAATATTTTTGATGATAATAGTGGGAATTTTTCTCCCGGAAGGAACCCCGAAATTCGTTGTTTCCGAAGAACCTAAGGAAATTACAAAAGGTTTAACAATTTTTCTCGTACTGAAAGCGTTTTCAGCAGGATGCGCGGCTCTTACCGGTATGGAGTCGATCGCAAGCGGAGTAGCGTCTTTTAAAAAACCGCAATACAAGAACGCTCGTATCACTTTGGTATTCATGGGACTGATTTTATCATCAATGTTCGTGGGAATTACCTACCTCGCTTGTAAATTTTATATCGTGCCGAACTATTCCGAAACAGTGCTGTCTCAAATAGCAAAAGCAGTATTCGGAAACAATGTTTTGTATTATGCAGTGCAGTTCCTGACGGCAGGAATTTTGTTCATGGCGGTGAATACCTCCTTTTCAGGATTCCCGAGATTGGCAGGAATTCTTGCAAAAGAAAAATACATTCCTACCAGATTTGCTCGTCTCGGAGATCGGCTGGCTTATTCTGACGGAATCATTGCTTTAGCGATAGTCGCTTTTATTTTGATAGTGTGTTTCAAAGGACAGACTCAGTCGCTGTTGCCTTTGTATTCTGTCGGTGTTTTTACCGCATTTACCCTGTCTCAGGCAGGAATGGTTCGGTTCCTATGGAACGAAAAAGGAGAACATTGGCAGATAAAGGCGGCAATCAGCGCGTTTGGAGCGATAGCGACCTTTGTTACTTTGCTGTTAATTATCGAGAGCAAGTTTTTACACGGAGCTTGGATTGTTCTAATTCTTATTCCGACCATCTTTTTTACCTTCCGAAAAATCAAAAGAAGATATTCCGCTACGAACAAAGAATTAGATTTGAAAAGTGGTGGTTTAAGTGAATTGCTTACGCGGAGAGAGAATTTCCAGCCGAAAGTCGTCGTTCCGGTATCGAGACTTCACAAAGGAACTCTGAAAGCATTGAAGTTTGCTCAAACTTTATCCGATGATGTAACGGCGGTAATCGTCAATGTAAATACAGTTGAAACGGAAAGATTAAAACTCGTTTGGCGCGCAATGAATTTTTCAGTGCCTCTCGTGATTCTGGGATCACCTTACAGGTCGGTTGTAAATCCGTTTTTAGATTTTCTGTTTGAGCAAGATGAAAGAGATCCTGAAAAAGGTAAAGCAATTGTTGTAATGCCGAGTTTTGTTCCGGGAGCTTTCTGGCAGAATATTCTTCATAACCAAACGGCAATGATTTTTAAAAACGCGATGCTGTACCGCAAACAAGAAAGCGAACAAACTCGTGTTATTGTGGAAATTCCTTATCAAATGAAATTGGCTGAGGAAGAAGGTCTCTGACAGTTGTCCAAAGTCCTTGATTTCTTCAATCAAGTTACCTAGAATTCTCACTGTTTTATTGTGGTAAATCGTGTGGCGAAACGTAGAAGGTTGAAGAAAAATATTATCATTGTTGCAGCGGTTGTTGTCGTATGTGCAGCGGCGGTTTTGTTGCGAAATAACACGAAGAGCGAACCGAAAAAGATTGAGCCGAGTGTTCAATTTGATGACGTTATCGTGCGTGGATTTGAAGCTTTTTCTTCCAACGATTTGTATAATGCCGAGCTTATTTTCTCTTCATTCTTCGATAAAAAAGGAAATGATTTAAACGCGTTTAATAAGATAAAATATGATCAGCAATTGTTAACTCGCTCTCTGTACGGAAGTATATTATTTCGCAAAAAAAATTTAGAGAAAGCTGAAGCAATTCTGGGTCCTATATTCAAAGACGAACACACTATAAATCGTTTCGTTTCGGTTGGGGTTCCTGAAGATGAAGTTTTGCTTTCATATATCACGATTTTAAAAATTCATAAAAATCTTCAGAAAATGCAGCAGATTTTTAATTTCTTCTACAGCGAAAACGGAAATTCTACAGAAATTTTGCGAAAATTCGGAGATATTTCTTCATTACGTGCGACAGCCGGAGAGGTTTTCTTTATCAATAACGAGTACAAGAGAGTTATTACTCTGTTGGAGCCTTTTTTTAAAGATTCCAAACTGTTATCTGAATTAACCATAAAACAGCAAGCAAAAAGCAGATGGCACTACGGGCATTCCCTGATTTGTGAAAACAAAGAAGATCGTGCCAAGGAGGTGTTTTCTCCGTTTTTTGATGAGAATTTTAAACCGACACAATTATTTGAAATTTTAAACAAAGAAAACCAAATTATCTGTCGAACACAATATGCTCAGATATTGTTGAGCGAAGATAATTTCGAAAAAGTCGTGAAATTGCTGGAAGGATTTTTTGATAACAACGGAGATTTTCTTCCTCAATTCAAGGATTCGCTTTTTCAGGACGTGATTCGCAGTGTTTACGCGCAGGCTTTGGTAAAACAAAGCAAATTTTATGACGCAAACAAAGTTTTGAGGTGGTTTTTTTACCAAGAAAAATCCATAAAAAATCTCGATCAGGATGAAATCAACTCGCTGAAATCACTGTATACAAATATCAATCGTATGTGGGTTAAAAACTGGTGAACGCACGCCGGTGTACTACGGGTTTTCCGCTCTTATTAATTTGATTGATCACAGACGCTTGATTTTTATCGAACAGCATATATCCGGCGTTGGTATAAGAGCGAGGTTGCAACTTGTTGATCTTCAAATAATATCTTATTGTAGATATCGGAACTCCACAGAATTCCGCAAACTTTTTGATAGTAAGAAGTTCAGATTCTGAATCAGATGTCTCTCCGAACATCGCATCATAAATTTTCAGAGATTTGTCGAGCAATTTAAGCATATAGTTGTAATACGGAAAGATTTTTCCCTTAAGATTGCGTTCGTTGATGTGAGATAAATATCTTTTTCTTTCTTTCGGCTGAATCAAAATCGGAAAAATTTGTGATCGCAACAATATTAAACTCATCAAAAGCCTTGCCGTTCTGCCATTTCCATCGATAAACGGATGAATCTCTACCAATTTGTAATGAGCTTCTATTGCTTTGAGAATGCTGTCTTTTTTTTGATCCAATTTTTCCGAAAATCTCTTCATGAGTTCCGGAACTTTCAGCGGATTCGGAAGAACTACATTTGATCCGGATATCCTCACGCGGACAGTCCGATACCGTCCCTTAAACTCGTTATTAATTCCGTTCAAAATAATGCTGTGGATATCGAAAATAACTTTTTCATACGAAATTTTATCTTCATTTATCAACGAAAGAATATATTCGAAAGCTTCCGCGTGATTTTTTGCTTCAATATAATCCTTGAGAGGCTTAGATCCCGAAGTTATGCCTTCTTCAATAGTCAACGCAGTTTCTTCTCTCGTAAGAGTATTTCCCTCGATATGATTCGAGGTATAAGTTAATTCTGTTTTTAGCCATTTTATGACTTCATTTCGTTGCGCCGGATTCTCAAACTTACCTTGTTTTTCGAGTATATCAGCTAAAATTTTGTACATAGTTCATACTTTCTTATATTACAAACTATACACTAAATTCCCAAAAAAATCAAAAAACAGAAATTTTAGGTTATGAGGGCGCAGTTTCGTTGAATAATCCATCTTTCGGAGTGAAAGTAACGACGGAATGAAACATTTGGCTCCATGATGACTGAAACATAGGGGGATTGGCAAGGAATAGTCCCATAGCAGCTTTTTCGGATGAATTCTCTTGAAAATGTCCTCCCACATTTCCTCGTTCCATTATTGTTTCTATTATTATTTTTGGTTTATCTGAATCCATCTTTAGTGTCGGATAAATTTTTTCAGGAGAAACATTAGTGAGATAATTTACCGTACTGAGTTTCATCGTAGTTAAGTTATTTGTAGTATACTCTGCTGTATCTATAGTATTTCCTCTCAACCATACATACCAGACGCAAGAAGCTTTTCCGTCTCCGACATTTTTTACATAAAATATGGCTGTTATAGGTCTGTGATCCATCGAGAATTTCGAATTTTTATTTAAAAACATGGTATCTCCGGGATAAAGATTTAGCCAGGAGAGACGATGGATATGCCATAGATCTTTCTTTGTTATTTTTTTGTCCGTTCTATTTTGCGAAATATTCTGAATCATATTAGCAGTTTGCTGCCCGACAAATTCAGTTTGAGAATAATATCTCTTAATTCTCATCAAATCATGGATATAAAATAACAAAATAATCAAAATCGGCATGCAGATCGCGAACTCGATGAGGATTGCTCCTTTTGAATTTAGCCTAGTGCATGGTTGATTGAGATTAAAAATACATAAACTAGAGGCGGCACGCGAGCCTATCCCCCCAATTGTATCATACGCTGCAAATATTAATTTTTGGTAAAGCAGATAGCATCTGCGGGCGGTATTTTGAGTACATCTATCCAACCGTATGCGTTTCGTTCTTAAAACGATTTTTTTGATTTTCCTGCATACCGTTTGATAGATAAAGAGCCCAAAAACACTGGCTCCGGGAACCTCCCGGGCGACACGCGAGCCTATTCCTCTGATTTTATCGGACGCCGCAAAGGTTAATAATTTATAAAAATTTGTAAGTTTTTTGAGAGTTTTGCGTACCGTTCGATCAGAGTACTTTTCAAAATACTGCAGTCCAGAAAGCTTTTCTGGCGCTCCCCGCGCAGGGGCAACGTGACGTTGCATCCGATATTTTTCAGTACATCTATCCGACAGTATACGTTTTGTTTTTAATATAATTTTTTTGACTTTTCTGCATACCGTTTGATAGATGAACAGCCCAAAAACACTGGCTCCGGGAACATCCCGGGCGGCGAAAGAGCCTATCCTTCCTATTTTATCATACGCGCCAAAGGTTAATAATTTATAAAAATTTGTAAGTTTTTTGAGAGTTTTGCGTACCGTTCGATCAGAGTACTTTTCAAAATACTGCAGTCCAGAAAGCTTTTCTGGCGCTCCCCGCGCAGGGGCAACGTGACGTTGCATCCGATATTTTTCAGTACATCTATCCGACAGTATACGTTTTGTTTTTAATACGATTTTTTTGATAAAAGATTTTACAAATTTAGAGATTTTATAGAGATAACTGCTTGATTTTCTGTGATTTTTTAGGTCCTTACCCCCCCCCGTCAAATATCATTTTGGCAAACCATTTCATGGCGAACTCCTTACTACAAAAACTTGTACGCCGGCATTCTAACGGGAAAGAGTTAATAATGTGTTAATTTTTTCAGAGCAAACAAACGCCTATAGCTGTTTTCCGTATTTATAAATTGCATCGCTAGGAAGATCGATATAGTCGTTCCAAAACACGCAAGTTCGACTTTCATCCAGCTGAACATTTTCAAACAATCCATTTATATCTCTCAAATCTGAGTATCTCGGCAACTGATTGATATCCTCTTCCAGATCATACAAAACGCGCCTGCCGTCATCAAACTCGACTCTTAAAATATAATCTTTTTCTGCTTTTACGTTCGCTATCCTAGGTATCATCTCGTACTTCTACTTCAACGGAGGTAATTTTTTTATATTTTGCGCTCCTCTGATAACCACCTTCATTTTAATTAATAAAATTTCCGAAATCTACAACAATTACAATTTACAGAAATGTTAGGTTATGAGGGCGCAGTTTCGTTGAATAATCCATCTTTTGGAGTGAAGATAACGAATGCAGGAAAATATACCGAATTGTTCGGAGCATTAAATTTTTGTTAAAATCTACTTCGTCCAATTTTCGATTTTTAAATTCGGAATATATCCAAAATGCTTTTCATTATTCGTTACCAAAATAGCTTTCGATGCTTTCGCGCACGCCGCGATGAGCATGTCCATATTCCCTATCGCCGTGCCGTTTCTTTCCAATGTTGCTCGAATATTTGAGTATTCCCTTGCTGCTTCCTCGCCAAATTCTATTATTTCCACTTTTTGCAGTATGGCTTCTACTTTTTCTTTTATTTTTTTCGAATTTACTCTTTCTGCTCCAAACAATAACTCTGTGCAAGTCACCGAGGATATCGTCAACTTATCCTTACTATGACTATTCAGATTATCCAACAATTGGGGAGATATTCCTTTTATCAGATAGCTGCAAATATCTGTGTCTAACATATACAGCATCAAAACAAATCCCTTTTCTGTGGCGCGTCGTTACCTCTTTTTAAATCAAAATCTTTATCACACGGCATTGCGTATATCTCATCCCAGGAGAGAGGCGACTTTTCTCTGATAATCAAGTCTTTTCCTTTTTTTAAGATACTTACAACCTTAGCTTTTAATCGAAATTCTTTCGGTATTCTGACAGCCTGAGAATTGCCGCTGTTAAACACTAACGTATCCATTATTTTCCCCTCCATTTTATGGTTATAGTATATATATAAAGTATATATTTGTCAATTATTGAGATGTGATTTCAATGAATAGACTAGTTTCCCAGAAGCGTGCAATGACGTCATCATGTTGGTGATTTTTAACTCATCACTCACCAATAACCCCCACGAGAAAGGAATTTTTGAACGAGCTCAGATTTTATCGCCTTCTAAAGCTATCAAATCGAATAATATTGTCATCTGATTTTGCGGAATCTTCTTCCTTATCGTCGGAAGACTTCGGCTTATCAGGATCCGAATCCGCATCGCTAAATCTCGGAGTAAACTGCAGTGCGAATTTCACCGAAGGATCGACAAACGCCGTCAGCGCGCTGAAAGGAACGAACAGAGGCTCACGAACGCTGTTAAAACTCAACTCAACCGAAAACCCCAGGCGCGAAACTTTTAAATTCCAGAATTGATGTTGAAGAACGATCATAACTTCTTCAGGATGACGTTCCTTCAAAAATCTCGGAATCTTTGTTTTCGGGTGATCTGTTCTGAATTGAATATAAAAATGATGGTTTCCAGATAACCCATCAACCGCAACATCTGAAAGAACTTCTTTTACCACGGAAACCAGAGCTTTTTGAACTAACTCATCATAATTAAAACCGGACAAATCCTTCTCCATCAATAATAAAATGGGGCGAGTGACTGGAATTGAACCAGCGACCTCCAGGGCCACAATCTGGCGCTCTAGCCAATTGAGCTACACTCGCCATGCACTCTGTCTTTTACCTGTTTTACAGTAAAAAGTCAAGAGTAAGACAGAAGCTCATGCCGATTTTTGCTGATGAAATATCGAGTTTAATATTCCGTTAACAAATCCCACTTCTCTCTTTTTGAAAAAGGATTTTGCAATTTCGATATACTCGTTAAAAACCACATTGGCAGGAATTTGATCGAAGAAAACCAACTCGCATGTTCCCAATCGCAACAGAGCCTGCATAACCTTGTCGAAACGATCGAAAGACCAATTTTTTGCAACATTTTTCTCGATTAATTTGTCTATTTCTTCCCTATGTTCCTTTGTTTTTGTGATTAACTCGGTAAAAAATTCCGAATCTATTTCATTTAGAGAAACTTCTTCGCTGATCAAAATTTGCGGATTTTTTTGCGCTTCTTCAATAACTTTTTCCAGCGTTTTGTTTTCAAATTCCGACCCATACATCGTTTGAATCGCGTAAAGTCTCGTCAAACCGCGCAGGCTGCTTTTTGATTTCTTCCGAAGATTTTCTCGCATTGTTGTCCTTTATCCCATACCCACGCGAGTGACTATAACTTAATTTAAAAAAATTTGAAACATCAATCGCAAATTAAATCCACCTCGCGCCGGTTCCGCAGATCAAAATTCCCTTGTCGCTTTGATTAATTCATTTGATAGAAAATCATACAAAAACAATCAGAGGTTGCTCATTAAATTAAAAAAATGCTACTATGACCCTCACATAATGATAATGGGAGTTAATCAAATGAAAAAAGTAATTTTGGCAGTTAATTTCATTTTGTTCTCGAGTGTTTTCGGAATGAAAGATCAAAGAGCAGAATGGTTCAATGCAGCAAGATCGGGTAATCTTGCGACAATAGATCGGATGATAAAGAATGGTATGGATCTGAACGTCAAAGACATGAGGGGTGAGACCGCTTTGATGATTGCAGCAGACAACGACAAATGGAAAGTGGTAGAGCGTCTTATTGCAGGCGATTTTTCCAAAGTTTTAGATATGCTCCTCGAATGGAAAAATTCCGGTCGCAAGTTGAGTGATAAGTCTATATTAAAATGGCAGGATCGGATTTCTAAAGCCGGCGCCGATGTTAATGCAAAAGATAAAGAAGGTCGAACAGCTCTGATGAAGGCCGTTAGGCGTTGTCTTTTTCGTGAGCAAGAGAAAATAGTAAAGCTGTTGATAGACAATGAC
>Ga0310786_10004712_pt1 | contig 18836 bp, 17 predicted proteins | sample AusTroGonzalo_MG_FD_203881 | JGI IMG/M metagenome (GOLD analysis project Ga0310786, IMG submission 203881) | Bovine rumen microbial communities from tropical cattle in Woodstock, Queensland, Australia - Gonzalo_03 (v2) (version 2) | ecosystem: Host-associated > Mammals > Digestive system >... | reverse complement strand
TCGCCTCGAGCGCCAGAGGATATACGCAAGCGGCCATGGCTCGGCAGATGTCGCATCACTGCTACAGGCTTCAGTACCTCATTTATCTCGTCGCGGTCATGCGCTTTTTGCGCAGCCGCCTGGGGCCTGGGGTTGATGTGTATGAGAGGATGGGCGGCGCCCTTTACCTGTTCATCCGCGGGGTGAGAAAGGGGGCGCCGGGGCAGGGAATCGTGTTCGACCGGCCGAGACGGGCCGTGCTCGAATGCCTGGATGATGCGCTCGATCATGGCTACAGCGAGGAAGTCGTTCGTCAATATGCCGCCGAGGTGCGCAAGGAGGATTGCCATGACTGATGCGGCATCTGTGACTTTGGATTCCGGGCTGCAGGCTCCTGAGCTTGAGGCGTTCCGCGCCCTTGGCAGGGTGCTGCTCAGGCTTGTGCCTGATCCGGCGGCACGGGAGGCCGCCCGGGATGCGCTTCTCTCTGTGATGACTGCGCTCGGGCAGAGCGAGCAGGAGGGGAGCGTCTGCGCAAGGCTCTCCAGAGCGGTTTCTGACAAGCGGGCGCTCGCGCCTCTCATCGGCTGCGGCCTTGCGGCAGACGCCGGCCAGAGTGTCGCAAGCGGCTGTGAGAGCAACGCCCCGATAGTGATCGATCTCGAAGGCGACCGGCTCTACCTGCAGCGCTCGTTTGCCGAGGAGCTCCGTCTGGCAGAGAGCCTGGTGCGGTATGCGTCGGCTGCGAAGGATTCTGTCTCCATGGCGGTGCAGGGGAAGATCGATGAGCTGGCAAGGGCGGACTATGAACGCTATGGCAAGGGAATTTCGTTCGAGGAGTTTCTTAAGGGACGCAAGGCGCAGGACGATGCCGTACGGCTGGCTGTGGAGCGGCGGCTGTCGATGATCTGCGGAGGCCCCGGAACGGGAAAGACAACGACGGTTGTCCGAATCCTCGAATGCCTGATGCTCGGTCAGCCGGGCATGAGCGTGGTGCTTGCCGCACCGACCGGCAAGGCCGCAAGCCGTGTGCTGCAGTCCGTGAGCGATGCCCTTGATGTTTCGACAGGAAGCTATCCACTCATGCAGGCAGCAATGCAGGACGAGCGGGTGACCGAGAGGACGATTCACAAGCTGCTCTGCAGCCCGAGACGTGATGGCGTGCGGCCCGACAGAAAGCATCCGCTAGAGGCCGACGTGCTCGTCGTTGATGAGGCATCCATGATGGAAATGTCGCTTGCCGTTCAGCTTTTTGACATACTGGATGCGGGACGCACGCGCGTCATCATTCTGGGCGATCAGCACCAGCTCGCCGCCGTGGGGCCGGGGTCCGTTCTTGCGGACATGACGGACGAGAAGGGGGTGCTCAGCAGCCTGGTGACCAGGCTCACCGTGAGCCATCGCTTTACGGACGAATCGCAGGTCGGAAGACTTGCTTTGGCCGTGAATGCGGGCAGGCTTGATGAGGCCGTTTCGGTGTTTGCTGACGAGAACGGCTCGAAGGACCGGGTGTCTCTCATCAGGGGGGGGAATTCACAGGTGCTTGCCTCAAAGGCACAGAACTGGGTCAGGAAATCTCTTGAAGCGTACGTTTGCGAGCTCGAAAAGGTTTGGAATGACGGCAGGCTTGAGCGGGATGACGAGTTTGAGGATGTATGCCGGACGCTCTGGAACCTTTTCAATGAAAGTCGGGCTCTTGCCGCCCAGAGAAAGGGCGATCTTGGTGTCGAATCTTTGAACGGGACTGCCGAAGCCTTCATTTGCAGCAGGCTGACGAAACTGTCCGGAGAGTGCGGAAATGTTCATGAATCCGGGGAGTTTTATTTTGGCCGGGCAGTCATCGTGTGCAAGAATTCCGAGGCACTTGGTGTGTACAACGGAGACGTTGGCATCATGGTGCCTGACAGCAGGGGGAACTTCATCGTGTACTTCGGAGACACAAAAAAGAGACTACCTGCAGCACTGCTCCCCGAACATGAGACGGCATTTGCCATCACGATTCACCAGTCTCAAGGATCAGAATACGACCGGGTAGCCGTCGTGATGCCAGCGTCAGCCGATTCAGGACTAGCAACGCGTGAGCTGCTCTATACAGCGATCACACGCGCCAAAAGAAGCGCGGATGTGTTCTGCGGACAGGCCGTTCTTGAAAAAGCGGTCGCAACAGCCACCGAACGCGAGGCGGGACTTGCAGACCGGCTCAGGCAGAAGATCAGCTAGCGGCGATGATGTCGCGGAGGCGGTGGCGGCATCATCATCGGCCCCCAGAACATCCCCGGCCAGCGGCTGTCGTTGTATAGCCGTTCCATCTCGAGTTCGTGCTGAAGCTGCACCTCGCGTCTTCTCTGGATCTCCAGGGCATATCTGAGATCCGTCTCAACATTGGCCGCCTCCCTGGGGCGGTCAATGTTCACCCGGAAGACACGGCTGTCGCCGCATAGCATGATGGGCGATGAGGTTGACGCTTGGGCTCCCGACCTCCAGGTGTATGTGACGCCTGGAATTCTTGCGCAACGGTCGATCGGATTGCGGCTCGCGTTGAGAGCGTCATCATCAAAAACAACATCAGTGGGCGTCTCGCCGAATACCTGGCCGGAAGCGCCGGTGACGATGGCTCCCGGAATGTCGCTCGTGAAACTGACGGTTGTCTGGCAACCGGCAAGCAGCGCGGCACAGGGCAGCGCAAGCAGTGTTCTGAGGATCGTGCGCATGGGATTCTCTCCGCAAAGCCTCTAGGCAATCTCCTTAATTGTATGACTGCGCAGTCAAGTTTTCGATGCGTTTTCCCGTGAATTTCCGAACTTGGAAATCGCCTCAAAACAGTTGTGGCATACTGCCCCACAATGCGGTTTTTCGGTCGCCTCATCAGTGAGGAGGGCTGACTTTCGACCGTTTCACAAACAATCAAAGAACAGACCATGGCAAAGACCCTTTACGACAAACTTTGGGACGAGCATGTTGTTGATACTGAGCCTGACGGCACGACAACGCTCTACATTGACCGTCATCTGATTCACGAGGTGACCAGCCCGCAGGCTTTTGAGGGTCTAAAGCTGCAAAAGAGAAAGCCCTGGCGCATCAGCTCGATTGTTGCCACCGCCGATCACAACACACCGACGACCGGCTGGGAGCGCGGCATGGACGGCATTACCGATCCGATCGCGCACCTGCAGGTTGAAACGCTCGACAAGAACATCCGCAGCGCGGGTTGCGCAGCCTACTTCCCTTTCATGGATCGCGGCCAGGGTGTCATTCACGTGATGGGACCCGAAGAGGGCGCAACGCTTCCCGGCATGACGGTCGTGTGCGGCGACAGCCACACTTCGACCCACGGCGCCTGCGCCGCTTTGGCGTTCGGCATCGGTACCTCGGAAGTGGAGCACGTTCTTGCCACCCAGACGCTGGTCACCAAGAAGAACCGCAACATGCTGGTCCGCGTCGAGGGCCGCCTTGCTCCGGGACTTACCGGCAAGGATCTGGCGCTTGCCATCATCGGCAAGATCGGCACTGCGGGCGGTACGGGGTGCACGATCGAGTTCGCCGGACAGGCTATCCGGTCGCTGTCCATGGAAGGGCGCATGACGCTCTGCAACATGGCGATCGAGGCCGGCGCCCGCTCCGGTCTTGTTGCCGTTGATGAAAAGACAATTGAATACATGCGCGGCCGTCCCCTCGCTCCGACTGGCGAGCTCTGGGATCAGGCGGTTGCCTACTGGAAGACGCTGCACAGCGACGAGGGCGCCAAGTTCGATGTCGTGGTCGAGATGCGCGCCGAAGAGGTAAGGCCCATGGTGACCTGGGGCACGTCCCCCGAGATGGTGACCTCGGTCGACGGCGTTGTTCCCGATCCTGAAAAGCAGCTGGATCCCGTGAAGCGTGAGGGATGGGAGCGCGCGCTCAAGTACATGGGACTTGAGCCTGGCACGCCCATCGTCGACATCAAGCCCGACCATATGTTCATCGGCTCCTGCACGAACGGCCGCATCGAGGATCTGCGCATTGCAGCCTACGTTGTGAGAAAACTCGGCCGCAAGGTGGCTCCCACGGTCGCCCAGGCGCTCGTGGTGCCGGGCTCGGGTCTGGTAAAGCTGCAGGCCGAGAAGGAAGGTCTTGACATGATCTTCAAGGATGCTGGCTTTGAGTGGCGCGAGCCTGGCTGCTCGATGTGCCTTGCCATGAATGCGGACCGCATCAATGCGGGCGACCGCTGCGCCTCGACCTCCAACCGCAATTTCGAAGGTCGACAGGGCAAGGGCGGACGCACTCACCTTGTGAGCCCGGCCATGGCAGCGGCTGCCGCCGTGATGGGGCATTTCGTTGATGTGACCAAGCTTTTCTAAGGAGCCCAAAATGGAAAAACTGACAGTTCATACCGGTTTGGTTGCTCCGCTTGACCGCAGCAACGTGGATACCGATGCGATCATCCCCAAGCAGTTCCTGAAGTCCATCTATCGCACGGGCTACGGTCCCAACTGCTTTGATGAGTGGCGCTACCTCGACAAGGGCGAGCCCGGGATGGACAACAGCAAGCGTCCGCTCAATCCGGATTTCGTTCTGAACGAGCCCCGCTATCGGGGCGCAAGCATTCTGCTCGCCCGCAAGAACTTCGGCTGCGGCTCGAGCCGCGAGCATGCCCCCTGGGCGCTGCTGCAGTATGGTTTCAGGGCTGTGATTGCCCCGAGCTTTGCCGACATCTTCTATTCCAACTCCCTCAAGAACGGCCTCGTTCCGGTTCCGCTCAACGAACTGGTGATCGACCGCCTTTTTGAGGCCTGCAAGCAGACGGTCGGCTACAAGCTCACGGTCGATCTTGACCGCCAGCTCGTGATTGAACCCGACGGCAAGGCCACCCCGTTTGAGATTGCCGCGTTCCGCCGCTGGGCCATCATGAACGGGTATGACGACATCGGCATCACGCTTGCAAGCAAGCAGGACAAGATCCGTGCCTTCGAGAGCGAACGGCTTGCCGCCAAGCCTTGGCTTGCCAAGACGCTCAACTGGCAGGACAAGTAAACGGTTTATTGAGTAGCAAAGGAAGTTTTCTCATGACTAAGAAGATTGCAGTGCTCCCTGGTGACGGCATCGGTCCGGAGATCGTTGAACAGGCGGTCAAGGTTCTCAATGCCCTGGGCGAGTCCTTTGAAATGGAATACGCCGATGTCGGCGGTGTTGCCTACGCCAATCACGGGCATCCCCTGCCCGACAGCACGCTCGCGCTGGCTAGGTCCGCTGATGCCGTGCTGTTCGGCGCGGTCGGCGATTTCCGCTATGACAATCTCGAGCGTCGTCTGCGCCCCGAGCAGGCCATTCTGGGCCTGCGCAAGGGCATGGGGCTTTTTGCCAACCTGCGTCCGGCCAAGTGCTTCAACGAGCTCGTTGGCGCTTCGACGCTGCGTCCCGAAGTGGTCGGCGGCCTGGATCTTCTGATTGTCCGCGAGCTGACCGGAGACATCTATTTCGGTACGCCTCGCGGCCGCCGTGCGGCGCCTGACGGCCCGTTTGCCGGCGCTCTTGAGGGCTTTGACACGATGCGATACACCGTTCCTGAAATCGAGCGCATTGCCCGCGTGGCCTTCGAGGCCGCCCGCAAGCGCCGCGGCAAGGTGACGAGCGTTGACAAGGCCAATGTGCTTGAAACAAGCCAGTTGTGGCGCGACACGGTGATCGAGGTGGCCAAGGAGTATCCCGACGTCACGCTTGAGCACATATACGTCGACAATGCCGCCATGCAGCTGGTGCGCGCTCCCAAGGCGCTTGACGTGGTGCTGACCGGCAACATTTTTGGCGACATCCTGTCCGACGAGGCTTCGATGCTTTCCGGCTCGATCGGCATGCTCGCATCGGCTTCGCTCAACGACCAGAAGCAGGGCCTTTTCGAGCCTTCGCACGGGTCTGCTCCCGACATCGCCGGCAAGAACATCGCCAATCCGATCGCAACGATCCTGTCTGCGGCCATGATGCTTCGCTACAGCCTTGACATGGCCGAACAGGCCGACCGGATCGAGGCGGCTGTGCAGCAGGTTCTGCAGCAGGGCCTGCGCACTGGAGACATCATGAGCGAGGGCTGCAAGCGCGTCCTTTGCTCGGAAATGGGCGATGCGGTCCGCAACGCGCTGAAGTAAAACATTCATTTTGACTAGAAAGGAGACATCATCATGATCCTAGGTATGGTTGGCTGGCGAGGCATGGTCGGCAGCGTTCTGATGGGACGCATGCAGGAGGAAAACGATTTTGCGCTCGTTGACAAGACGATCTTCTTCTCCACTTCCGCCGCCGGCGGCAAGGCTCCCGACGTTGCTAACGCCGAGCCCGTTCTTGCCGATGCCAAGGATATTGCCGCGCTTGCCAAGTGCGACGTGATCATCTCCTGCCAGGGCGGCGACTACACCAACGAGATCCATCCGCAGCTTCGCGCCTCGGGCTGGAAGGGCTATTGGATTGACGCAGCCTCCGCTCTTCGCATGAAGGACAATGCGGTCATCATTCTCGATCCGGTGAACATGCACGTGATTCAGGACTCGCTCAAGAAGGGCGTGCGCGACTTCATCGGCGGCAACTGCACGGTTTCCCTGATGCTGCTTGCTTTGGACGGCCTGATCAAGGCTGACCTCATCGAGTGGGTGAGCTCCATGACCTACCAGGCTGCCTCCGGCGCCGGTGCGCAGAACATGCGCGAGCTGCTCAGCCAGATGGGCTATCTGAACGCCGCCGTCAAGGAGGAGCTTGCCGCTCCCCGCCATCCGATCCTTGACATTGACCGCAAGGTCACCGAGTGCTTCGCCAAGCCCGATTTCCCGCAGGCTGCCTTCGGCGCCGCGCTTGCCGGCTCGCTCATCCCCTGGATCGACAAGGATCTCGGCAACGGCCAGTCCCGTGAAGAGTGGAAGGGCGGCGCTGAGGCCAACAAGATTCTTGGTCTGCCCGCCAACGGACAGCCTGGGTCTCTCACGGTCGAAGGTCTGTGCGTGCGCGTCGGTTCGATGCGCTGCCACAGTCAGGCTCTCACGATCAAGCTGAAGAAGGACGTGTCGGTTGAAGAGATCGAGCGTCTGCTCGACAGCGCGAACGAGTGGGCCTATGTGGTTCCCAACCGTCGCGAAGAGTCGATTGCCGAACTCGCTCCCTCGAAGATCTCCGGAACGCGCCGCATTCCGATCGGCCGCATCCGCAAGCTCGCCATGGGGCCGCAGTACATCAGCGCCTTCACGGTTGGCGACCAGCTCCTCTGGGGTGCCGCCGAGCCGCTGCGCCGCATGCTGCGCATCGCCCTTGACTACGAAAAGGCCTAAGGCGCCCCTCTTGTCTGCCTGAGGCAGACGAGGCACCAAAAGAGCTTCCCGTCTCGCGATCGGGGAGCTCTTTTTTTCCCAAGAAGATCGGGGGCGGCTCTAGGCCGATGCGAGCGCCTCGCGCTCGGCAATCGAAAAGAATGACCGGGAGGTCTTGGCGGGCTGGGCGAATGCCGGAAGATCAGCAACCTTCAATTTTCTCAGCATGGGAATTCCGCGAGCCTTGAGCGTGACGAAGAGGTGCCCGTCAAAAAGCCAGCTCTGATGCGGGAGAATGGCGATGCGCGACTGCATGGCTGTCGGGGTGCCCATTTCGGAAAAAGACCGGATGACGATCACGCGAAGTCCACCCTGGGCAATGCGCCTCAATGCTGCAAGCAGCTGATACTGTTCGCCTGCAAACCCGTCGCTCATGTCCAGAACGATGGTTCCGGCATTGTTCCGGATCGCCTGCTGCAGGCCGAGAAGCACCTGGCCGGCATCAGGGGCGGCAAAGAAAAACTGATTGGCCAGTCCAGAGCCGTTCTTCTTGATGAGGTTCACAAACCGCACGAAGGATGCGCCGGAGGGGAGGATCCAGACGACATCCCCGTGCGATTTGAGAAGCGGGAACAGAACGCGGTATGCAAGGCTGCTGTCTGCGTTGATTTCTAGCGAACTGCCAAGTTCCGGACTTTCGTCTTGAAGCCAGCTGGAAAATGAAACCGTGTTGTTGAAGAAGATCCTGGACATGACAGACTCGCCGAAAAAAAGTTTTTGATGAGCCAACGATAGGGAGGGCGATCGGTCCGGTCGAACGGTTTTTCCGAGCTTTTGATCCAGTGAAATGCAGAGGTTTGACCGGCCGTGATGCGGTTTCGTCTACGACTCGTGGGGGTTTCGGCGCCTGTTGGCACAAGAGCCGCCGCAGTCAGACGCCCTGCGAAGTGGATCAATAAGCCCGATTGATCCAGCTGGCAGCTTTGATCTGGCGCAAGGAAGACTTCAATACCGCCAGGGGGCGGGTCTCGGGACTGTGTCGTTCTGATGGATTTTTCGCACGAGTCCCTTGATTTCCATGGAGAGCAAGGCGTAAAATCACGACCTTTCGAGCGCCTTGGAAGGACTCCGGGGCGCTTCATTTTGAAAACCAGGCGCCTGGTACGGGCGCCGCAATGATTGAAAAAAAGAGGAAAAAATGGTCGTTATTCGCCTTTCCCGTTCCGGCGCCAAGAAGCGTCCCTTCTACAACATCGTTGCCACCGATTCCCGCAATCGCCGCGACGGCCGCTTCAACGAGCGTCTTGGCTTCTACAACCCGATGGTTGCCGAAGGTGCCCAGCGTCTGACCTACAACGCCGAGCGCGTTGCCTTCTGGGTCAAGAACGGCGCCAAGCTCTCTGATACCGTTGCCCGCATCATCAAGGTCGAGGGCAAGGCTCAGCAGGCTGCCTAATCAAAGATTTCTCGCTGGAGACTCTGCCCACAATTCATCGACTGCTTGCGGTTCCTTTCGTCCGTGATGCCGTGCCTCCCGTGTCAAAGCACACTCGAATGCATCCGGCGGTTTTCCTCTTTGGTTAAGAACCGGTATCTACCTGCAGAAAAGTGAAGCTGGCGTGTCTCCAGTAAAATCCAAAACGGTCTTTCGGGTGTCTCCGGAGACCGTTTTTTCATAACGCCTTTTTTCTATGACTGATCAACAAGAACTGCTTCCCATCGCAAGAACCGGCGGTGCCTACGGAGTGCGCGGCTGGGTCCGCATAATTCCCTTCGAGGAGGGCGAGCCGCTCTTTGCCACCAAGACCTGGCACTTCATTGCCATGAACGGTGCGCAGCGGATACTCTCCGTTCATGAGCTCAAGGAGCACGGCACGCAGCTGATCGCCAAGTTCGACGGGATTGACAGCAAGGAGGATGCCGATCGGCTGAGAGGCCGCATCGCTCTTCTTCGCGAGGATTTCCCCGAGCTTGAAGAAGAGGACGAGCACTGGGCAGTCGACATTATTGGCTGCCGAGTGATCAACCTTGAGGGCGAGGAGCTTGGCGTGGTTGCGGACATCAGCGACAACAGCGTCCAGGACATTCTTGTCGTTCGCGGCACCAAGGGGGATGCTGCCGTCGAGTACCTGATTCCCGTCGTCGAGCAATATGTTGAAGAGATCGACACCGAGGGCCAGGTGATTCGCGTCGACTGGCATTCTGACTGGCTCTGAAGGATCTGCGGCCATGCGCTTTGACGTCATCACGCTCTTTCCGGAGGTTTTTTCGGCGATCACCGACTCGGGCATCACGGCCCGCGCGAGAAAGCGCGGTCTCTGGAACGTGCATTTCTGGAACCCTCGCGATGTCACGACGGATCTTCACAGGACGGTGGACGACCGGCCGTTTGGCGGCGGCCCGGGCATGGTGATGATGGCCGAGCCCCTTGCGCTCACGCTTGAGATGATCCGAAAGGCGGGCAATCACGGGCCCGTGATCTCTTTTGCCCCCAATGGAAAGCGCCTGACCGATGAGCGAGTCCGGGAGTTTTCATCGGTTCCTGGCGGCGAAGTCGTTCTGGTCTGCGGACGCTATGAGGGAATCGACGAGCGTTTTTTGCAGACCTTTGTCGATGAGCAGATCAGCCTCGGAGACTTCGTGCTCTCAGGCGCGGAGCTGCCCGCATGCTGCCTGATGGATGCGATCATCCGTCAGCTTCCGGGAGCGATCAAGGATCTCTCGAGCCTGGATGAATCGTTTGCCACCGGGCTGCTCGACGCGCCGCACTACACTCGGCCCGAGGTCTGGCGGGGACAGACGGTGCCCGAAGTGCTCTTGAGCGGACATCACGCCAATATTGCACAGTGGACCCGGGAAAAATCTTTGGAGAAAACTTCCCAAAGCCGGCCCGATATGATTAAAATTGCGCGTTCCCTTGGGCAGCTGTCCAAGAAGGACGAGGCGTTTTTGGAAAAAATCAAATAACGTCAACGCATTCAGTGGGCCGCACGCGTGCGGCCTTCCGTTAATAAAACCCATCCTCTGAGCGGCGATTTTGAAAAAACAACAGGCCGCTGAATGATGGTATTGGAGATAATGATGAACATCATCCAGACTCTGGAACAGGAAGAGATCGCCCGTTTGACTCAGGGCAAGACCATCCCCGATTTCCGTGCCGGTGACACGGTTGTCGTGCAGGTGAACGTGATCGAAGGCGAGCGCAAGCGCGTTCAGGCTTTTGAGGGCGTCGTGATTGCTCGCCGCAATCGCGGTCTGAATTCCTCCTTCATCGTCCGCAAGATCTCGAGCGGCGAAGGTGTTGAGCGTACGTTCCAGCTCTATGCGCCGACTCTTGCTTCGATCCAGGTCAAGCACTATGGCGACGTTGCTCGTTCCAAGCTGTACTACCTGCGCAGCCGTTCCGGCAAGTCCGCCCGCATCCGCGAGCGCATCGTGCGCAAGGAAGCTGCCTAACCGACAGTTTCCTGGTAACAGGCAAAAGAAAACCTCCGGCGTCAAGCCGGAGGTTTTTTTTCGTGGGCCGGCAGCCGCAGACTAATGCGTTGCCTCGCTCTCGTGGCCCTTGAAGGCGGGTTCGGTGAACATCTCTTTGGCGTCCACCTTGTCAAAAAGATAGGTCGATCCGCAGAACTCGCAGCGAACCTCGATCTTGCCTCGTTCGGCGATGATGGAATCCACTTCCTCGCGGCCCAGGCTCTGCACCATCTTTGCGACCGACTGACGCGAGCAGCGGCAGGAGAACGTCGGGTGTAGCGTATCCATGACCTTGGGATTGTCCTCCCAGAAGAGCCGCGTGGCGATGTCGGATGCGTCCAGCGCGAGCAGCTCTTCGGCCTTCACCGTCTGGGCGATGATGACAAGCGAGGCGAATCCTTCCGGATCGATATCCTCATCGGGCATCGTGCCGCCGGTTGCAGCAACCTGCTGCAGCAGCACGCCACCGCAGCTTGCCTCGGAGGCGGCAAGCCAGAGGCGGGTTTCAATCTGTTCAGACTGGGTCATGTAACTCTCGACAGCCTCAGCGACGGATCCGTCACCCAGGGGGACGACGCCCTGGTAGGGCTGTTCGCCCGGGCGTCTGTCCGCAGTGTCAAGCACGATGGCGCATCGGCCGTTGCCGCTTGCGTTCACCATCTGCTTGAACGTGATGTCCCCGCGGATCGTTTCGGACGGAACTCTCAGCTGGGCCGTGGCGCGGGCGACAAGTCCGGACCTCACCTCGACAATGGCGAGCTTGACGGCGCCGTCGCCCTGAAGCTGAAGCACGAGCGAACCCTCAAACTTCAGGCTGGCGGCCAGCATGACGGCTGCAGCTGTCATCTCTCCAAGCATCTTCTTGACGGGCAGCGGCAGGTCCTGATTGTGAACCATGGAGGCCCAGGCCTGATCCATGTGCAGCACCTGTGCGCGGCAATTCTTTTTCGGGAAAAACAGTTTCAATAATTTGTCAGTCATCTTTTTTTATTCACAGTGTTGGCAACGAAATCGGGACGTGCGACGGGGGGCTGCATCCCCATAGGCGGTTGACTCTAGGGTGTATTTGGGAGGTGAGCCAGCGCGTTGTGTGATAGTCTGAAACGAAAGATTTCACCGTGCACGCAGAAGTGCGCATTCTAACCAAGCGCCGCAGGCAGGGATGGGGAAAGGACAGAAAGTGAAGTTTGATCTGCACATGCATTCAACGAGCAGCGACGGCGAACTTGATCCGGCTGCTCTGATGCGATACGCCCATGATGAGTGCGGGGTGGAGATGGCAGCGCTCACCGATCACGACACGCTGGGGGGCCTGGAGGCCGCATCTGAAGAGGCGGCAAGGCTCGGCATGCGTTTTGTGAACGGCATTGAAATTTCCTCTCTCTGGGCCGACAGATGCATTCACATCGTGGGACTGCGTGTCGATCCGGACAATGAGAAGCTGGCAAGGCTGGCTGGAGGCATTTCCGCCCAGCGATCGGCTCGCGCCGTGAAAATCGCCGAAAGGCTGGAGCATCTGGGCTTTCCGAACCTGTATGGAAAGGCGCTCAAGTACGCACGCAATCCGGCGATCATCTCCCGCATGCATTTTGCCCAGGCCATGACGGTTGAAGGGTATGTCGAGCACCTGCAACAGGCCTTCGACCGGTACCTGGGAGACGGAATGCCCGCGTTCATCCCCACGCGCTGGCCGCCGCTAGCCGAGTCTGTGGCGGCGATCCGCGACGCTGGAGGCATTGCCGTGCTGGCGCATCCCGGCCGCTATCGGCTCAACGAGCAATGGCAGTTTGACGGCTTGATGACTGATTTTCAGAATGCAGGCGGCAGGGCGATCGAGGTTGTGAGCGGTAGCCAGAGTTCGCAATACACCGAGATCTGTCTTGCGGCGGCACAGCGCTTCGGGTTCTATGCCTCGAGCGGCTCGGATTTTCACAGCCGTTCGGGCAAACGTCCTCTGCCGGGAACTCAGGGAGAGCTGCCCGGCGGCGTGAAGACGATTCTGGAACTGCTGCAGAGCCTGGCCTAGTGGCGCTTTTCTTCGCCGATCAAGTGCAGGCTGTCGTACTCGCGCTGGTTGCGCTGGTGCTTGAGGATCACAAGCCCCATGCAGACGGCAACGAACAGGCCGAAGGTGATCATCGTGCCCTGCACTGAGAGCCCCGACTTGATGAGCAGCGCGTAGCCGCCCAGCATGGTGAGGATCGAGGAGTTCTCATTGAAGTTCTGCACCGCGATGGAGCGGCCGGCGCTCATCAGCACGTGTCCGCGGTGCTGCAGCAGCGCGTTCATCGGAACCACGAAGAAGCCCGCGAGAACCCCGACCAGAATCATGATGAGACCGGCGATGACAATGCCGAAGCTGATGTTCAGCCCGAAGATCGAGAACGAGCCCGTCACCGTCTGGATGTCGTAGAAACTCGTTGCCGAGACAACCAGGCCCATGGCCATGCCAAGCGGCAGCACCGTCAGGGACTTCTTGAGCGGAATGAAGACGGCTGCTCCGGCTGCGCCGAGCGCGACGCCGACCGACACGACGGCCTGCAGAATGGCGCCTTGAGAAAGATTCATGCCGAGGTTGACTTCCGCCCACTTGAGCACGAGGAACTGCAGCACGGCGCCGGCACCCCAGAACAGGGTTGTCACGGAAAGCGAAATCTGGCCGAGCCGGTCCTTCCAAAGAATGGCGCAGGAGTGAGCAAAGTTTTTGACGCTGTCGACCGGGCTGAAGGAGCTGCGGGGATAGCGGGCTCCCGTATCGGGAATCGCCAGATTGACGGCGGCAGCGGCAGCGTAGATGAGGACGATGACTGCGATTGCAGCCTCGGGATGCGTGCTGATGCCCAGAGCGTCAAGGTGTGCGCCGTGCAGGATGATGTCCGCCACGGACGGGTGGATCAGCACGCCGCCGAGGACAACACCCAGAATGATGGAGACGACGGTAAGCCCTTCCATCCAGCCGTTGGCAATCACGAGTTTTTCAGCCGGGAGCAGTTCGGTGAGGATGCCGTATTTTGCAGGGGAGTAGGCTGCGGCGCCGATGCCGACCACGGCGTATGAGAGCAGGGGATGAGAGCCAAAGAGCATCATCAGGCAGCCGACCACTTTGATCGCATTGGTGATGAACATCACGTGTCCCTTGGGCATGAGGTCTGCAAAGATGCCCACCCAGGCCGCGAGCAGCACGTAACTGATGACGAAGAACAGCTTGAGAAGGGGCGTCATCCAGTCCGGAGCATTCAGACTGGTCAGCAGTGCGATGGCTGCGATCAGCAGTGCGTTGTCTGCCAGGGACGACAGAAACTGCGCACTTAAAATTGTGTAAAAGCCACGCTTCATAATCCGGTGAGACTCTTAATAAATACGCAAATTTTGAGCAGTTTAGCGAGTTTTGATGCTCGGGGAGCGGCGCGGGGAGGAAAACGAGAATTCCCGGCGTCGTGTTTTATGCCTCTTTTGGAATGAATTTGCGAGACAAAAATCTGATGCCGCTTCAGCCGACATGCGCGAATTCGTTTAGGATTCCGGGTTCTGCTCAAAAACAATGGCAACGCAGAAGTCAAGAAAGAAAGGGTTGACGAATGACCAGACCAATTTACGTGACGATTCACAGGGAAGCCCTCCGCAATAATCTCCAGACTGTCCGCAAGGCAGCGGGTGACCGCGCCGTCTGGGCGGTCGCCAAGGCGAATGCCTACGGACATGGACTGAGCAATGCCGTTCAGACGTTCACTGAGGCTGATGGACTTGCCCTTCTGGAGGTCAGCGAGGCTGTTCGAGCACGTGAGTACGGCTGGCAGAAGCGAATCTTGCTTCTAGAGGGCTTCTTTGACGAGCAGGAGCTCTCTGTGATCGAACAAAACCGGGTTGAAACGATTGTGCACAGCGACTGGATGATCGACATGCTCAGAAAGCACGCCCCCTTCAAGGACCTTCGCTGCCACGTCAAGATCAACACGGGGATGAACCGCCTCGGCTTCAGGCCCGACCAGTACGAGGCTGTTGTCGAGAAGCTCTCCGCTATTGCCGGCGTCACTGTCTGCGGCGCCGTGACTCACTTTGCCAATGCAGAGCTCTCGTATGCCAAGGGCGGCCCAGCGACCTTTGACAAGCAGCTGGGCAGGATGAAGTCGATCGGTGAGTTCAAGGGTGAGGAGTGCTTTGCCAATTCCGCAGCGACGCTTTTTCATCCCGAGGTCGGCGGAGACGCAGTGCGAGCTGGCGTCATTCTCTATGGCGTGAGCCCGGACTCAAGCGTGTCCGAGCGCGACCTGAACGTTCGCCCCGCGATGACGTTTGCCGCCAGAATCATTGCCATCCAGAACATCGAGGCAGGGCAGGCCGTGGGATACGGTTCCCGCTGGATCGCCGAGCGGCCGAGCCGCATTGCCGTGGTGGCCTGCGGCTATGCCGACGGCTATCCGAGATCCATGCCGAACGGCGCTCCCACCTGGGTGGAGGGAAAGATCGCGCCGCTCGTCGGAGCGACCAGCATGGACATGCTGGAAATCGACGTCACGGATGTGCCGCAGGCCAAGGTCGGCAGCATTGTTGAGCTCTGGGGCGAGCATGTGCCCGTCAATGAGGTTGCAAAGCTCTGCGGCACGATCGGCTATGAGCTGCTGTGCGCCCTTGCCCCGCGCGTCAACGTTCGCGTCGACGAGGAGTAGGCAATGGCCAAGGCAAAGGCCCGGGTGGAGTATGTCTGTTCGGATTGCGGCGGTTCAAGCATCAAGTGGCAGGGCAAGTGCCCGCACTGCGGTGCCTGGAACACGATGAAGGAATTCCGTATTCCCTCGGGAACCGTGGCAGAGCGCTTCGGCTCGGAGCGGCACCGGGTTCAGGGCCTTGTCCAGACCACCGAAGTGGTCGACCTCTCTGAGGTGGATGCGCGGGAGCTGCCCCGCATCCCGACCGGTTTTGAGGAATTCGACCGGGTGATGGGCGGTGGCCTTGTTCCGGGGGGCGTGAGCCTAATTGGCGGAGACCCCGGTATCGGCAAGTCGACGTTGCTGCTGCAGGTGATGAGCCGTCTGGTGTCGCAAGGCCGCAGCGCCCTCTATGTCTCTGGGGAAGAGTCCGCCGGACAGGTCGCGATGCGTGCCAAGCGTCTTGGAATCGACCCGCAAGGGCTCAAGCTCATGAGTGAAATCGAGCTTGAAAAGATTGAGAAGGCGCTCCTAGAGGGCGCTCCCGAATTTATTGTCATTGATTCGATCCAGACCCTGTTCAGCAGCGCACTGGACAGCGCCCCTGGCAGCGTTACCCAGGTCCGGGAGTGTTCGGCGCGGCTCACGAGACTTGCAAAAAGCGCCGGCGTGACGCTCTTTTTCGTCGGACATGTCACCAAGGACGGCAGTCTGGCCGGTCCCCGGGTGCTTGAGCACATTGTCGATACAGTCCTTTATTTCGAAGGTGACCAGCATTCCAATTTCAGGCTCGTCAGAGCGTTCAAGAATCGCTTTGGCGCAGTGAACGAGCTTGGCGTATTCGCCATGACCGACCGCGGCCTGCGCGGCATCTCAAATCCCTCGGCGATCTTCTTGTCCGAGCACCGCGAGGGTGTTCCCGGAAGTGTCGTGATGGTGACCCAGGAAGGCACGCGCCCTCTGCTGGTTGAGGTGCAGGCGCTGGTCGATGGCACGCATCTGCCTTCGCCCAAGCGGCTTTGCGTGGGACTCGATCCCCAGCGCCTGGCAATGCTGCTCGCAGTGCTGCACAGACACGCGGGAATGAGCTGCTTTGACCAGGATGTCTTCGTAAACGCCGTCGGCGGCGTGAAGATCACCGAGCCGGCAAGCGATCTTGCCGTGCTGCTCGCCGTCTGCAGTTCGATTGCGGACCGGCCGATGCCCAGGGGACTGGTTGCCTTCGGCGAAGTGGGGCTTGCCGGAGAAATACGCCCCGCTCCCAGAGGCCAGGAACGTCTTCGGGAAGCCGCCAAGCTCGGCTTTTCCATCGCCGTGATTCCAAGGGCGAATGCGCCGAAGACTCCAATCGAGGGGTTGGAGATCATCGCTGTCGATCGCATTACGGATGCACTCTCGGCAGTTCGTGAACGCGCCTGAAAACCGCGAGGGAATCCTTTAGAGCTCTGCTAAAATGCAGAGCTCTTTGAATCAGCATTTGGCAAAAAATCATCATGAAAATCACGAAGCTTCTTTCCCTGGAATCTGTTCCGGCACCGACTCTTCTTGCCCGTGCCGACAAGATCGTTCTGACCTTTGATCAGCGCCTTCAGGCTCCCGCGTCCTTTACGACTGTTGCAGGAGTCGAACTGGAAAACGCCCTTGGCGAGACCCGTCCCCTCGAGGTTGATGACGTGCTCGTGGACGAGCGCGGCCATTTCTATGTCGTCAAGGCCGGCGTGGAGACCATTCTCAAGGTGACGGGCGACATGGATCTGATGCAGCAGGCCGTCTATGCGCTGACAGCTCGCGGCATTCGCGTCGCTCAGGCCGAGGGTGGCTTCGCCCTGCCGCTCAATGACCAGCTGAAGAGCCTGCTTGAGAGCGTCGGCCTCACCGTGACGCCTGCCGAGGCTCCGTTTGAGCCTGTTCCACTGCCGCGCCATCACGGCGGCTGCGGCTGTGGCTGCGGCGGCCATCACCACCATCACCACGATGGGGAGTGCGGCTGCGGTCACCACCATCACGATCACGAGGCAGGCGAATGCTGCTGTGGGCATCATCACGGTGAAGGAGAGGAATGCGGCTGCGGCCACCACCATCATGATCATGCAGAAGGCGAGTGCGGCTGCGGACATCATCACGGCGAAGGAGAGGAATGCGGCTGCGGCCACCACCATCATGATCATGCAGAAGGCGAGTGCGGCTGCGGACATCATCATGGAGAAGGGGAGAAATGCGGCTGCGGCCACCATCATGACCACGGGCAGCAAAAGCAGTAGGAATTGCTCCTAGGCTATTTGCTAAAATGCGCGCCCTGACCTTTTTCAGGCCGGGGTGCTTGCGGGAGTGGCGAAATTGGTAGACGCACCAGGTTTAGGTCCTGACGCCGGTTAAAGGCGTGTCGGTTCAAGTCCGGCCTCCCGCACCAAGCAAAAATTCGAGAAGTTCAAAAAGGGCGACCCTGCTGACCGGCAAGGTCGCTTTTTTGCAATTTTTGCGCCTCGAATCAAATCGAAGCGAAACAATGGGGTGCTTGAGCGCACCAGAAGGCGTTTTGAGTCTTTTGTCTGACATAGAATTGCCTCGTCGACACCTAAAACTGGTAGTGCCATCATGCAAGCTCGATTTCCTCTTGTCTCGGGCGGCCGCCTGAGAACCTCCCTGATCCTTACCCTGTCCTGTCTGGGCGCTCTGCCGGCGTTTTCTTCCGACGCGTTTCGCATCTGGGGCGTGAGCAGTCCGGCGGTTGACTCGTGGCGCAATGGAATCTCCCTCTCCCTCAATATGGATGCCGCGCGCTGCAAGCAGCTGTACGGCAACAAATGGTATGCCGGATGCGCTGCACCCGCGCCCGGCATCGAGGGACAGCGGGCAGAGGTCACAATGACGCCTCGGGCCGAGGGCGTCTGGCGCTGGAGTTCTCCGACCACGCTCAGGTTCTATCCGAAGACAAGCCTTGCTCCTAGAACGCGTTATGTCATTTCGCTCGGTGCGCTTCCCATGTCCGAGCGGATCAAGGTTGCCAGGGAAGTGGCCTATACCACTCAGCCTCAGGCTGTGAGGATCGACAAGGAGACACTGTGGATCGATCCTTCCAGGAAGGCGGCGCATGCGATTTCTGTTCCTCTTCGGTTCATATGGCCCGTCAACAAGGCGGAAATGGAGAAGCGGATACATCTGGAGCCGGTTTCCAAGACAAGCGGCCTCACCCTTTCCGCTCCGAAGTTTGTGTGGAACGCCTCGGCTGACGAGGTTGTGGTTTCGGCATCCATCCTTTCCCTTGGAAAGAACAATTCGGAAGCTCAGATCCTTGTCGACGGCATTCCGAGATTCAGCTGGCAGGACGGCGAGCGGCAAATCCAGAAGACCGCCCAGGGCGCGAAGCCCCAGGCCGTATCCCGCATGGCGGTGACCGGCACGAGCAGACTGATGGACGTTCAGTCGATGCGCATTGCAAGCGCCTACAGCGACACGCTGGGCCGCG
>Ga0310786_10004711_pt1 | contig 18840 bp, 15 predicted proteins | sample AusTroGonzalo_MG_FD_203881 | JGI IMG/M metagenome (GOLD analysis project Ga0310786, IMG submission 203881) | Bovine rumen microbial communities from tropical cattle in Woodstock, Queensland, Australia - Gonzalo_03 (v2) (version 2) | ecosystem: Host-associated > Mammals > Digestive system >... | reverse complement strand
AAAAACGTGCGTAGTTTTTGCCCTTTCATTCGTGTAATAAGTGAAAGCCGATGAAAGGCTTTCGGAAAGGAGAGTGTCAATGGACAACGGTGCAAGTAGCTACCGCCGTTTCCGTGACAATGGTGACGAAAGCGGTCTCGTTGAGATAATAAGGGACTACAAGGACGGACTGATACTCTACCTTGCGAGCATAGTCGGCAATATCAGGACAGCGGAGGAGCTTGCGGAGGATACCTTCGTCCTCCTCGGCACGAAAAAGCCGAGGGACAAGGGCAAGGGTTCGTTCAGGACGTGGCTCTATACCATAGGTCGGAACGTTGCGATAGATCATATCCGGAAATACAGGAAGAACAGCGAGGTCTCCATTGACGATATCGAGCTTGTCAGCGAGGAGGAGAGTGTTGAGGCTGCCTATATAAGACAGGAGCGGAAGATAATCGTCCACAGGGCGATGCGGAAGCTCAGTCCGGAATACCGTCAGGTGCTGTGGCTCGTCTATTTCGAGGAGCTGAGCAATAAGGAAGCCGCAGGGATAATGAAGAAAAGCGTCCGCAGTGTGGAATCCCTTTTGTACCGAGCGAAGAAGTCACTTAGATCACAGCTTGAAATGGAGGGCTTTGATTATGAAAAACTATGAAGAAATGGCAAAGGACGTTCTTCACCGCATAGGTGAGTACGAAGAGGAAAAAAAGAGCAGACGGTCCCGGAGAGCCGTCGCTGCCGGTGCTGCCGTATCACTTTGCACGGTAGCTGTTATAGGTGCAGGTCTTTGGAGAAGCGGCGCATTTGCCCCGGAGAACAGCAAGTTTAAAGCAGATATGGGAACTGAGGTCACTGAAGCGTCCGTTACCACCGGAGTTGTATCTGCTGAGAGCACGGAGGCTGCCGTTCTGACCGATATCCCGCAGAAAACGACCAACGATAAAGTTTCCGAGGTTCAGGCCGTAAGCGGCAACGACTATACTGAGACCGGTACTCCCGGCGGCACAGTGACAATGCAGCCTGAGGGTTCAGATGTGATGTCCGGGAGACGCATAATATATTCCTATCCGAGCTATTCGGAGGCGAGCTATGCATCTCCGGAAAACGGAACGTTTTTCCTCATGCGTGAGGTTCAGGGAGCACTCGATGAGTACGGCAGCGATGAAAATATCATATACTATGTGGTACTGGATATTTTCAGCGACCGTCACCATATTCTTGACAATCCACAGGCCGTTTACAAGGCGGAGGCTGACAGGCTTTTCGCTTTGGGCTATACCTCGATAATCGAGACATATACCGATCAGAACGGAATATCGACGACGGTTATTGCACTTCACGCAACAGCAGACCAGCTAAGGAATTTCGTGCCGGCTGAGAATTACGGCTACGCTATCCGTATGCACGATGAGTGGAAGCCGGGGATGGCTAATGAGCCGGTAAGCTTCAACGGCACCGGAATAGCAGTGCCTGACGAGACGAAGGATATCGCCACATCTCAGTAAATAGACAAAGAACAGCGTTTGGAGCAAAGGGCAAGTGACATAGATACAGCTGAATAAGCAGCAGGGGACGCGGTGATATCACCGCGCCCCTTTTTGTTTCCCGCAATGCCGCGGAGAAATGTTCTTCTCTTACATATTGACAATCCTGATAGAAATGGTATAATAGAATTGGGGAATTATAATCGAGTGTGCATTATATATGGGACATAATTGGTGAACAGACTAATTTGAAGTCTGGCAAAAAGGGGATCATTCGAGAAGACCGTATTGTGCATTCGGGAGGAATGGAATTGAAATCAAATAACAGAATTACCGGCTTTGCCGCACTGAAAAAGGAACTTTCCAGAAAAGCGCGAAATCCCTTTTCAATCAGCGGTGAACCGCCGAAGTGTTCTATTGTTATACCAGTCATCATTTACATTATGGTGTCTGTTGTTGTAACGGTGCTTGCTGTTTCAAAGGACGCTGTAATGATAGGCCATACCCAGATACCTGTATCAGCATTTGCCGGCATATTTTCGTCGCTTGCTAACATCTGCATCATCCTTATGGTCGTGCTTTACAATAAACGCGGCTTCAAGGTATCGCTTGTGCTGGTATCGTTGCAGACTGTCATGCTTGTCATGTCGCTGATAGTCAAGCGGAATTTTTCTTGCATACCGGGACTTTTTACAAGCGTTCTGACTATACAGGCGATCATCATCATCCATGTCAATAATCTCAGGGTAGAAAAGAAGCAGGAGAGCCTTGAAAGGCTTTTCGAGCAGACTGCGACATCGCTTGTAAACTCAATTGATGCGAAGGATACCTACACTCACGGTCATTCTTCAAGAGTTGCGGAATATTCGCGCAAGATAGCCGAGCTTATTGGCAAGAGCGAGAGCGAATGCAATGAGATATACTATGCTGCGCTTCTCCACGACGTCGGAAAGATAGGCGTTCCGGAGAGCATCATAAATAAACAGGGCAAGCTTACGGCGGAAGAGTTTGAGCTTATCAAGCAGCACCCTGCAATGGGCGCACAGATACTCCAAAGCATAAGGGAGTACCCCTTCCTCAGTATCGGCGCACATTACCACCATGAACGCTATGACGGAAAGGGCTATCCGGACAAGCTCAAGGGCACGGATATCCCCGAGATAGCAAGGATAGTTTCAGTCGCTGACGCTTACGACGCTATGACTTCCAAGAGAAGCTACCGTGAACCTCTCCCTCAGCAGAAAGTCCGCGAGGAATTCGTAAAGGGTATAGGTACACAGTTCGACCCTGATCTTGCAAGGCTCATGATACATCTCATCGACCTTGATACCGAGTATGAGATGAAGGAGAGGGAAGAGGTCATTGAACTCGCGGGCAGAACCGAGCTTGTTGTTGGTGAATACAGGAGCAACACTTCAAACGGTATCCTGCTCACTCCTAATACGACGACTATCCGTATGAAGGTTAGCTCAGAGAAGGCTTCTGTTCCTTCGCTGATACTCTTTGACTCGATGGACGGCAGAGTTCATTCAGACGATAAAGAGATAAGTGATATGTTTTATTTCGAGTACGGTGAGATCTGGTTCGACGGAAAGATCGAGTGCCGCGGTGCAAGGAAGATCGAGGCGAAAACGCCTGAGAAGGCTTCTGTTCCGAAAAAGGGCGTCAGAGAGTATACCGTTGTGGCAGTAAAATACAGGGATCATGTCCTTATCAGGATCATAAACGGAGAGGATACCGTCGAGGTCATCACAGCGCTTCCGGATTTCACAAGGTATTGCTACATCAGTATCACCGGTGAGCATTGCCGCCTCAGCCGCGTGAGCATTGACAAAGCTCCTGTTCCTATATCGGCAGACTATATACCGCGTATAGCTGAGGAGGTAAGTTTTGTCGATGGTCCGGAGGGCGATATCCCGAACGTACAGATCGATTCACACCGGTCTGCTTCCTCCGAGGGCATTGAGATCAGGGACGGTCTTAAGCTCACTTTCCATATAAAGAGCATGCCCACAGCAAGAAGGGTATGGCATTGTCCTTATATCGACATATTTACTTCGGACGACGGAAAGATGAACGGAGAAGGATATCACGACCGTGCGTTTGTCAGATTTGACGGTGAATGCTGGGCCTGCGACGAGACCTGCGATACAAAGCTTTATGTGAATATGACCGAGGACTTTGACGGCTGGGAAGAATGGAAACGGGCACTCAAAAGAGGTTTTGATACGACAGTTGACTTCAGGGTCGGCGGCGGCATCATGATCGTCACCACTGAAAATGCCGGCATCTCCATAAAGAATACAGTCCGGATAAAGGAGGAGACCGGAAAGGTCTATGCCGCTCTGACGGGCGACCAGTGTGTTATTACGAATATCAGGATACATTAAAAAAGCTTCCGCATTAAGCGGAAGCTTTTCTTTTACTGGAGATTGAGGTGGTTCTTGACGATGTTGTGTACAATGAGGAATTCCACAGCAGCAATTATCATATAGTAGAAGCCGATAGCGAACATTGCTCCTATAGCAGATGTCTCATCGAGTGCAGTTATGATAGCTGAGAATACGAAAATATTTGCGATAATAAGACCGAAACCGATGAAGAAGCTCTTTACCTTTGAGCCGCCTATCATTGAGGAAAGGGCGCCGAGCATATAGCAGAACAGGAGGAATGCGAGATAGGTGAAGAGTGAGCAGAAGAAGAATGCGAAAACATAATCAAAATGCTCTGCAAACAGCTCACCGATGCCCTCACTGATCGCTTTCATAGCCTTTCCTGAGCCATCGATACCGATAATGAGGATATTGCATGACAGCGCGACTGCAAAATAGCTGACAACATAGTTTGTTGCGCCTGCGATGATCTTTGCAATGATGTTGGTACTGGTCGAAACGGGGAGGGTATTTGTGAGGTAGCCCTCCGGACCGAACATACTCTTCTTGAAGCGGCGTGAGTTATTGGTTATCGTCATAAGACCTATGACGAAGAGGAATACATACCATGATATAGCGAATATCCAGAAGAGCGTTGCCGTGAAGGTGTTTGAAAATTCGCCGTTATCGGCAATAGCCATATGAAGGAGTATCTTGAATATGATAGTAACTCCGAAGAAGAGCGCGTAAACAACAGAGAAGCTCTTGATGATGTACTTGTATTCGTGTTTGAGTAATGTCAGAAGCATCCCTTGAACACCTCCTTGAAAATATCAACGATATTCATGTTCCAAGCCTGTCTGAGACCGGCTGTATCACCGCAGAGAGCGATATTTCCGTACTTTATCATGATAACACTGTCAAGTGCCTGTTCGATGTCAGTGATAAGGTGAGTGGAGATTATAACGGATGACTCCGGATTGTGCGCCTTTATGATAGTATCGAGGATAAAATCACGGGCAACAGGGTCAACGCCTGCGATAGGCTCATCGAGGAGGTAGAGGGAAGCATAGCGGCTCATTACGAGGATGAGCTGTACCTTTTCCTTGGTACCTTTCGAGAGAGTTTTCATGCGAGCGTTGGGGTCTATTCTCAGGTTAGAGAGCATCATCTCAGCGAGCGGACGGCGGAAGTCCTTATAGAAATCGCAGAAATAATCGAGCATTTCCTTTACCTTCATCCACTCCGGGAAGTAGGTGCGGTCGGGAAGATAAGCTACGAGGGATTTTGACATAGGACCTACGGGATAGCCGCAGATAGAGATGTCTCCGGCTGTTGGTGTGAGAAGTCCGCAGAGAAGCTTGATAAGAGTAGTCTTACCGCTTCCGTTCGGACCGAGAAGACCTATGACCTTGCCGCTGGGTATCGTGAGATTGACACCGTTGAGAGCGACCTTATCGCCATAGAGCTTCGTAACGTTGTTTAGATATACAAGATCTGGCATGGTTGTTCTGAGCCTTTGTGACTCCATCCTTTCAAAGATTTGCACTTGAAGCAGTACACGCTGTTTATGTGTAGAATTATAGCACATTATCAGCTTTTTGTCAATATTTTACTGATAAATAAAATTGGTGCAGCTATTACTGATTGTGTCTTATGAACAATTAAGAGGTTCAAAGGAACTTGTTTTGTGTTCAAATGATGAAATTTTGCAAAAACCCTTGAAATCTGTCGAAGTATGTGGTAGAATAAGAGCGTAGGGATTACTACAATACTACAGAAAGGGGGTCAAGTCATGGAAGCCGAGCTTTTCATATGGGCAGTTGTCTTTGCACTCTTTGTTATCGCTGAGGTCACCACAGTCCAGCTCGTCTCGATCTGGTTCGCCGTCGGTGCTCTTTGCGCTCTGCTTTCCGCGTTCTTCTTCGACGTCGGATTTCTCGCGCAGTTTGCGATATTCACGCTGTCCTCCGGCATTTTCCTCGCGCTCACTTTTCCGTTCCTGCGGAAATGGCGCAAGAACAGAGTTCCTGTGTCAACTAACGCGGACCTTGACGTCGGCGAATCTGCCGTTGTCATCGAGGAGATCAACGAGAATACCGGTTCCGGACGTGTCACTTTAAAAGGGGTCGATTGGAGTGCTGTTCCGGCTGTCAGCGGAAGCGTTATCCCTAAAGGCAGTATTGTTACCGTTAAAAAGGTACAAGGTGCCAAACTGACAGTAATACTTAAACAGTGAACCCGCTTATCAAATGAGAAACAATAAAACCAATATTATCGGAGGTAAACAATTATGGACAGTGTTCTTGTATTTATAGTTTTAGCAGTTGTAGTTTTTCTGCTTTATGTCATCATCAGGAGCTTTAGAGTAGTTCCTCAGGCTCATGTATTCGTTGTTGAGCGTCTTGGCTCATTCCATGCTGAGTGGGAGACAGGCGTTCATGTGCTTGTACCTTTCGTTGACCGTATCGCAGGCAAGGTATCCCTCAAGGAGAAGGTCGTTGACTTCAAGCCTCAGCCGGTTATCACAAAGGATAACGTTACCATGCAGATAGATACAGTAGTATTCTTCCAGGTAACAGATGCAAAGCAGTACATCTACGGCGTTGAAAGACCGCTCGTAGCTATCGAAAATCTCTCCGCAACAACTCTCCGTAACATCATCGGTGAGATGGAGCTCGATACCACACTCACTTCCCGTGACGTTATCAATACCAAGATAACCTCTATCCTTGACCAGGCAACCGACCGCTGGGGTATCAAGGTTAACCGTGTTGAGCTCAAGAACATCCTTCCTCCTCGTGAGATACAGGACGCTATGGAGAAGCAGATGAAGGCTGAGCGTGAGCGCCGTGAGAAGATCCTCCAGGCAGAGGGTGACAAGAAGTCTCAGATCCTCGTTGCAGAAGGTGAGAAGGAATCTCAGATCCTCCGTGCACAGGCTAAGAAGGAATCCCAGATCCTCGAAGCAGAGGCTCAGAAGCAGGCTCTTATTCTCCGCGCAGATGCCGTTAAGGAGCAGAAGATCCTTGAGGCTACCGGTGAAGCTAAGGCTATTGAAATGGTACAGCAGGCTCTTGCTGACAGTATCATCAAGCTCAATGCTTCCAATCCTAACGAGAGAGTTATCCAGCTCAAGTCTCTCGAGGCATTCTCGAAGGCTGCTGACGGCAAGGCTACCAAGATCATCATCCCCAGCGAGATCCAGGGAATTGCAGGTCTTGCAGCAGGACTCAAATCTGTTGTTGAAAAGGAAAACACAGAAGCATAATTTCAGGCGCCGCACCTATGTGCGGCGCTTTTTTGCGTGCTGATTCTCCACATTTTCCACGTTGAATCAACGTTGAAATCAATGTTAAAAAGAAAACTATTATTAACGTCAAAAAGAAGCCGGAATTTTTCCGGCTTTTTGTCTGTTGGTACGATTTTTGTAAAAACGACAAAACCTTGTTGTTTGCTCTTGCATTATGTCGATAATTGGTGTATAATAACATATGCAATGTTATATAGATTTTACTATTAAACATTCAGGCATAGTCTGTTTTAATATTAAAAATATACATTGCTGTATAAGCACAGATATATAGATATAAAAATTGTGCATTTTAACAAATGTGTGTGTACTTTGCCGTAAGCTTATCTGCGGCTGAGGAAAAAGAAAAACAAAAGAAATCCAAGGCGGTAACAGCAAAATGATCTTTTCAAGGCTATTCTTTATATATATCTTTCTGCCCGTTTGCCTTCTGACTTACGCGGCAGCAAGAGGAATTAAACAAAAAAATACGGTGTTGATCATTTTCTCACTGATATTCTATGCATGGGGTGAGCCGGCTTTCGTCCTGCTCATGCTGCTCAGCGCTTTCGTCAATTACTCTGCGGGTCTGCTTATAGAAAAGCACCGCGGCGGTAAGGGCGATACCGCTGCGACTGCTTTTGCAGTCGTGTTCGATGTCCTCATGCTCGGAGTATTCAAGTACAGCGGATTTATCGTGGAAAATGTCAACGCCCTTTTTTCGTTGTCGATACCGGTACCGAGCATCAGGCTCCCTATTGGCATAAGCTTCTATACCTTCCAGACCATTTCCTACATAATCGACTGTCACTGGGAAAAGGTCGAAACCCAAAAGAGCTTCAAGAACTATCTGCTCTATCTCGCGCTTTTCCCGCAGCTCGTTGCCGGACCTATCGTCCGTTACAGCACGATTGAAAAGGAGATCACTGACCGCAGGACCTCCGTTTCCGATATTGCCTACGGCTTCAACAGGATAGCGCTCGGTCTCGGAAAGAAGGTACTCCTCGCAAATCAGCTCAGCATCATCGTTGACAATACCCTTGGCAGTATTTCCACCGCTTCCGTGCTCGGCGCATGGTACGGCGCGGCTGTCTACGGATTACAGATATACTTCGATTTCTCAGGATATTCCGATATCGCTATCGGTCTCGGAAGACTTTTCGGTTTCCACTTTGACGAAAACTTCCGCCATCCCTTCGTCTGCAAGGACATCACAGAGTTTTGGCAGCGTTGGCACATATCACTCAGCACCTTCTTCCGTGATTATGTGCTCTATGTGCCGATATTCGGCAAGCGCAGAAAGTATGGCGGACTTTTCCTCGTATGGTTCTGCACAGGCATTTGGCACGGTGCAAGCTGGAATTTCGTGCTTTGGGGACTTTACTACGGAGTGTTCGTCTTCATCGAAATGCTCATCGGCAAGAAGCGGATGAAGAAGATACCGCTGGTAATCAGGCATATTTACAGCAAGGCAGTCATCATCGTGGGATTCGGAATATTCTACTTCGAGAAGCTCGGCGAGCTCGGCACATTCTTCAAGAGGTGCGTCGGTGTCGGAACTTCAGAGCTAATCGGCTTGCAGGACAAGATAACTCTCACCAACAATATGTACCTGCTGATAGTCGCGGTGATATGCACTTTCCCGATAATCGACGGCGTAAAGAAACTCTCCGACAGGAATTTTGCTGCAAAGAGTGCCGTAAGTTCTCTGACAGCTCTCTGTTCGGCTGCACTTCTACTGCTTTCGAGCATAATGCTCGTTGACGCAACTACAAATCCATTCCTCTATTTCAGATTTTGAAAGGTGAAAAATGAGTTATAATATTGCTGCCGCAAAAGGCTCCGGCAGATCAAAGAAAAGAAAGAGCCGCAGCAAAAAAAGGAACGCACGTCCGGTCATCTCCCTGAAAGCTGCTGACCGCGAGAAAACAAAGATAGATGTTCCGATAAAGCCCGTTAAACAGGATAATACCGAAAAGAAGCGGACTGCCGTTACAAATGCGGTAGCTGCTGCGAATGCAGTTCTTATGGGCGGTATACTTGTATTCGGCGCGGTCTATATGACCTGTCTCAGCCATGAGAAAAAGGCTGACGATGAGAACCGCTATCTTGCAAAATTCCCTGAATTCTCCCTGAGCAGCTACATCAACGGTGACTATACTTCCGGGATAGCTGAATACTTTGACGATACCGTTCACGGACGTTCTGACATAAAGAGGTTCATATCCGATAAGCTACTTCCGCTCAAGGGCAGACCCTACGGAGGAGATGAGGAGGTAGAGCTCTACGGAACAGCTTTTGAGCATATCCCTCAGCAGACAACTGCTTCTGTAACGACAGCTGATCCGTTGACTACTACAAAGACCACGACAGCTCTCCCGGCTGTTGTGACTTCGGAGACATCCGAGACGCCCGAGACCTCGGAAACGCCGGAGACTTCTGAGACGCCGGAAACATCTGAGCCGGAGAATACCACTGCTGCCGAGCAGACAACGTCTGCTCCCGAAACGACCGCAGAGACTACGACACAGGCTCCCGTACAGGATGACTCTGCTGACGCGAACGGCGAGGTCACGAACAATATCCTCATCGTCAATAAGCGCGGCATCACGCTATACGGCGGCGGCTGGGGCGGAGAGGTTACCTATGCTTCCTACGTCAATGAGTATAAGGCCGCTCTTCCGGACGTAAATGTCTGGTCGATGCCTCTGCCTACTCCGTGTTCGTTCTATCTGCCGGAGAAGTACAAGAATCTTGCTGCGAGCGAGAAGGCGGATTTTGACAATATGGCTGCAAACTACAAGGGCGTAAGGGCGGTTGATGCATGGACTGCTCTCAGCGAACATACTGATGAGCCGATATACTCGCGTACAGACCATCACTGGCAGCCTCTCGGAGCTTACTATGCGGCTCAGGAATTCGCTAAGTCAGCAAATGTTCCGTTCGATGATCTCTCGACCTATGAGAAAGTCGTTCTTCCGGGCTATGTCGGCACTCTCTACGGTTTCACAAAGAGCGCGACGCTCTGGAACAATCCCGAGGACTTCGTTTACTACAAGACAAAGAACAATGTCACTGTTACGCAGTACAATACGTCTTTCACAAATCCTGTAAAGACTTCGCTGTATCTTGACCCGACCAACTGGGACAAGTCGGCATACTATCTTGTATTCGGCATGGACGACAATATCCGCCATGTAAAGACTGAGTGCAATAACGGCAGAACGCTCATAATCTTCAAGGACAGCTACGGAAACGCTCTGCTGCCCTTCCTCACAGGTTCATTCGAGAATATCTACCTCTGTGACATACGTTATTTCGACATAAATCCGGTCCAGTTCGCAAAACAGGTCGGTGCAACGGATATGCTCTTCTCGATGTGTTCGTATTCCGCAGTAGGAGGCAATAAGTCGCATATCCACAACAATCTCTGCAAGTAAGGAGGCGCGCATTGAAAGAACTCGTTTTCCCATTTGACAGCAGGGCTATCCTGAGAAACAAGCGTGAACTGAAAAAAGCGCTCCTCTCGGACGGAACGACCCGTATAAAGAAGAATATCGCCGTTCTCGGCGGTTCAACAGCAGACCACGTTGTCTCGATGCTCAGACTCTTTCTCCTGAACAACGGCATCGAGCCGCATTTCTACAAGTCTGAATACAACAAGTTCTATGAGGACGCTGTGTTCGGTTCGCCTGAGCTTGAAGCCTTCAAGCCGGACATCGTGTTCATCCACACGACTTCGCGCAACCTAAGTCTCATGCCTGAACGTGCCAATATAACCGCTGAGGAGACAAAGTGCCTTCTCGATGAGCAGTTCGGTATCTTCCGTCAGGTGTGGGAGGGCATCGAGCAGCGTTTCGGCTGCCCGATAGTGCAGAACAATTTCGAGCTCCCACTTTTCAGAAGGACAGGAAATTTTGACTGCTGGAGCCCTTCCGGTCAGGCGGCATTCATCAACCGCATGAATGTACTTCTCGCGGACTATGCCCGTGAGCACCAGAACTTCTATATCAACGATATCAACTACCTCTCGTCTGCGATAGGGCTTGAGAAATGGCATGATGCGGAAGCCTGGTACCTATACAAGTATGCCATGAGCACCGCAGTCATCCCCGACCTTGCTTACAGTGCTGCCTGCATCATCAAGTCGATATACGGCAGGAACCACAAGGTCATAGATCTCGACCTCGACAATACCCTATGGGGCGGAGTTGTCGGAGACGACGGAGTAGACGGTATAGAGATAGGGCAGGAGACAGCTGTCGGTCAGTCATACAGCGAATTCCAGAGCTTCATCAAAGGCTACAAGGACTACGGTGTGCTGCTTGCAGTTTGCTCCAAGAACGATGAGGAGAACGCACTTGCAGGCCTGAAGCATCCTTGCAGTGTGCTTGGTCCGGACGATTTCGTTTCGATAAAGGCGAACTGGGAGAGCAAGGACTCGAATATCCAGAACTCGGCGGACGAACTCGGACTTCTTGCGGACAGCTTCGTATTCATCGACGATAATCCGGCCGAATGTGCCATAATCGAGGCCCAGATGCCTCAGGTGCAGACGGTATGCCTTTCATCCGTCGGGAACGCTATGTACGCGCTCAGCCGCGGCGGATTCTTTGAGGTGACTTCGGTCTCCGAGGACGATATGAAGCGCAGTCAGATGTATGCTGAGAACGCCAAACGTGCCGCTCAGCAGAAGAAGTTTCAGAGCTACGGCGATTATCTCAAGAGCCTTCAGATGTACGCGAGCATAACGGACTTTGATCCGGTATACCGTCAGCGCATCACACAGCTCACCAACAAGAGCAATCAATTCAACCTCACCACGAAGCGTTTTACTGAAAGCGAGATCGAGGAGGTAAGCGTAAGTCCCGACCATATAAGACTATGCGGAAGACTTACCGACAAGTTCGGCGATAACGGCATAGTTTCGATAGTCATAGCACGCTGCGAGGGCAGTGATGCTCATATCGAATTGTGGCTCATGAGCTGCCGCGTGCTGAAAAGGGACATGGAGCTCGCTATGCTCGACGAACTCGTTCAGAAGTGCCGTGAACGCGGTATATCGCGGATATTCGGCTACTACTACAAGACACCCAAGAACTCTATGGTCGCAGGTCTCTATGAGAGCTTCGGCTTTGAGCCCGTGGAGAAGTGCGAAAACGGCGATTCGGTATGGGTACTCCCGACCGAGGGCTATACCAACAGGAACAATGTTATTCAAAAGGATAAAAGGAGCTATTCATCATGAACAGGGAAGAAGTTATCAGAAGACTCAACGAGGTCTTCCGTGACGTATTCGACGATGACAGCATAAGTGTCAGCGAGGAGACAACATCCGCTGATATTGAGGACTGGGACAGTATCGAGCACATTAACCTTATCGGCTCTGTTGAGAGCGAATTCGGAATGAGGTTCAAGATGCGCGAGGTTTCCGGCATGAAGAATGTCGGAGAAATGATAAGGATAATCTGTGAGCGCGGCTGCTGAAAAAGATAAAAAGCGGCGCAGATTTATCGTCTTATGTCTTATTCTCATGGTAACAGTAACGCTCTTCATAGCCGGTTATGAGCCGGAAACAGTGCATTACCGTGTGACCTCGGACAAGATAGGAGGAAGCGTCAGGATAGTATTCGTCTCCGACCTGCACAACTGCATCTACGGCGGCAGGGATCAGTCGGGACTTCTCGGGGACATTGAAAGGGAAGAGCCGGATATCGTCATATTCGGCGGCGACGTTATTGACGAATGGGGTTACACAACAAATGCTCTCACAGCGATGCGTAAGGCTGCGGAGAAGTACCCATGCTTTTACACTCCCGGAAATCATGAATATGAACGCAAGGACACCGAGGAATTCTTCCGGGATGTTGAGAAGACTGGTGTGAGAATGCTTATGGGAGAGTACGAAGAGGTCGATATAAGGGGCAATTCAGTCAGGATATACGGCGCAGTCGATGCAGTATACGGGGGACAGCTCAAAAAATGCTTCGGGACTCTTGACGGTTCGTACTACAATATCCTCATCGCCCACAAGCCTGAGCATATCGACTCTTACCTTGCAAGCGGAAGCACACGCTTCGATCTTATACTCTCGGGCCATTCCCACGCAGGACAGTGGCGCATACCAAAGCTGCTTGATCAGGGACTTTATGCTCCCGGACAGGGCATTTTCCCGGAACGCACCTGCGGAATGTACTCATACGGAGATACGGTGCATATCATCAGCCGCGGACTTGCAAAGCCGCTGAGAATGATATTTATACCGCGAATATTCAACCGGCCGGAGCTGTCGGTGATAGAGCTTATGCCTGAAAAGATACGATAACCAGAAAAAAACACTTGTAATTCGGGCAAAGCAGTGATATAATGTAGAATAAAAGAATAAAAGGAGCAGAGGTTCATCCTCTGATAATGATATGGATAAGGATAATAAGTTCAGGGAAGCTCCAGCGGACGTTATCTGCGGAAGAAATCCCGTTATGGAGGCGCTTAAATCAGGCGCTTTACTCGATACTATATACATAGACGGCAACAGCGGCACACTCGGAGTTATCCGCCGCCTTGCCAAGGAAAAGGGCATCGTTGTCAAGGATGCCGATGACAGAAAGCTTTCGCGTCTTTCGGGCGGTGCTTCTCATCAGGGAGTAGTGGCTGAGGGCTCGTGCGGAGAGTATGTCTCCGTTGAGGATATCCTTGATATTTCCCGTCAGAAAGGGGAGAAGCCCTTTATTATCATCTGCGATGAGATAGAGGATCCCCATAATCTCGGCGCGATCATCCGTACCGCTGAGACTTCCGGCGCTGACGGTGTTATCATCCCCAAGCGCAGAAGTGCCTCTCTCAACGCAACGGTCTACAAGACCTCGGCTGGTGCGGCAAGCTATGTTCCGGTAGCAAGAGTATCCAATCTTGCTGCGACCATAGACAAGCTCAAGGAGAACGGTGTATGGATATACGGCACGGATGCTTCCGGTACGGATTATACACAGACCGACTTCACAGGCGGCTGTGCCCTTGTTATTGGCTCTGAGGGCTTCGGCATCAGCAGCCTCATACAGAAAAAGTGCGACTTCATGATAAAGCTTCCGATGCGCGGAAAGATAAATTCGCTGAACGCCTCTGTTGCGGCAGGAATATTCATGTACGAAGTCCTGCGGCAGCGCTCTGATAAAGGAGGCAGCCATGCCGGATAACAAGATGTCGCTGGAGAATATCCTCGATGAGTATTCTCCCGGAAATTCTGACCCGAAAACAAGCGTCGGCAGAGTTGACGCACAGAAGATAATAAACTCCACGGTGGAAGCTCCGGAGCTCGGTCCGCGTGAAAGGCAGAAGATAACCCTCTCTGACGAGAAGTCATCCTTGTTCGATGGGGCGCTCCGTCAGCCTGAGCCTGCCGATGAGTACAAACCGGCTGACCTTTCAAGGCAGAGGATATCCGTTGTCGGAAAAGAAGCTGCCGGGGAGGTGCGTTCTACCACAGTGAGAAAGCCGGAGGGACAGTACGCTGAGCCTTCCGCCAACATAAACCTTGACGAGACCCCGAAGATACGCCGTATGAGCCATTCCACAAGGGCAAAGGAGGTCAGTGACCGCAAGCGCGGAAAGCGCCGCAAGCCTGACCGCCGTCGTCAGACCGGCTCGACCTACGACAGGGAGAGACCCGAAGGCGAGTATATGTACACTCCGCCTTCCTTCAGGAAGAAGAAAAAGACTCGCGCAGCGATGATAGCGGAGAACGAAAGTCCCGAGGGAAGGAAGCATATAACCGATATCGTTCCCTCACCGGCTGCCGTAGAGGCTGCAAAACCCGTAGAACCGGCACCGAGAGCGGAGATGACGAGCCTTGACCTCAGTCAGCGCGGAGAAGTCGATGCAAGCTCTCTCGATGTGCATATCACTCAGCAGCAGGAGGAATACCTCTCCGTCAAGGCTAAGAAAAAGCGCACCAAGCGTATAGTTGACTTCAATTACTACGGCGATGTCGAGGACGTCGGAAGGGACATTTTCGAGCTGAAAAGCACGATATCCTCGCGCGTGTTCATACTCTTCATGACCGCCTTCCTGAGCCTTTATCTCACGCTCGGCAATCAGTTCGGAATACCGATGATAAGTATGTTCAACAAGTCTGAGCACGTCAAGGTATTCGTCGGAACACAGCTCATTCTGGGCACTCTGGCGATAGTTTCGTCCCTCGCTGTCATATCCAAGGGACTGAAGAACCTCGTCTCCTTCAAGCCGGACAGCGATTCCATGACAGCGATAACCGCACTTAGCTGCGTGTTTGCGAACCTTACGGCGTTTTACAGCACAGATCTCGTAAGTGACGGGAAGATACACGTTTATATGCCTGTGGGAATACTTGCACTGCTCATAAATGCTGTCGGCAAGCTTCTGATTATCCGGCGAGCGGCAAGAAATTTCCGATTTGTTTCCAAGAGCTATGACCGCTGCGGAGTGGTCTACGTTACAGATGAGGACAGGGCTGAAAGGCTTACCAGAGGTACTCTCGGCGATTTTCCGATACTTGCCTCCACACGCCGCACGGACTTCCTCACTGACTTCCTGAGATACACCTACTCCTCGGATATGACCGACAGATACTGCCACAAGGCAGCTCCGATGTGTCTGCTCTTCGCGGCAGCAGTTTCGCTTTTCCTTGCGTACTGCCGCAGGGACTCCTACTCAGCAATGGGAGCGGCAGCTTTCGGAATGTCGATATTCAGCATGATGATAAGTGCTTCATCCTGCGCTGCGATGCCATTTGTAGTCAATATCCCCCTCGAAAAGACAGCTGAGAAGGCATTCGATAATAAGGGTATAATCCTCGGCTATCAGAGTGTCGATGATTTCTTTGATGCAAATTCAGTCCTCGTTGATGCGGGAGACCTCTTCCCGGATGGTACTGCGAAGCTCGAAAGTATCAAGCTATTCTCCAACACAAAGGTCGATGAAGCTCTTCTCGAAGCTGCAAGCCTGACCTACCACGGCGGCAGCGTGATGTACCAGATATTCAGCGACGTTACCGACGGCAACAAGGATATGCTTTACCGCATTGATAACTACTCCTTTGAGGAATCGCTCGGTATGTGCGGTTGGATAAACAATAAGCGCATACTCTTCGGTAACAGGGAACTGATGTCAAGCCACAATATCGAAGGCGTTCCAACAAAGGCAAAGGAAGCCGAATACCTCACTGACAAGCAGGAGGCGCTTTATCTTTCGATATCCGGTAACCTCGCGGCGATGTTCATAGTCAGCCTTAGAGGTGAGAGGAACGTTAAGAAATGGGCAAACAGACTCTGCAAGAACAAGATATGTCTCATAGTCAAGAGCGTTGACCCGTGCATAACCGTAAGAAAGCTCCATCATACCCTCGGAGTTCCGGAGGACATGGTGAGGATACTTCCCAAGCGCCTGCATGAGGACTTCGATGCGGAGACCGGCAAGGCAGTAAGACTGAGTGCTTCAATGGCAACTACCGGAAAATTCACCTCGCTTGCACAGCTCCTCATAAGCGCGAAGGTGATACATTCCTCAGCTATAATAGGTCTTATCATACAGACAGCCTCGATAATCCTCGGGCTCGGACTGAGCATGGCGATGATAATATCCAAGGCGTTCCTCAAAAACTACGTCTATATGTCAGCAACGGCGCTGATAGTCTACAATGCGGCGGCTATTTTACTGACATACATAGCCGTAAGACTTAAAAAGGTCTGAACCGAACCTGTATCCGTTTTGGCGGATACAGGTTCTTCCCATAGAAAGGAGACATTATGCAGGACAGGGAACATTACCGCAGAAAGCCGGATAACACCGACGATCAGGACACGATATGCTTTGAGCTCCCCGAAAGTGAGAAAAACACACAGCCGGGCGGTTACTATCAGGGACAGTCAGCTTCTACACAGCCGGGTGGTTACTATCAGGGACAGTCAACTTCTACACAGCCGAGTGGTTACTATCAGGGACAGTCAGCTTCCACACAGCCGGGCGGTTACTATCAGGGACAATCTGCATCTACACAGCCGGGCGGTTACTATCAGGGACAGTCAACTTCTACACAGCCGAGTGGTTACTATCAGGGACAGTCAGCTTCCACACAGCCGGGCGGTTACTATCAGGGACAGTCAGCCCCTACACAGCCGGGCGATTACTATCAGGGACAGTCTGCTTCCCCACAGCCGGGTGGTTACTATCAAAGGCAGTCCGCACCCACACATTCGGACGGTTACTATCAAAGGCAGTCCGCATCCACACGTCAGGACGGATACTATCAGCAGCAGCCCACGTCCCCACAGCAGGGAGGACAGTATCAGCGGCAGTCCGCGTCTCCACCGCCACCTCCGCCTTCGGGAGGCTACTATCCGCCGCCTTATCAGAGCCCGCGTCCGCCTAAGAAAAAACTAAAAAAGAAGAGTCCTGCAAGACAGGCGCCTGTATCACAGCCGCCCGTTCAGCAGACCGTAGTCAAGGTCAAGAAGCGCCGCAGGAAGCCGCTTGTCTGGAAGATAATCCGCCGCGTGCTCCTCAGCCTTCTGAGCATATTCCTCATACTTTTCGGCATCTATTCCTGCACCTCGCTGACACTCATAAACAAGATGAATCTTGTTTCGACCGGTGAGCGTACAAGAACTGAGGGCGCACTCAGCAGAAACTACGTCAAGAGCGTTCTCATTATCGGTACCGATGGAAGATCCGATGTTGAGCGCGGACGTTCGGATTCGATGATACTTATCTCGCTTAATAGCAAGACCAACAAGCTGACCATGACCTCGTTCATGCGTGACTGTAATGTTGAGATACCGGGATATGGCTACAATAAGCTGAATTCAGCTTATTCATTCGGCGGGCCGGAACTTCTTATGGACACTATCGAGAAGAACTTCCGCGTAAAGATCGACAACTACATACAGATAAACTTCAGCACTTTCGCAAGCGTTATCGACGCGGCAGGCGGTGTTGACATAGAGATGTCCGACGCTGAGGCTGAATCGGTGAACGTCATACTCATCTCCGAGGTCAACGAACTCATGGGCGATGAACGTGAATCCGACCTTCTCGAACACGGCGGAAAGCTTCATCTCAACGGCAAGCAGGCACTTTCGTATTCGCGTATCAGAAATGTTGGCAATTACGATTTCGAGCGTACTAACCGTCAGCGCAAGGTGCTGACCGCACTTATAAAGAAGGCACGTAAGGGCGGATTCTCCTTCCTGAGAGAGATCACGAAGGGCGCTCTTCCTTCAATGACGAGCAATATGTCGAAGTGGGAACTCTACAAGCTCTCGCTGAGGCTTCCGTCGGTGATCCGCTATAAAACCGAGCAGATTCAGATACCGGCAGACGGAACTTTTACGGACGATCCGAATAATCCGAACGGCTGGGTAATAGAGATAACCGATTATGAAGCAAATTATGATCTCATAAAGGAAAAGGTATTCAGCAAGAAATGATAAAAAACCGTTCTCACGATGTGGGAACGGTTCCTTTTTTATTAGAAACAGAGCATTTTCAGATGCCTTATGATACAGTAAGCCCCGCAGGTATCTGCGGGGCTTTCGCTGTTAGCATAGGTCAGATCACTTAACGGTGAGTGTAGCTGTTGAAGAAGTTACTGATGTGCCGTTGGTGGACTTAACGATGCAGCGGTACTTCTGACCGTTGCGGGCTGCTGTAACAGGAACTGTGAGTGTAGCTGTCTTAG
>Ga0310786_10004710_pt1 | contig 18842 bp, 5 predicted proteins | sample AusTroGonzalo_MG_FD_203881 | JGI IMG/M metagenome (GOLD analysis project Ga0310786, IMG submission 203881) | Bovine rumen microbial communities from tropical cattle in Woodstock, Queensland, Australia - Gonzalo_03 (v2) (version 2) | ecosystem: Host-associated > Mammals > Digestive system >... | reverse complement strand
ACTATGAAAAACACCGAGGGGCTGCCATAGCGGCAGGGGGTTCGAAACCCCCGAGAGCGTCCAGGTGCTTGCATACGCAGGTGCTGTACATTTCTTTGGGATTTCAAACATAGGAACTTATAGCCCCCTTCGGGGTCTAACGTTCGTCAAACATGCGCCGTTCTTAACGGGATCCTTCAGGGCTCTCCGCTTAACGCTGCTGCACTGACGCTCCCCAAACTGAAAGTCCTGCTTCTGCAAAGGGAAAGATACCAATACCCCAAAGGTTCTCTCCCTTTTGCCGGCTTTCTGACAAAATGAATACGAATGAACTGTGATGTTGCATATTTATGCTCAAAACGGGTGGAAAAAAGCTGAATTTTGGCGTTTATGCATAGCATTATGAATTATTTGCATAATTTTCGTGAAAATTTTTGCGCATTATTTGTTGGTTTTGATGACAAATAGTAACTTTGCGAGCGGTTTTGATAACAAATTCACATATTTGGGAAAGAAATCATACAAATTAATCAAAATAACTCATTAATTATGGACAAGCAGGTAAAGAATTACGTTGAGAAATTCATGGCTGAGCTGATCGCCAAGAATCCCGGTGAGAAGGAATTCCACCAGGCCGTTAGCGAGGTCGTTGAGAGTGTTGCACCTTACATCCTTCAGAATCCCTACCTCCTGGATCAGAAGATCATGGAGCGTATGGTTGAGCCTGAGAGAGTAATCATGTTCCGTGTACCTTGGATGGACGACAAAGGTGAGATTCATGTAAACCGCGGTTTCCGCGTTCAGATGAACAGCGCCATTGGCCCGTACAAAGGTGGTGTACGTTTCCACTCAAGCGTTAACCTGAGCATCATGAAGTTCCTTGCTTTCGAGCAGACCTTCAAGAACAGCCTTACCACACTTCCTATGGGTGGTGCCAAGGGTGGTTCAGACTTCAGCCCGCGTGGCAAGTCAGACGCTGAGGTAATGCGTTTCTGCCAGAGCTTCATCAACGAGCTCTATCGTCACATCGGTCCTGACACCGACGTACCTGCTGGTGATATAGGTGTAGGCGGCCGTGAGGTTGGTTTTATGTTCGGTCAGTACAAGAAACTCAAGAACGAGTGGACTGGTACTTATACCGGTAAGGGTCAGTGCTGGGGCGGTAGCCTCCTGCGTCCTGAGGCAACCGGTTACGGTGCTTGCTACTTCGCTCAGGATATGCTTGCTACACGCGGCAAGAGCTTCCAGGGCCAGACTGTAGTTATCTCTGGTTCAGGTAACGTTGCTCAGTATGCTGCCGAGAAGGCTATGCGTCTGGGTGCCAAGGTTGTTACTTTCTCAGATTCAAACGGTTACATCTACGATCCCGAGGGCATGACCGAGGAGAAGATCGCTTATGTAAAGAACCTCAAGAACGTTATCCGTGGCCGTATCAAGGAGTATGTAAAGCAGTATCCTAACGCCAAGTACTTTGAGGGCGAGCGTCCTTGGGGCGTTAAGTGCGACATCGCTATGCCTTGTGCTACTCAGAACGAGATCGAGCTTAAGGATGCTGAGAAGCTGGTTGCCAACGGTTGCTACTGCGTAACTGAGGGTGCTAACATGCCTACCACTCCCGATGCAATCGCTCTGTTCCAGAAGAACAAGATGCTGTACTCACCCGGTAAGGCTTCAAACGCCGGTGGTGTATCAACTTCAGGTCTTGAGATGTCACAGAACTCAATGCGTCTCAAGTGGACCGCTGAGGAGGTTGACGAGAAGCTGCATCGCATCATGTCAGATATCCACGCTGCCTGCGTTAAGTACGGTACCGAGGAGGATGGCTACATCAACTACGTAAAGGGCGCTAACATCGCCGGCTTTATCAAGGTTGCAAATGCTATGTGCGAGCAGGGTCTGGTTTAATCCGAGACTTGTCTAATTGACACATAATTCATAATTTTGGGCTGGCCTAACAGGTCGGCCCAAATTATTTAATGATGATGGAAGAGAACGAAAGACATAACGTTGAGCTTATGTCCCATAGGATACGCCGTATCCTGCTGGTGTGTAACAACTATGACAGCTATACCCTTGAGGAGGATGGACATATCGAGGCTCAGATTGCCGAGGATTATGCAGCCCTGAACCTGAGCAACCCGCCCGAAATAGTAAGGGTGGAGACTACGTTCGAGGCTCTGGAGAAGGTACGTGGCGGAGAGCGCTTTGACCTTGTCATAACCATGTACAATATGGGTGAGGTGAGCGTGTTTGATTTTGCCAGCCAGCTCAAGTCAATCGCTCCCGATACCCCCATAGTCCTGTTGGCATCATTCTCACGCGAGATATACCGCCGTATACAGGATCATGATACATCGGCCATTGACTGGTTTTTCTGCTGGAACAACTCTACGGACCTTATCATCGCCATCATCAAACTGCTTGAGGACCGCATGAATGCGGAGCATGACATACTGGAGGAGGGCGTTCGTGCCATACTTCTTATTGAAGACTCGGTTCGTTACTACTCCAGCTACCTGCCCACACTCTACCGTCTGGTACTGCGCCAGAACAGTGACGCCATCAGTGACACTCTCAATGAGAAACAGCAGACCATGCGTAAGCGCTCACGTCCCAAGATCCTTATGGCAAGCTGCTATGACGATGCGGTTGAACTCTATGAGCGTTACAAGCAGAACATCCTGGGTGTGATATCGGACATAGGCTTCGTAGTTCACCGCGATGATGCCCCTGAAAAAGAGAAACTGGATGCAGGCATAGATCTGTGCCATCATATACGTAAGGACAATCCCACCATGCCCATACTGATGCAGTCATCGCAGGAGAGCATGCGTGAGGTGGCCCGTGAGTTGGGTGTGGGCTTTGTGCTCAAGACATCCAAGACGCTCACCCATGACCTGTCGGAGTACATAGGACGTGAGTTCGGTTTCGGCGATTTTGTGGTGACTGATCCCAATACCGGCGAGGAACTGCTCCGTGCTAAGGACCTGTACGGATTCGAGAAGATTATAAAGGAGATATCGGACAGTGATTTCCGCCGTCTGAGCGACAAGAATTATATCTCCCGATGGCTCTTTGCACGCGGCCTCTTCTCACTGGGTAAGCAGCTGCGTCCGCTTACCATCCGTGATGACTCTGACCTGCCCGAGATACGCCGTCTGAACCTGAGCATCATCCATGACTTCCGAATCATGCAGGGAGTGGGTGTGGTGGCCAAGTTCAATCCCGCCACATACAATGACACCATACGTTTCTCGCGTCTGGGTTCAGGATCGCTGGGCGGCAAGGGCCGTGGCCTGGCATTCCTCAACCACGTGCTGGTAAAGTATGACATGTATGACAAGTATGAGGACGTGCGCATAACCGTACCCCGCACACTTGTAATCACAACCGAGTATTTTGACCGTTTCATCATTGACAACGGCCTGCAGTATGTGATCAATTCCGATATATCAGACTCCGAGATACTGTCGGAGTTCGTGGCATCGACCCTGCCTCAGGAACTGACCGATGCGCTCAAGGTGTTCATACATAAGGTGCGCAAGCCTCTGGCCGTACGTTCATCATCCAAACTTGAGGACTCTTACTATCAGCCATTTGCAGGTGTCTACTCCACCTATATGATTCCCCGCACGGAGAATGAGGACCAGCAGCTCAGACTGCTCTCCAAGGCTATCAAGAGCGTATATGCATCAATATTCTACGCGTCGTCACGTAGCTACATCACCGCTACGGCCAATATGATATCGGAGGAGAAGATGGCCATCATCCTGCAGGAGATATGCGGCAGCAGTGACCAGGGCTATTTCTTCCCCACGCTCTCAGGTGTGGCACGTTCCGTGAACTTCTACCCCATAGGTCATGAGAAGGCCGAGGACGGTATCGTCAAGGTTGCGTTCGGACTTGGTAAGGCCGTGGTGGACGGTGACCTTGTTCTCCGATTCTCGCCCAAGTACCCCAAGCACGTGCTGCAGACATCAACTATTGAGCAGGTAATGACCGAGACCCAGAAGCAGATGTTCGCACTCAACCTGAACCCTGAAAAGTTCAAGACATCAATCGATGATGCCGTGAACCTGGAGCATCTGGAGATATCGGACTGCGAAAAGTTCCGCAACCTGAAGTATGTGGTATCAACCTGGGATCTTGAGAATCAGCGAATGGTTGACTCCGCTTATCCTACCGGTCCCAGATTCGTGACATTCGCGCAGATGCTCAAGTACAAGACATTCCCGCTGGCCGAGATAGTGCAGGATCTGCTTGACATTGCCGCCCGAGAGATGAAATGCGGCGTGGAGATAGAGTTTGCGGCCGATCTGGACCGCGGCGGAGACCCGGACAAACTGCCCAAGTTCCAGGTGCTTCAGATACGCCCCATATCGGTAGACAGCCGTAATGTCGATGTGGACTGGGATGAGATTGACACCGGCGGCGCCATGCTCAAGTCTGAGAGTGCACTTGGTACCGGATGGATCAAGGGTGTCCATGATGTGATCTACCTTAAGAAAGAGGCGTTCGATACACAGAAAACCACTGCCATGGGCCGTGAGCTTACCGCCATCAACACCCGTATGCGTACCGAGGGCAAGAACTATGTTCTGATAGGTTTTGGCCGATGGGGCTCAAGCATACCGTCACTGGGCGTACCGGTTCAGTGGAGCAACATATCCGAGGCTAAGGTCATTGTAGAGTGCAGCCTGGAGGATTTCCGCGTGGATCCCAGTCAGGGTACCCATTTCTTCCAGAATCTGACGTCATTCAACGCCGGTTACATCAACGTGGATCCCTACGGCAACAAGGATGACGTGATGGACTTTACGGAGCTGGATAAACTGCCTGCAGTTGAGGAGACAGAGTTCATTCGTCACGTCAGATTTGACCGCGAACTTGAGATCTGCATTGACGGCCGCAACAGCAAGGCGTTCATAAAATAGACTGCTTATCAAATGTAAAACGGCGCAGGAGACAACTCCTGCGCCGCTTTAATTTTACTTCCTGATTGTCAATAAGATTCTGTAAAAAATTTTTGACAATATTCAATATTTTTAATAATTTTGCGCGTTAATTGTTCAATAGCCCGGATATTCAAAAAATCTCAATAAACCTATCAATCAATTATGTTTTATTCATCATCAGGGGAGCACAAGGACACTCCCATGAGAAATGGCGTCTTTGCAAGGCGTCTGTTAGCGTTTTTAGTTATCCTATTTTTAGGAAATCTCAGTGCCAAGGCTGATTGCTGGCACTTTAGGGGTAACGGTAACCACGCAGTGATTAACCACCCGTCGTTTGACCGTCCTTATCTGAGGTTTACCGCCATGTTCTTTGACAAGACGGCAAACAACAACGGTTATTTTGTAAAACAGAAACCGACCCAGAACGGCGCCATTCCCAGTAGCGCTGCCGATGGCCCGGCCATTTTCATCGACGGACAGTATGCATGTTCGCCTATCTATGAGTTTGGTTGGAACGGTGACGGTGACGGTGCATGGAGTGCCTGCGGCAATGATACATGGTGGGGAAACACCTACAAAGCCAAGATTAACGGCATAACCTACACCATCAAGTTCTACAACCCGTATCATGACGGTGACAGCAAACGTATGTATGTGCACGTCCTGATATTCCCGGATGCTCTGCCTCATGGCAAGACCACTACCGTAAAGATTGCGGGTATGTGGAAGATGAACAGGGACCAGAAGACTCCTGTCGAGGAGGCATATACCTGGAATTTCAACGGTCTGGGAACTTTTGGCGTATCAAGCCCTACGGCAGTTACATATGACTTTGATCACATTCTGTTAAGCGGTAACCTGAAAGCCGGATATGGTACAAATACCGTAGGTTCTTTTGAGGGTGCCAATTTAGATAACATCGCATGGACGAAGCAACTGACCACAACGGCTTCATTTAATTCCAGTCTCACTTCATTCACCCGTGAGAAGATGGAGTTTAGGGGCAGAACTGATTACTATAATGAGGTCAAGACTTATTTCGAGTACGTAATCACACGTACGGGCTATACTCCTGGCGAATTGAATGCGCTGCCGGACAACCAGAAACTGAGCATGAAATATTATATGTGGTATGTCGTGTACGTACCCGGTTACATGCGTGCCAAAGACCTTCAGGCATCAACGGCAAATATCTGGAACAGGGAGGTGAACCTTACCTGGGGAGTCGAGGGAAAGGACGGTGACGGTACATGGAGCATATACCGTTATGATGATGCCGATCTTAAGAACCGCGTACTGGTAAAAGACGGCTTGGAGAAAGCTGCCCGCAGTTTTGCAGTAGTCAATCCTGAGTATGACAAGACATATACATATGAAGTCTCTTTCATTCCGCGTAACGGTGAGCGCCGCGATGAGCTGTCTGTCCGCACCACAAGTTGCCTTAACCGCGAGTGGTCATTCAGTAATTTCAAGGCCGAAGTTCCTGAAACCGGTGACAAGATCAACCTCTCATGGAACCACACTCCTATAGGAAATGCCGGAGACAAGACCTATACACTCCATATACAGCGTTCTACAGATTATGATGTGAGTGATCCTACCAAGGCAACATGGCAGGATGTCAATAATGTAGCCATTACGAGTAAGGAAACCAACAGCGGTACATATACAGACCAGACAGGTCTTACAGCCAACCATACATATTTCTACCGCTTGGTTGTAAATGTTATGGATGCTGATATTACCAGCCAGGTTGTCAACAAGAAACTGGGCGGTTCACAGATTCTGTCATTCTCCGCTACAAGAGGATCATACAACAATATGGTCAAGGTCAAATGGACCGTGCAGCAGGTTGGATCAAACGTAACCAACTTCATTATCCAGCGTCGTCCCCTGGGCAGCAACGATGAGTCTGCCTGGGCCGATATCTACTCTACCAGCGGTACTGCATCGGGCTACAGCTATGATGATGTGACCGCTCTGCCCGGTACTTATAATGAGTATAAGGTAGTGGTTTGGAGCCAGGACGGTGACAAGGTCTCATATGATGATTCCGATGTGGCCGACGGATTCAGCCTCTCAACCGGAACACTTAGCGGTAACATCACTTACGGAACCGGAACTGCCGTTGCAGGCGCAAAGGTGGTACTTAAGCGTCAGGATGACGACGGCGGCCTGTCATCGGGCATGCACTCCATAAGGTTCTCGGGCAACGGTACCGGTTTCAAGTACGACTGTGACCAGACAACCCTCAAGAATCTGTTTGAGAAGGATTTCTCTGTTCAGATGTACATCAATCCTGATACTGTCATGGCCGGTAACAACCGCAGTATCCTGCTCGATGTATCGTACTCCTTTACATTGGATCTGAGATATGACAATACAAAGAAGCTGTATCACCCGGCTGTGTGGCTCCAGGGAGATACCTACTTCACAAATCTTGATGTAAAACCGGGAGAGTGGACACATCTTACCGTATCACATAAGCAGGGCTCTTATACAGCCTTGTCAATTGCAAGAGGAGACAGTATCATATCTGATACGATCAAGAGCGGCAATGAGATAGTGAAAAAAGATGCTACGGTCAACGTTACGCTGGCCGATGGCATATCCATTGCCAACAATTCAAGTTTCAGCCAGACCGAGTATTACAACGGCTACATGGATGAGTTCCGATTCTTTACCCGTGCACTTTCACATGCCGAGTTGCTCAAGAACTACAATCATCCGCTTACCGGAAACGAGAAGGACCTGGCTATATATTATCCGTTTGACGAGGGCATGACCGTACAGAGTCTGGCATATGACCTGTCCAGGACCAATAATGTCAGCAACGGCCGTCATGGCTTGTCCAAGATTCCGGCAGCCAGCAGTAACTACATTCCCAATGAGGATCAGTTGAGCCTGATGGCATATACTGACAGTCTGGGATACTATGAGGTTCGCGGTATTCCTTACTCAGGTGAGGGAACCAGCTACAGCGTTATCCCCAAGTTGGGAATACATGAGTTCTCACCTGTTTCCAAGTCCCGTTTTGTAAGTCAGGCTTCACTTATACACAACGGTGTTGACTTTGAGGATGTATCATCATTCCCTGTAAGCGGTAAGATATTATACTCAGGTACCGATTATCCCGTTGAGGGTGCCAACCTCTATGTGGACGGAATGATCTGCGCCAGTGACGGCAAGATCATTGAAAGTGCCGAGGACGGAACGTTCACCATTAGCGTACCCATAGGAAACCACTTCATTGAGGTTGCCAAGAGCGGTCACGTGTTTGCCAACGGCCGTTATCCTGCCGATCCTGAGGGTCGTGGAGTTAAGAAGAATTTCAATCAGGCCATAAGCGGACTTGAGTTCCGTGATACCACTCTTGTCAACTATACCGGACGTGTAGTAGGTGGTGACATTGAGGGTGACAAACCTGTAGGATTCGGACAGAGCCATAACAACATCGGTGTTACCAAGCTTGTGCTCACACCCCTGAATGACCTCTACCGCATGAATGTGGTTAAGCAGAAGAGGGGAGAGACATCATTCTCATATGAGACCAATGATGAGACTGTTCAAGTGGCATCGGCCTCAAATAAGATCAACAGCAAGTCCTGGCGTGGAGCCGGAACAGCTGACTGCCGTAAGATTATCATTCTTACAGACTCCCTTACCGGTGAGTTCTCAGCCATGTTGCCTCCTCTGCAGTATAAGGTATCGGCTCCTGTAGTGGTTGTCCTGGACTCCGTTCTGGGTGACTCTAAGGAGTCAGCTCTGGCAGACCTCTCCAAGCCTCTGGTTACTTACAAGGATTCTCTTGTCAATAAGGACGGAGGTTACGATTACTATGAGTACAACACTCTGTACAAGAAGACATGTCACAGCAAACCTATATTTACCGTTGAACAGTCTGACCACGATGACGGCTGCTTCGGTATAAAGGAGTATGAGGTTAAGGATGCTCAGGGCAGCATTGTCCTGAATGACTTCTATGATCCTTACGAACCTGACAAAGATAAGGTATATAAATATGGTGGCGCCGTCTTCATTATGAAGGATACCTACAAGTTCAACATCTCTGGTAGGGAGGAGTACCGTAACTTTGACGCCAACATAAATGATCCTGAGGTATCGGTTGTTCCTCTTGCCGGAACGATTGTAACCATAGACAACGCCCTGTCATCAGAGCAGGCTGTCTATATTGAAGGCAACAGCGCCGGTAAGGAGGCCGGATCAGTAAGCGAGCTCAAGAGCAACCAACTTACTCTTGATAGCCTTGGTCTGGCTACATATATATGGAAGGCCGGATATCCCAATATCTGCGCTCCCTATACACGTACCATATCTATTACATATGATATAGACAACAAGACCTACAAATGGAATGACGGCGAAGCTCTGAACGGTATCGTGCTGGGTTCACTGCCTACGGGTAACAACTTTATCACGGCAGGTCCCGATATACTTGACATGGTGCTGCGTGATCCCCCCGGAACAAAGTCCAAGACCGAGTGGACATCGGGTACCGTCATCACTAAATCACAGTCAACAGGTGCTGTCTGGAACAGTGAGAACAATGTTGAGACCCAGACCAAACTGGGACCCAAGGTTGAGACCGTTACAGGTATAGGACTTGCCATCATCGAGAACCTGGAGAGCAAGGTTGACCTTACCGTAGGTGCCAAGGTTACCGTTGAGGGTGAGGATGCATCATCATGGAGCCGTTCAATCACCGCTACCAGGACAATCAGCACATCCGATGAAGCTGAGTATGTAGGTGCCCAGGGTGACGTATTCATAGGCAGCTCCACCAACATCATATTCGGTATGGCACGCAACGTGGGATTCACACGCGTGGGTACTACAAGTGATGTGGAACTGACCCTGACTGATATCCTGACAACCGGACTCTCATTCGGTACAGAGTTTGCATACACCCAGAACTATATTGAGAATGTGCTCATTCCCAACCTTAAGAAACTGCGTGACGGCATGCTCAAGACCGTGGAGCAGATTCCCGGTTATGTGAATGACGGCAAGTATCCGGTTTACATCACTACCATGAGTCCCGGTGATGCAGGATTCGGAGCCAGCAACAATGATAAGGATCTGTTCGGTTCAAACGCCACTCCCGGACCTTCAACAGATGGCCCGTCATACAAGATGGTTGTGCCCAACGGTTCAAAGGAGAACTATACTGACAGTGTGGAGTGGTGCAATACACAGATTCGCAACTGGGAGAAACATCTGGCCAACAACGAGATGCAGAAGGTAAGGGCCTTTAAGCTGGCCGAAGCCAAGAGCGACAGCGTTACAGCCACAAACCTCTCATTTGACTCCGGTACCAGCCTGACCATCACCAAGGAGACTGAGGATAAGACCGGATCAAAATATGAGAATACCGTATCGGCCGCTGCCATCATAGGCGCCACCACAGGCTTTGCCATCAATAGTGTGGGCGTTCAGTTTGATATCAAGACTGAGACCGGAGGCGGTGAGCACATTGAGCGTGAGGAGGAAGAGAGTCATACCGCAAACTTCAGCTACACTCTGGCTGAGGAGGGTGATGACGATGCCATTACGGTCGATGTATATGAGTACGGCAAGTTCGGTCCCATATTCCGCACCCGTGGCGGTCAGACCTGTGGCCCGTACGAGGGTAAGGTTGTAACCAAGTACTATAAGCCCGGTACTACCATCATGGAGGCTACAATGCAGATTGAGGTTCCGCAGATTGATGTTGACGTAAGGACCATGACCGATGTACCGTCGGGTGGAACTGCCAACTACGTTCTCAGACTCTCAAATGCATCTCAGATTGATGAGGATGTATATTACCGTCTGCTGGTCAACGATGAGACCAACCCCAACGGTGCCAACCTGATGATTGACGGAAAGCCCATCACAGACAGCCGTATCATCAAGATCCCGGCCGGCACAACCGTTACCAAGGCTCTCCAGCTCAAGCAGACCGATCCCAGTATCCTCAAGTATGAGCATATCGAGATAGTACTTGCATCACAGAGCCAGTATGATCCTACCAGCACATGGGATGTGATTGCTGACACCGTTGACGTAACGGCCTATTTCGTTCCCTCATCATCTCCTGTTGAGCTGGATCTGTCAAATACCGTAATGAATAACGAGACCGGCAGCAAACTCAGGATCTCATTCTTCGGTTTTGACCGCAACTACAACGGACTCAAGGCATTCCGCCTGCAGTATAAGAGAGAGGGCGGTCTGGATTGGACCCGCATCCATGAGTTTGTGGCCAATGCCAAGTATAAGGAGCCCGGAAACGATTTGCTGCCTTCATCGGGTACACAGGTTGAATATACCTTCAACATGAATTCATTACCCGATGGTGATTACCTGTTCCGCGTGGTATCAGTAAGCACCGACGGTGATGATGAGGTTTACAGATACAGTAATGAGATGGCTCTTGTCAAGGATATGCAGAGCCCGCGTTCAATGGGACAGCCTGAGCCCAGCGACGGCGTGCTTGACATTGGCGATGAGCTTAGCGTGACATTCAACGAGCCTATCCTTAAGGGCCGCATCACTGCCGAGTCCAACTTTATCGTAACCGGCGTGCTTAACGGCAGCAAGATTGAGCATGAGACTGCACTTAGCCTTAAGGGCGGATCAAACGCAAAGGCTCTGGCAAGTACTGAGGTTGGAATCAACCTGGCCAAGAAGGACTTTGCAATTGATGCATGGGTCAACATAGCTTCTGCAGGTACACTCTTCAGCCACGGTCAGGGCGCGCAGAGACTGACTGCAGGTGTTGATGCTGCAGGTCATCTGATAGTGACGGTTGCAGACAGCGTATGCACATCTTCAAAGAGCATTCCTTTCAACCAGTGGATATTCCTGACCATGAGTCTTACAAAGGATGGCGCACTGACTGCCGAGGCTGCCGTTGACGAAGACTTTGTTCTTCTGTTCAGCGGCCTCAAGACTATGCCTTATGAGGGTAACGGCCGCCTGAGCGTAGGATGCGGTGCCGATGCCGCCATCCATGAGCTGCTCCTGTGGGATGAGGCTCATGACATGACTGCAGCCCTGCTGAACCGCTCCGTAACCAAGAGTCCTTCAACCCGTCATCTGATAGGTTACTGGAAAATGAATGAGGGTGAGGGTACCTCTATACGTGACTACAGCCGCAACCGTCATATGGCTATGACAGATGAGTCATGGTATATCAATAATGAGAACCTCTCAGTAAGTCTGGACGGTGACCACTTCATAGAGATGAGTGCTGCAAGCCTGCCTGTAGTTGCATCCGGTGACTATGTAGTTGAGTTCTGGATGCGTGCCGCCAAGCAGAATGCCGATGCCCAGCTGCTGCAGATGGGTGATATAGCCTTCTGGCTCAATGCAGCCGGTGAGCTGCAGTTCACAGCCAAGGGCGCTTATCTGCCCGCCGGTACCAGCCAGGATATGGCCGTATCGGGAGTTGTCCTGAATGATAACACATGGCATCATGTGGCACTGAGCGTGCTGCGTCAGGGTGCCGCCTCAGTATACGTGGACGGGGTACGCCGCCTGACCGTAACTGAGTCCAATGTCGGCAATATCGTAACCAACAGCCTGATTGCAGGTGCACGTCGCATCACCGTATCGGCCGAGAATGCCGAGTATGAATATGACCGCGCTTACGTAGGATTCCTGGATGAGATCCGTATCTGGGCTGCAACTCTTAACAGTAACCTGATAGTAAGCAACCGCAAGGTACGCTTTACAGGAAAGGAGAGCGGCCTTGCTGCCTACTATCCGTTTGAGATAAAGGACCTTGACGGATTCAACCAGGTTGTTACCAAGGGTGAGGTCAAGGATCTGTGTGGCAATGGTGGAGACGCAGCCATGAGAACGATATCGGGCGGTGCTCAGTCTGATCCGTTATTCGCCGATGACGCTCCCGCATTGCGTACCAAACCTACCGAGACCAACGTAAACTTCAGCTACGTGGCATCGGATGAGAAGATAATCATCAACATTGATGAGAAACCTGAGCGTATTGAGGGTTGCACACTGAACTTCACCGTACGTGACCTGCTTGACAAGAACGGCAACTACTCAGAGGATGCAATATGGAGCGCCTTTGTGAACCGCAAGGAGCTGGCATGGCAGGATGAGGCCGTAAGCGTTGAGCAGAAGGTCAAGGAGGAGAGCAGCTTTAGCGTGGCAATGGAGAATCTGGGCGGCCAGCAGCAGATGTGGACCATCTCCGGTCTGCCTTCGTGGCTCACCGCAAGTGCAGACTACGGTGTTGTGAACCCGCGCAGCAAGAGCACCATTACCTTTACCGTAAGCCCCTCAACGCCTATCGGCAAGTATGAGGAGACCATCTACCTTAAGGGTAACAACGGTATAGAGACTCCGCTTACCGTAAATGTCAAGGTCAACGGCCAGACACCTGACTGGAGCGTCAATGCAAGGGAGTATGAGAACTCAATGAGCGTTATTGCAACCCTTGACATGCTGGGCCTGCAGAGCGAGGATGAGGATGATATCGTAGCAGCCTTCATTGGCGAAGAGTGCCGCGGTATTGCACATCCGGCTTACAGGGAGCGTTATGACTCATACTTTGTGACAATGGATATCTACGGCAACAATGAGGCAGGCCAGCCTGTCACATTCCGCGCATTCGATGCATCTACCGGAACACTCTATCCTGAGGTCGTTGCCGATAAGGATATTAACTTTGACCTGCTTGACCTGAACGGTACCTACTCTGATCCCGTCAAGCTGACAGCTCTTGATAAGATTGAGCAGACCATCAAGCTCAAGGAGGGTTGGAACTGGGTATCACTCTATGTCAAGACCGATGTCATGACCGTTGTTTCACTGTTGGCCCAGATTGCCGATGACGTACTGATGATAAAGAGTCAGAACGCATATCTGGTATATGAGAACGGTTCATGGGGCGGTAACCTTAAGGGTAGCCTTAACAACACCGAGATGTATGCCGTCAAGATGAAGAAGGACCGCGAGCTGCGTCTGGTAGGTCAGCGTCTTGAGATAGATGCCAATCCTATTACGCTCTATAAGGGCTGGAACTGGATCTCATACTACGGCCGTCAGGTTGCAACCCTTGAGGATGCCTATGCAGGACTTGCTCCTGTCACCGGTGATGTGGTAAAGGCACAGAGCGGTGTTGCTTATTATGACGAGTATGAGTGGGTAGGTTCACTCCGTCTGCTTGAGCCCGGACAGGGTTACAAGATCAAGAATGCCGGTAACAGCCAGAGAAGTTACAGCTATCCCGGATCTCTTGTATCATTCGCTCCTACACGCACTTCAGGCAGAGGCGAAGAGGCATCGGGCATGTTCCAGCCTGTTGATTATCACCTTTACTCAAATAACCTGACAATGGCTGCCAAGATTGTCAAGAGCGGCAAGCCTCTGGCAAATGCCGAGGTAGGTGTATTTGCTGATGGCGAATGCCGTGCATCGGCCGTATCGGACGAAACGGGTATTGTATATCTGACCGTTCCGGGTGACGATGCCGTAACACTTGACCTTAAGATTGTCCAGGGCTCTGAGGTTACTGATATCAAGGAGTTCGTAGAGTATCAGTCCGATGCTATACTGGGTACTCCCAAGTCTCCGCTTACTCTGGATGTCGATTCACCTACCGGTGTAATAGGATTGGAGAAGGCAGTGATTGAATCAGTATATGACCTGCAGGGCCGCAAGGCAAATGGCAAGTCTGATTCCGGTATCCGCATCATAAACGGACAGAAGAGACTGGGAAGGTAATCCTTCCGGAATGATTCTTAAATTCCCCGATGTCAGAAAAAAGTGACATCGGGGAATTTTTTTATGTACCTTTGCGTGTTTCATAACGGGATAATAGTTTTAAATACAATATGGTAACATTCGCGATAGCATTGATAGCCCTGGTTCTGGGTTATGTGTTCTACGGAAAATTCATTGAGCGCTTGTTTGGCGCTGACCCCAACCGTGAGGTGCCCTCCAAGAGCATGGCCGACGGCGTGGATTACATTGCCATGCCTACATGGAAGGCTTACATGATCCAGTTCCTGAACATAGCAGGTCTGGGCCCCATATTCGGTGCCATCATGGGTGCCAAGTTCGGTACGGCATCATATCTGTGGATTGTGTTTGGTACCATCTTTGCCGGTAGCGTGCATGACTATCTGTCAGGAATGATATCGCTCAGGAACGGAGGCGAGAGCCTGCCCCAGCTTGTGGGCCGCTATCTGGGCAGCAACATACAGAAGGTATTCATGGTATTCTCAATGATCCTGCTGGTGCTTGTGGGTGCGGTATTCGTATCACAGCCGGCCGATATCCTGGTACGCCTTACCGGTGAGTCCATGAGTATCAACACCTGGATTGCCATAATATTCATCTACTATCTGCTGGCCACACTGTTCCCCATAGACAAGATCATAGGCCGTCTGTACCCAATATTCGGTGGAGCCCTGCTGTTCATGGCCCTGGGTATAATGATTGCCCTCTTTGTGAACCATCCGCAGCTGCCCGAGATGTGGAACGGATTCGGCACCAAGTATGACAAGAACCCCATATTCCCCATGATGTTCATATCAATAGCCTGCGGTGCCATAAGCGGATTCCATGCCACACAGTCACCCCTTATGGCCCGATGCATCACCAATGAGAGCAGGGGTAGGCTGGTCTTCTACGGTGCAATGATATCCGAGGGTATAGTAGCTCTTATCTGGGCCGCCGCCGCCACCGCATACTTTGGTGAGCACGGAACAGACAGCACAGCCGCACAGATTGTACTTGACATCTCCAAGACCTGGCTGGGTAAGGTTGGTGGCCTGCTGGCCGTCATCGGCGTTGTTGCCGCACCTATTTCATCGGGCGATACAGCCCTTCGCTCCGCCCGTCTGATTGTGGCCGATTTCCTTAAGAAGAAACAGAAAACCATAGGCAGCCGCCTTGCCATAAGCATCCCGCTCTTTGTCATCACCTTCTTTGCGCTGTTCTACAGCCTGCGTGACAAGGAGGGATTCAACGTAATCTGGCGTTACTTTGCATGGTCCAACCAGGCCCTGTCAGTATTCACGCTGTGGGCTGTCACGGTCTATCTTGAGACCAAACGTAAGAATGTATTGGTTACTCTCATTCCTGCCATGTTCATGTCAATGGTAACCAGCACCTACATCCTGATTGCAAAAGAGGGCTTGCAGTTGCCTTGGTACATTGCATACGCAGGCGGTGCCCTGTTCACCATCTCACTTTTGGTGATATTCCTGATGTGGCGCCGTAAACAGCGGGCTCAATGACATAATAGGGACGTGTTCTTACAGCCTTACACTCTCAAAATCTACAAAATTGTCTCAGAATCTTCAAAAATAGGGGTCTGAGACGCTTTGCCTATTGGAAAAAGGGCCAAGGAGGTGTAACTTGCCGGTTAAGAAATCTTAAAAAAGGACATTAAATGAAAAAAGCGTATTTAGTCATAGCCCTGATGATGAGTATAATCCTGTTCTGCGGCTGCAAACAAAAGGTATCGATGACGTTTCAAGCAGGAACCTACGAGGTGACTACTCAGGGGCAAAACGGCGACATACGTCTGAGCGTGACGTTCAGCGACTCGTGTATCACGGATATAAAGGTGCTGGATCAGCACGAGACGCCCCACATAGGCGACATCGTGTATGACGAGCTGATTCCACAGATTATCAAGGCCAACGGAACTGGCGTGGATGCTTTGACGGGTGCCACAGTGACGAGCCGTGCACTGATAAAAGGCGTGACAGAGGCGGCTAACATGGCCAACGTGTCAGACGGTGAGCAGTTCAAGAAAGCCTCATTGCCCAAAGCGGAGCAGCAGCCTGTGGAAGGCGTTTGGGATGTGGTTATAGTGGGTGCCGGAGGTGCCGGACTGGCTGCAGCTGCCGAGGCAGCTCAGCAGGGCAACACGGTGCTGGTGATAGAGAAAAACGCAGAAATTGGCGGCAATACCTTGGTATCAGGCGGCATCTTCCAGAGTGTAATGCCGTATTTGGTATGGGATCCTGCCCATCCCGACGCCAAGACTGGAGTGGGCTATGACGGCAAGACCTATGAGAAGGCAAAGTCGGGCCCAGGTTGTATCAAGGACCTAGAGACCATCCTTGCATGGGACGAGAAGGTGTTTGATGCCGCCTACTACCAGGCGCACCCTTACGAGCCGGGCAACATCGAGGAACTGGCGCCTCATGGCGTACACGCTGAATACCTGCCCGTGCTGAAGGCGCTCAAGAAGGAGATTACTGCCTACTTGGCATGGGCAAGGCCCAAATTGGCACGCGGTGTGCCAGAGACTGACCTGACGCTATTCTCTACCAAGAACCTGCACATATTCCAGACCTATTACGGCGGTCTGCGCCAGAGTGCCGACAAACAGGAGTGGGTATATAGTGACCTGCGCATGGTGAACCAGATGGTGGAGCAGGGTCAGGAACTGAAACCCTGGCTGGCCAATATGGGCGTCACATTCCTGGAACGGCAGATCATCATTGTGGGAGCCCTGTGGTTTAGAGGCAACAAGATGCTGGGAGCCGACATCGATACAGATGGCGACGGCACACCTGAACACTACGACGGTAACTGGGGCGCCTACATTATGGCTCCTTACACGACATTCATACGTGCCAACAAGGAAAACCGCGTCCTGAAATCGACCGCTGCAAAGGAACTCATCGAGGAGGGCGGACGCGTAAGGGGTGTGAAGGCTGTGATGGCCGACGGCACACCTGTGACAGCATATGCCCGCAAGGGAGTAATCATAGCTACAGGCGGTTATGCTGCAAATATCCGCAAGGTGATTGACACAAACCGTTACTGGAATCAGGATAACCTCACTATGCGTATGGCCTCGACCAACCGCAATTCACAACGCGGCGACGGTCTGGACATGGCAGAGAAAGCTGGAGCTGCCCTGACCGGTATGGGCTGGACACAGTTAATGCCTCTGTCATATACCGATTATGGCAATCTCGCCTTTGGCAGCGTATCGGATGCCGTATTCATCAGTCCCAAGAACGGACGGCGCTTTGTGGACGAGTCATTGGAGCGTGACGTGCTTTCAGCAAAGGCATTTGAGAACGGCGTCAGCCTCTACGGCAAACGGGGTGTCTATCTCTATATTGGCGGAGAGGAGACCACCGAGCCCAATGAGACGCGTGGTGTGGACGTACCCGGCAAACAGTATGCATGCAAGCCTGCACAACTGCCTGAGCTGCTGAAGTCATTGAGGATTAATGTGAGTGCTGATTCTATTTTGAATGCCATCCGCGACTACGATATGGCTGTGATGAACGGAGGTCAGCCTGCCGATGTGAACAAGCGTTATGCCACAAACACCATCGGTAATGTGACGCGCCGTAAAGACGGCACCTACGACAAGTCAACCTATTCACTTGAAAATACCACGCTGACCATACGCCCGCTGGCTCCGGCTACACACCATACCATGGGCGGACTGGTGGTGGATGACAAGCGCCACGTGCTGGATGCCAACGGCATGCCTATACCCGGCCTCTATGCCGCAGGCGAGGTGACGGGCGGCATCCACGGCGGCAACCGTCTGGGTGGCAATGCACTCACGGAGATTCTGGTTTCCGGGCGTATTGCGGCTAGCAGTGTTACAAGGGATGGGAAGAAATAGGACCCCGACAAAAACCCGAGTGGGGGAACCACGAGCGGAGTTATCACGAGTAGAGTTTGCGTTCAGATTAAGATAGTCAAATAACACTTTCCCGTAATAAAGCTTATCTTTGCAGCTGCAGGCCATAGAATGCCTAATGGAAGCGCAAGAGATACTTCAAGACATAGTATTTGTCATCCTTTACGGAGTGGTAATGGGACTGAGCATAGCAGCAGCACTCTACCTGCTGCTACGGCGCAGTAATGCCATTGCTCCGGGGGTGA
>Ga0310786_10004709_pt1 | contig 18849 bp, 16 predicted proteins | sample AusTroGonzalo_MG_FD_203881 | JGI IMG/M metagenome (GOLD analysis project Ga0310786, IMG submission 203881) | Bovine rumen microbial communities from tropical cattle in Woodstock, Queensland, Australia - Gonzalo_03 (v2) (version 2) | ecosystem: Host-associated > Mammals > Digestive system >... | reverse complement strand
TGTGGTAGGGGTCGTCGGGTCCGCACAGATCCTTCAGTGGCTGGTTCAGTATCTCGGCCTGCTCTCTAAGCTTTATGCCCAGCAGTATCAGCGCGCCGTTGTGTACGTCCCAGCGCTGTCGTACCCACGACAGTTTCAGTCCGTTGTTTATGTCGATAGCTGTCAGCACCTCTGGGTAGATAAGCGAGTCGAGTCCCAGATTCTTGAAGAATGGCTGCAGACTTGGTGCTAGGTATTCGTAGTTGTCGATACGCGCCACAGTCTTCTTTGCACCCAAAGCGTGTGCCAGTATACATGCATTGATGTTGATGCTCTCCTCGGGGGTGACACCTACAAACAGGTCGGCATTATGTGTACCGGCCTCTTTCAGAGCCTTTATACTGGTGGGCGATGCGCAGTATGTCATTACATCATACTCGCTCATCTTGGCCAGTCGCTCCTCGTCGGCGTCTATCAGCACGCAATCCTGATGTTCTCTCGAAAGCAGTTTCGCCAGGTGAGTACCAACGGCGCCTGCACCTACTATTACTATCTTCATGACTCTAGAATAGCTTTCTTAATGCCCTCTTCGTCGATACCGACGATGTGTTGCAGTTCCTTTACTGTGCCGTGCTCGATAAAGTTGTCGGGCAGACCCAGTCTCTTCACCTTCGGTGTATATCCGTGGTCGTTCATCCATTCCAGTACAGCCGAACCCAGTCCGCCTCTTATCGCTCCGTTCTCAACGGTGATGATGCGCTTGAACTTCTTGCCTACCTCTTCCAGAATGTTCTCGTCGATAGGCTTTAGGAATCGCATGTCGTATAGAGCTACGCTGGCCTCGCTGTCCAGTTGTTCGATAGCACGCATAGCGTTGTTACCCATAGGCCCGATTGTCAGCACAGCCACGTCGTCGCCGTCGTGCAGTTTGCGTCCTGTGCCCACCTTTATCTCTTCCAGTGGGCATCGCCAATCCTGCAACTCGCCACCGCCTCGTGGATAGCGTATCACGAATGGTCCCTTGTCGGGTAGCTGTGCCGTGTACATCAGTCGGCGCAGTTCGTGCTCGTCCATAGGCGAACATATTGTGAGGTTAGGTATTGGTCGTAGCGATGTCAGGTCGAAGGCACCGTGGTGTGTAGGTCCGTCTTCGCCTACCAGTCCTGCACGGTCAAAACAGAACACCACGTTAAGGTTAAGCAGAGCCACGTCGTGTATGATATTGTCGAATGCACGCTGTGCAAATGCGCTGTAGATATTACAGAATGGCAGCAGTCCGTCTTTGGCCATACCGCCGCTGAATGTCACAGCGTGTCCCTCGGCTATACCCACGTCGAATGTCCTTTCTGGCATCTCATTCATCATGATGTTCATCGAGCATCCGCTAGGCATGGCGGGTGTCACACCTACTATCTTCGGGTTCTGTTTGGCCAGTTCCAATAGGGTATGTCCAAACACATCCTGATATTTCTGCGGCTTTGTAGGGTCATTGTCCACCAGTCGCTCGCCCGTGTCGGGATTGAACTTTCCTGGTGCGTGCCATACCGTCACATCCTTCTCTGCCGGAGCATATCCGTGTCCCTTCTTGGTGTGCAGGTGTAGCAGTTTTGGTCCCGACATGTTCTTCAGCTGACTCAGTATGCGCACCAGTTCCTTCACATTGTGTCCGTCGAACGGGCCGAAGTACTGTATGTTCATACCGTCGAAGATGTTCTGCTGGTGCGATATGGCACTCTTCATCGCATTTGTCAGTCGGATCAGTCCCTTCTTGCGGTCATCGTTCAGCATGCCATGGCGATTGAACCATCGTGCCGTCTTAAACTTTATGCAGTTGTACGTCTCGTTGGTGCTCAGATTCAGCAGATACTGCTTCATTCCGCCCACGCTACGGTCGATCGACATATTGTTGTCATTCAGTATAATCAGCAGGTTGTTAGGACTGCTCGATACGTTGTTCAGTCCTTCAAATGCCAGTCCGCCGCTCAGTGCTCCGTCGCCTATCACAGCCACCACGTGTCGATCCTTCTTGCCTTCCAGTTCGGCAGCTACTGCCATACCCAGAGCAGCCGACACCGAGTTGCTGGCATGTCCGCAGGCAAATGTGTCGTATTCGCTCTCCAGTGGCGATGGGAAAGGCTTGATTCCGCCCAACTTACGGTTGGTGCAGAACTGCTTTTTACGTCCGGTCAATATCTTATGTCCGTAGGCCTGATGCCCCACGTCCCATACTATTCTGTCTTCAGGGGTATTAAAAACGTAGTGTAGTGCTACGGTAATTTCGGTCACACCCAGACTCGACGCCAGATGCCCCGGATTTACCGCCACCTCTTCTATAATGTCGCGACGCAATTCGTCGCACACCCGAGGTAGATCGTCCACCTTCAGTTTTCTCAAATCCTCAGGTGTTTCTATCTTATTTAAAAGAGTAAACTCAGTTTTATCCACACAAATAAATATTTATTTCGAGTGCAAAGTTAAACAAATTTTATAATATTACAAAATATTTCCGCAATTTTGCACCCTTAATATATAACAATTGTAAAAATCTTGAGCTAAATCTGTCCGCTCTCAACCATCAGTACCACGCGCTCTGTCAGTCGGTCCACTCCCTCTGCGTCGTACTCTTTTTTGAGCGATGCGCCGAATCCCCATGCAAACACCTGCCAGAATCCAGCTCTAACGGGCCCCATAAATGCCTTTATCATATCGTAGCTGCTCGAGTGGCACTCGCGGTCTATTAGTTTTATCAGTAGTTTGCCCTGACTATACGTCAGTTTCTTCATCTTCGGCTTGTATGTCTTGAATATATCCTCCTCCACGCGCTTCATGTGCTCGGCCTTAGCCTTGTCGTTAGGCAGAGTCTCCAGATACTCCGTAGTCTCTATTAGCATCATTCGTGCCTCCTTTGCTATCGGCAGCACCTTTTTTACATTAGTCACCAGTCGCATATACTGCGAGGCTTGTCGTTTGTTCTTAAACGTCAGTTGCGGATACACATACACGTTGTTCATCTCCATATACTGTATGCTGTCGCCCTCGTGCAGCACCTTTCCCACCTTCACGGTTGGCACAAACGTAGGCGAGTCCATCTCCGCCAGCACCTGCTCGGCGGTCATTCTCTGCTCAGCCTCCTGCGCCGCAGCGCCGATAGTCAGACATGCAAACCCTATGGAAACAATCAACCTTTTCATTTCGGCTGCAAAGGTACGGTAAAATGAGAAGAATACCAAATTTTATAAGAGTTTTTAGAATAAAATATCAAAATAATCTCTCAATGCTCAGAGCCCCTGTGTTTATGCGGGTTTTGAGAGATTTGGTGAGAGATGGAGAGTTTTTTATCAAACTCTGTATAAATTATAATCTGTTATTGTGTTCGGATTATGTCTATGAGTTGTTCAGATTATCTCTTCCAGTTGTTCGGACTAGCCTTTATAGTATGTTCCCAACGTGGGAACAATTCATTCCCAACGTGGGAACGTTCCATTCCCAACGTGGGAACAAATGCAAGAAGCTACTTTTTTTCATTTCTCTCGCATAAATATTTGGCGGAATGGAGAATTGTGTGTACCTTTGCAATCAAATTAATAAACCATATATAATTAAAAATGAAGAAATCAATCTTTATTTTGTTGCTAGGCTCTCTGGCAATGGGTAGCTATGCTCAGGAAGGGCATCAGTGGGAAACGGTGCTGGGGCAGGTGATGACGGCAGAGGATATGGCGGATGAGGGGTGGCAACAGAATTATGAACTGCTGTGCGAACTGGAGCAGAATCCGATAAATATTAACAGAACGACTCGCGAGGAACTGGAGATGCTGCCTTTTCTGTCGGCACAGCAGGTGGAGGCTATAATGGAGTATCTGTACCGCTATGGCTCGATGAAGTCGCTGGCCGAACTAATGATGATAAAGGAGATAAGTGCGCAGGAGCGACGACTGCTGCAATGCTTTGTATATGCGGGTGATGAGCCTAAGGCGTCAATGCATGCTAAGCACGAACTGACAGCATCGGCACAGATTCCCCTGTATGAGCGCAAGGGCGATGTGGAAGGCTATCTGGGCGACAAGTATCGCCACTGGTTGCGCTACCAGATGACAATAGGCGACAAGATGAAACTGGGACTCGTGGCATCGAAGGATGCTGGCGAACCCTTTTTTAAGGATAAAAACAAGTATGGCTACGACTACTACTCGCCATACCTGGAACTGAAAAAACTGGGCAGGTTGGAAACACTTGTGCTGGGCAACTATCGGGTGAGTATGGGCATGGGAATGGTGATGAACAATAGTTTTGCACTTGGAAAGATAGCCATGCTGCAGAATTTGGGGCGGCAGACAAACACCCTGCGAGTGCATTCATCGCGAACAATGGGCTATCTGCAAGGAGCTGGGGCAACTGTGCGATTGGCAAGAAGCATGCGACTGACGGCCTTTGCTTCTTATACACCTATGGACGCCACGCTAAACAAGGATGGCGATGCACAGACTATAGTGACCACGGGCTATCATCGCACCCAAACGGAGATGGACAAGAAGCATAATCTGCATGCGATGAAGACGGGCGGACAACTGAGATATGATGCCAATGGGCTGCACTTGGGACTGAATGCACTATACGCTCATCTGGACCGAATACTGACGCCCAACAAGACGCAGATGTACAATATGTACAAGCCCGAGGGTGCCAACTTTATGAATGCGAGCATTGACTATGGATATGCCCGCCGTCACCTGGCAATAAATGGTGAAACGGCAACCGACGGCAACGGCCATATAGCCACCATAAACACCGTGAGCTATGCGATGAACAATGGTTTGAGCCTGATGGCTCTGCAGCGATACTACAGCTATCAATATGCGTCGCTTGATGCGCAGAGTTATAGCGACGGTGGGCGCGTACAGAACGAGAGCGGAGTGTATGTAGGTATGCAATGGCAGCTATCGCCCCACTGGCATCTGGTTGCGTATGCCGACTATGCCTATCATCCTTGGCCTGTGTATCGCGAAAAAACTGCAACAAGCCAAATGGACTATCTGATACAATGTACTCACAATAGTGGTAACTGGAAGCTGACTGCCAGATATCGACTGAAGCCATACGACAAGGCACATCGCACCCGACTGATAGCCGAATATGCCACTGAAAACTTCAGTACACGAACGCAATTAGATGCTGGATACATGGCTACAGGAGATTCGGAACTGGGCGCAATGTTAAGCGAGAGTATGGCATACACACACCGTTGGTTAAGACTGAATGTGGGGGCTGGATACTTTAATACCGATAGTTATAACAGTCGTGTGTATCTGTATGAAAGCGGTCCGCTATACACTTACTCTATGCAGCAGTTTTATGGCGAGGGCGTACGCTGCTGGCTGATGTTGCGAGCCAACGCAGGACGAAATCTGATGCTGACGGCAAAGATAGGCGTGACCAACTATTTTGATCGCGATAAGATTAGCAGTAGCTATCAGGAGATAGACCGCTCTAGTAAGACAGATGTGGATATACAGCTGCGCTGGAAGATCTAAAGAAGTTGCTTATATAATTGGAAAACCTGACCAGCTACATCCTTACCATCGAAACGCTTGATATAATCCTGGCTGCGCTGGATGCGCTCCTGGCGACCATCGGCACCCTTAAGGCTGCGACGGATAGCTTCGGTCATACCCTCGGCATCGTCGGGCGCAACGTATATGCTGTCTGGACCGCCTGCCTCTTCGAGACAGCTGCCTGTGCAGGCTACTACGGGCAGACCGCAACGGATGGCCTCGATGATAGGAATACCAAAACCTTCGTATACACTGGGATAGATAAACGCCTCGGCACCTGCATATAGTGCAGGCAGGTCGGCATCGGGCACGCCGTGGAGTATGCGCAGACGATGCTCAAGACCATTGGCACGGGCATACTGTGTGAGTTTGTTGGTATAGGCAGTATGGCGACCAACAAGCACCAGCGATATGTCGTCGGGCAGATGGTGCAGAGCCTTGAGTGCCAGCATGGTATTTTTGCGAGGCTCGATGGAGCCGACGCTTAGGACGTAGCGGGTGGCGGGTGATGGACTATGGGTGATGGCTGATGGCGTAAAGCGCTGGGCGCACGACTGATAGATGAGGGTGATGTTATCCTCGGATACAAGGTTGCCTCCGTATTCTAAGATGTCGCGCTTAGTGCACTCGCTGATAGCGATGATATGGTCGGCCTCTTTTAAGGTCTGACGAAACTTCCACTTATATATCTGCACATCGATGGGATTGTAGAACTCCGGGTGGCGCAGGAAGATAAGGTCGTGGATAGTAACCACGCTCTTGATACCACTGCGACGGATGCCTATAGGCAACTCGCCCGAGAGACCATGATACAGCTGTACGCCATCGCGCTTAAGATCGGCAACGATACCGCGGCTGCGCCAATAAGCCTTTGAAAGTGGAAAGTGGAATGTGGAATGAGGAAAGAGAAATGATATGTTCTCGTGTCCTTTGACTTGGCTGCGGAGGTCATCTCGGCCTTTGTCGGGGGCATAGAGGTTCAGACGCAGGGGGTACTGGGCCAGATCGTTGACCAGTGTGCGGCCGTAAGAGCCTAGACCTGTGCCGTTGCGAACAATGCGCTTGGCATCGATACCTATCAGTGGAGCAGATGAATTCATGAGCGGTGGAAGTGTTTAAAAACAAAACGTACCATTAGGAAATTAAGCGGTACGGCGATGGCCAATACTGCCAATGGTGCAATGGCGCGACTGAGACCAACCCAAAGGAAGAAATTGAATAGCACGATATGCATGAGATAGTTGGTGGCGTGGGCGCCGATGAAGCCCAGCCCGTTACGGGTGGATGTTTTTTCGCGGAAAGTGAATCGGGCCGAGAGAATGTAGTTGACGATGAAACTAACGATATAGCCCACGGTGTAAGCTACATTTACATCGATATAACGCTGCAGCAGCCAGTATGTGCCGTAGTGGATAGCTGCAGCAGTGGTACCAACCATTCCGAAGCGGATAATCTCGCCAAATATATCTTTTTTGCGCATTAAAACTTAAAATTTTGCTGCAAAGATACAAATATTTTAGATTTTTTACTATCTTTGCATGAAAATTGTCGATATGTTGGTATGATATTACTGAGTTTTGACACCGAAGAATATGATGTGCCTCGCGAACATGGCGTGGATTTCACATTGGCACAGGCTATGGAAGTGTCGATAGTGGGCACGAATAGAATACTGGATTGCCTTAAGGTCAATAACGTGAAGGCTACATTCTTCTGTACAGGCAACTTTGCGCAAAATGCTCCTGAGGTGATGAAGCGCATAGTAGATGAAGGACACGAGGTGGCTTGTCATGGTGTGGACCATTGGCAGCCTAGGGAAACCGACTTTGCTGAATCGAAGAGAATAGTAGAAGAGGTGACGGGCCGGCAGGTGTACGGCTATCGCCAGCCCAGAATGTTTCCGGTGGTAGAATCGGAGATAAAAAGAGTGGGCTATCGCTATAACTCATCACTTAATCCTGCGTTTATCCCAGGTAGATATATGCATCTTACAGCTCCGCGAACATGGTTTGTGAAGGACGGGGTGATGCAGATACCGGCATCGGTAACGCCGTGGATAAGGTTTCCGCTGTTCTGGTTGGCTTTGCACAATTTGCCACAGTGGCTATACCACTGGATGGTGCGCAGGATTCTGAGGCACGACGGTTATTTTGTAACCTACTTCCACCCATGGGAGTTTTACGATCTGAAGCAGCATCCGGAGTTTAAGATGCCGTTTATAATACGTAATCACAGTGGGCGCGAGATGGTGGATAGACTGGACCGCCTGATTAAGATGCTGAAAACAAAGAATCACCAATTTATAACCTATAACGAATTTGTAAACCTAAAAACGATATGACAAAACTTGCTATAGTATCACCTTGCTATAACGAACAAGAGGTGCTACGTATGTCGGTTGAGCGACTGACAGGATTATTAGACCGTATGTTGGCCGAAGGACTGGTGACACGCGACTCGATGATAGTGCTGGTGAACGATGGTAGCAGCGACGCTACATGGCAGATAATTAGCGAACTGCACCAGACAAATCACTACGTGAGAGGAATAAACCTGACTAGGAATGTAGGGCATCAGAACGCTATTCTGGCCGGAATGATGACTGCACGGGAGTGGGCTGACGCTGTGGTGACGATAGATGCCGACCTGCAGGACGACATAGAGTGTATACCGCAGATGGTGAAGCACTACGAAGAGGGCAAGGATATAGTGTATGGTGTAAAAGTGAAGCGCGAGGCCGATCCGCTGCTGAAACGTACCACAGCCCAGGCTTTCTATAATCTGCAGAAGTCGCTGGGCGTGGAGAGTGTGTATAATCATGCAGACTTCCGCCTGATGAGCAGGCGAGCGCTCGATATACTTAGTACGTTTAAGGAGCACAACCTGTATCTGCGCGGACTGATTCCTAAGATAGGACTGCCATCGGCCACGGTCGACGATGTGATAAGTGAGCGTTCGGCAGGTGAGTCGAAGTACACTCTGAGGAAGATGGCTCATCTGGCAGTTGATGGCATAACATCGTTCAGTACACGTCCGATGTACATAATGTTCTATCTGGGCGGGTTGTTCCTGTTGATAGCCTTCGGTATAGGCATTTATGTGCTGCATGCACTTATAAGTGGCACAGCTATGCCTGGATGGGCATCGCTTATCATGTCTATATGGATGGTGGGCGGTTTTATACTGATAGCTCTGGGCATTACCAGCGTATATATCGGCAAGATATTTAATGAGGTGAAGCGACGTCCGCTGTATAATGTCCAGGATATATTGGATTGAGGATATGAAGAAACTGCTGACCAACTGGAAGTTTATGTTCGGTCTGGGGCTGCTGGTGGTGCTGGCAGCTACGGCTATTGAGACGCTGCGAGGCAGGGCCACAAACTTCTATGACTACTATGATGCCACAAATATGTTTTGGGCGGGCATCAACCCATATACGTCGGAGTATGTCGAGGCTCATAGTATCTGGTTCCTCTACACCCCTGTGTTTACCACCATCTATGCACCTATATTCCTGTTGCCCGGATGGTTGGGGCCATATGTCTGGAATGTGTTTAACTATGTGATGCTATGCATGGCCATCAGGCTACTGCCTAAACCGCTGACTCCTTTCAGATCCAAAATCTTCCTATTCCTGTTGCTGCTGATACTACAAAGCACATTCTGTTTCCAGTATAATATGGTGGTGTGCTATATATTCCTGTTTGCATTTATACTGCTGGAGCGCGGTAAACCGCTATGGGCCACTTTGCTCATCATGATATCGGCCACAACAAAGTATTATGGTGCTATCGAACTTGGACTACTGTTGTGCTATCCCAAGTTATGGCGCAATATAGGCTATGCGCTGATGTGGGGAGTGGTACTGCTGCTATTGCCTATGATCAACACCGCCTTTGACAATGTATTTGCTCTGTACGGGAGTATGTGGGATAGCTATGAGTCGCATCGAAGTGCGGTAGACTATTCAGGACTATTATTTGCCCGTGGACTGAAACCATTGCTTCTGCCCAACCTGCGCGTGGTGCAGATGGGAGTGCTATTGGTGATTTCTGTACTATTCTTCTGGCGATACAAACGGTGGCACGACTTCCGCTTCAGGGTTGAGACTTTGGCTGCAATGATGGGGTATATCATATTGTTCAGCGATAGTCCCGAGACACATACCTATATGATAACACTGGCAGGATATCAGATGGCGTTCTGGCTACAGCCACAACGCACTAAGTTTGACTGGGTGCTATATTGGCTACTGTTTGTAAACTTCTGCATTCTGCCAGTGGATGCCATCTGTCCTACGCCGGTATACAGATTCTTCCACGACAACTTCTGGCTGGATGTGTACTGTATGACGATAGCTTGGTTAAGAGTGATATGGTGGGCTGTAAAGCCCAATCGTACTGAGTGGGTGACGATAAGTCGTACAGCTATGCTGATAGTGCTGCTGGTTGGTGCTACAGTTGTGCATGCACAAGACAGACACTATACGGTGAACGGGGTGAAGTTTACTATGAAATACGTAAGGGGTAGTACTTTTATGATGGGTGCTGCTGACAATGATGCTATGGCCGAAGCCGATGAGAAGCCTGCACACAGAGTTAGTGTGGCCGACTACTATATAGGCGAGACTGAAGTGACACAGGAGCTGTGGAAGGCTGTGATGGGCGATAATCCGGCTAAGTTTAAGGGAGAGAACTGTCCGATGGAGAATGTGTCGTATAACGACTGTCAGAGTTTTGTAGAGAAGTTGAGCCGGATGACAGGCCGCCACTTCAGACTGCCTACAGAGGCGGAATGGGAATATGCAGCACGTGGCGGAAATAGATCAAAGGGATACATGTATGCCGGAGCTAATGATACTGCTAGTGTGGCGTGGCTTAATACTGACAGTCTGTGGGCACGCCACATGCCTGTAGCAACCAAACGTCCTAACGAACTTGGATTATACGATATGAGCGGGAGCGTATGGGAGTGGTGTGACACTATGTACGAGCCGTATCAAGGGAGCAAAGGCAACTGGTTTAACAGGTTGATACGCAAACGGTTCAAAGTGGTTCGTGGTGGTGGATTCAGGGGATATGCACGCTACGCCAGGGTGACAAACCGATATGCCGTGGCTGCATGGCGCAACGACCATACTGTGGGTTTAAGACTTGCTATGCAACTGAAATAAGGGCCGATTTGCGCAAGAAAAGCAAATAATTTTGCATCGTACACGTGCAATTCATAATTATTTTGTATCTTTGCACCCAAATATTGATGATTATGGAGAAGGAAATGAATTTTCTGGATAGAAATGAGTTTAATTTCGATCCCAGTGAAAAGGTTGTTGAGGCTATCCGCAATTTTGACCCGAAGACATTATGTTTTTATACCCGAATTTACGATCAGGGCAAAAAGAGCGTCGTATCAGTTAAGTTGAGCGAGATATATAGAGTGCCCGAAGAGCAGGTGCTGTTGGCATATGGTGGTGAGGACATACTGAAGAATGCCATCCACTACTATCTGATGAAGGGCGACAATAAGAAGATACTTATACCAGAATACTCATGGTGGTACTATAACAAGGTGGCTAGCGAGTGCTATGGCACATTCGAGATGTATCCTCTGCACGAACAGGAAGATACATTCGCATACGATGTAGACGAGGTGATAGAGTATACCAACCGCATACATCCAAGAATGCTGCTGCTGGCATCGCCAAACAATCCTACGGGTAACTGTCTGACACCCGATGAGATTGGCCGTATAATGGAGAATATCCCCGAAGACACTATGGTGCTGATAGATGAGGCTTATGCAAGCTTTATTACTAGCGATACCGACTATATAGCACCGCTGGTGAACAAATATCGCAACCTGATTATCTCGCGTACGCTGAGTAAGTTCTACGGACTGCCCGGGCTGCGCTGTGGTTTCGGTTTTATCGGTGCAGGACATGACCACTTTGTAAGCTATATCAACAAGTATCTGGGATACAACCGATTCTCGGAGGCTGTGGCTCTGGCTGCTCTCGACAGCGATGAGCACTATCGCCAGGTGGCCGACGATATGGAGTGGGGACGCCAGTTGTACAAGAAGGCACTGGGTGATAAGCCTGGATTCAAGGTATATAAGAGCGTGGCTAACTTTATCCTGATAAAGTATCCGGTAGAGATAAAAGAGGCTCTGCAGAAGGCGCTGGCCGACCAGAACTATAAGATTAAGTTTATGACTGACAAGGGGCTGGAGCAATGTGTTCGTATTACGCTGGGCCGCAAGGAGCAGACACGGACTGTGGTTGACACTATACTTAAGGTAATTGACAATTGATAGTTGATAATTGACAATTATGATTGGTGTAATATTGGCGGCGGGAATGGCTAAGAGACTGCGCCCGCTTACTGACAAGAAACCCAAATGCCTGCTTGAGGTTGGTGGTAAAACGCTGTTGCAGCGTACGGTTGACGCGATGATAAGCGCTGGCGTAAAGGAGTTTTTGGTAGTAACAGGCTATCGCGAAAACATGATTCGCGAGTTTTTAACTATCCGCTATCCACAATCAACTATCAACTTCATAGACAACCCCGACTACGAGCATAACAACAATATCTTCTCACTTTGGCTGGCTATGGAGAAACTGCATGGCAACGAGGTACTGCTGATGGATAGCGACATACTGTGCGATCCAGAGGCTGTGCGCCGAGTGGCAAGAAAGACTGTACCTGCGCTAGCTATGCAGCAGCATGAACTTGGTGAGGAGGAGATGAAAATAGTAGTTGATGCCGAGGGACGTATCACGGAGATAAGTAAGACCTGCAGTCCAGTTGATGCTATCGGTGAAAGTGTGGGCATAGAAAAGATGACCGCTGAATATACTGAGGCTATCTATCAGGAGCTGCGCAAGATGATACTTGACGAGGGACTTATCGATATCTTCTACGAGCGTGCCTTTGAGCGCCTGATACCGCAGGGACATACGTTCGAAGTGGTAGACACTACCGACCTGTTCAGCTATGAACTCGATACTCCCGAGGACTTGGAAAAGGCATCTACTGCATTACCTAAAGAATTGTACTAAGTATGGATAAACCTCTGTTCTCAATATTAATCCCGACATGGAACAATTTAGCGTTCCTGAAAATTTGCGTGGATAGTATCCGTAAAAATTCTACTTATCCACACGAAATACTTATCCATGTGAACGATGGTAGCGATGGTACGCTTGAGTGGGTAAAGGCCGAGGGCTTGAAATATACACACTCGCCCGAGAATATCGGTGTGTGCTTTGCGCTGAATGGGTTGCGCCCATTGGCCACCACAGATTACATACTGTTTATGAATGATGATATGTATGTGCTGCCTGAATGGGATAAAATACTGTATGAGGAGATTGAAAGTATCGGACATAAGATGTTTTTCCTGTCATCGACGTTGATACAGCCACGTCCTTTCTTCTGTAAGAGCGTGATTGCACCAGCTGATTTTGGACAGACTGTAGAGACATTTGACGAACAGAGATTGTTGAAAGAATATAAGACTCTGCCACACTACGATTGGAAAGGCGCTACTTGGCCGCCAAACGTGGTGCACAAAGATATCTGGGACTTGGTGGGTGGCTATTCGATTGAGTATTCACCAGGCATGTATAGTGATCCTGACTTCTCGGCTAAACTGTGGAAGGCTGGCGTGAGAATCTTCAAGGGCGTAGATAAGAGCCGCGTGTACCATTTTGAGGCGCGCTCGACCCATCGCATAGTGAAAAACGACGGTAGCACGCAGTTCCTCAGAAAATGGGGCATCACATCGGCATCGTTTATGCGTAACGTGTTGCAGCGTGGCGAACGTTGGGATAGCGAACACGACACTAGCATCGCCCTGAAAAAGGATTTAACCAGAAGTAAGTTGAAGAAAGTCCTCACGATATTCCGTGATGTGAAAATCAAGAATATCTGGGAGGATTAACCTTTCATATTTGCACGCTTGTCGTCGTAGTCGCGATAAGACAACTGATAGTCGAGATAATGAAAATCATGTTGTCGCTGTTCGTCGTGCTTGGGAATAGTCATATAATCGCCGTATTTGGTAGATAGATAGGTATCGTAATGCTCAACACCCATAAACTCGATATTCTCAAACTTAATAGGTGTGGGCTGACCTAATACAGCCTTGCTGATGATACCGTTTTTGCCGTCGTCGTAGTCGGCAATCAAATCACATTGGTCGTAATCGTATCGCATCATGATGTGGCGCAGTTTCTGCTGTACATATCGATTTGTAAACAGCTTCTGGCAGAGCAAAGGCACAACCGCACTCAGATCCTTACCATGCTTGAACGGATCGCGATGGATGTAGTAGATGACACGTTTCCAGAACTCGTAGCGTGCAAAGTTAAGGCGCTGTAGCAGTTTGCTTGAGCAAACACCATCCAAGGGGAATACATCGATGTATAAGCCACCAATATAGTTGATATGCTCGCGCTCAATCAGAGTGGTGCTTCCATCTTGTATTTTTCCGAACGGACCAGGATAGTTAGGGTCGGTCTCGGCACAAACGGCTTCGAAGGGCTTGGGTAGCCATTCGTGGGCATGTGCCATCAGCGTATCGTAATCTTTTCGTGGCATGCAGATATCCATGTCGTCATCCCATGGAATAAAGCCCTTGTGGCGAACGGCACCAAGCATGGTGCCTGCCCAAAGATAGTAACGCAGATGGTGTTCCTGACAAACTTTATCGACGGCCTGAAGAATCTTCAGGATATGGAGTTGTAGGGGACGGATATCGTAACTTGCCATGTGTAATTAGCGATTAGTGATTTCGAAATACTTGTTGAGAACTAATAACGAGATGAGACGCTCACGGTGCATATCTTTGAACTGTGCAACGTACTCGTGGGCATGCTGGATGATAGCCTCGGCCTCGTCGGGATGGTCGATGTAATAATGTAGACGCTCCTCAAGGTCAGAGAAATCAGGCTTAACCTCAATGTAGTGATAATTTGGTATCAACCGTCCCTCCATAAACCATGTCTCGCAAGTGTGGCGTGGGGTAACGGCTATAGAGTTTGACGACATCACCCACTTGAGGTTAGAGGCAACGTCGTTACCCTCGAGCGACATGATGAACTTATAGTCGAGATGCTCGCCTATAGTCATCTTGCCTTTCTGCCACTCGGGATGTGCCTCGATGCGATTAGTTGAGGCGGCATCTACCATAGGGCTCTGACCGTCGGCAAATTTGGCCATGAATACATCGCGGTTTTCCTTGCGTGGCCCCAAATCACCACGGAAAATAACTACGTTCTTCTTGTCGCGCCACGATTTCTTGTCGTTGACAAACAGAAAATGACGTACTTTCTCAAGTTTCAGCACAACCGAGTTTTGATTGTTGTCGCCAAGCGGGCGACTCTTGATGATAGTTGGTACCTCGGGAATATGTGTCACGTCGCCTGAGAGCAGAATCCATCGTTTGCTGGCAGGGAAATAATTGGCAATTTCCATGGCGTCGAAGTAGTACACCTTCTGATTTGTCATAGGTTGCTTACTTATTTCGACAGCCTTCTCGTCCCATGCTTTGCGATCGTATTGATAGTCGGGAGTAAGCTTGCAGTAGTAGTTTACTCTGTCAAGAATATAGTCCTTGTCGGCGCGCTTTTCAAGTTTGCCGAGAAGGTGCTTTCGTTGCATACTGAATATAATTCGGGGCATATTCTGACGACAATAACCCTTAATAAAAAACTTGAGGTTACTGTTCTTGCCATTGTGTAGCAGATAATAAATCTTGCGTCTGTTCATATTGATATCTGATTTTGGCTGCAAAGGTAAGCAAAAAACTGCATATTTCAATCAAAACGCTTGTGAGATTGCAAATAATTATTTAATTTTGCATCCATGAAGATACTTTACTACATAGTTTTAACCGTTTGGTATGTGTTTTCTTTGCTGCCATTACGTGTTCACTACTTCATCAGCGATCTGTTGTTCTGGTTGCTGTATGGTGCGCTGGGTTATCGTAAAAAGGTAATTTGCAGAAACATTAAAGAGTCGTTCCCCGAGAAAACTGATGACGAGCGATACAGAATAGAACGCGGTTTCTACCATTTTTTCTGCGATTATATCGTGGAGAGTGTGAAACTGATGACGATGAGCCCCGAGAACCTGAAGCGACGTATGGTGTTTAAAGGGACAGAACTGGTGGATGAGGTTGTAGAGTCGGGACAGTCGTGTGCAATATATCTGGGACATCTTGGAAACTGGGAGTGGGTTACATCATTGCCACTCTGGATAACACCAAAGGCACAATGCGGACAGATATATCATCCGCTGGAGAACAAGGATTTTGACAGGCTATTCCTGAAATCTCGCCAGCGTATGGGAGCTGTTTGTATTCCCATGCAGGATACTTTGCGAAAAATGGTGGAATTCCGCCGCGCTAAGCAGCCTATCGTTATTGGATTTATCTCGGATCAGAAGCCCCATTGGGTGAACATCCATCATTGGGTAGATTTCCTGCATCACGATACACCTGTGTTGACTGGTACCGAGCGTATAGCCAAGAAAATGGATTATGCCGTATTCTTCCTGGATGTGCGCCGTGTAAAGCGTGGTTATTATGAGGCCGAATTTATCCCTATGACCCGTGAACCGCAGAAACTGAAAGATTACGAACTTACGGATATTTACTTTGGCCTATTGGAGAAGAGCATCCGTCGTGCACCAGAGTTCTGGTTGTGGAGTCACGACCGGTGGAAGCGTACACGCCAGGAGTTTAATGAGCGTTTTGAGGTGATTGATGGCAAAGTGATAGCCAAGGATCACCCTGATAATAAGCCTGTGCCTCCCAAGAAGCATTGGTATAAGTTTTAAAGCAGCTTGTTTTTGGTCATGCGCGTCATATATTGTTGTATGATGGCCTTTAGCTCTCGTTCCATCTGTGACTGTTGAGGTTCTTTCCCGATTAGATTATGCTGCATAAGTCGGTCGTCTAACTTATAGACGCCCTTGGTATTTGTGCCGTCGAACTGTAGCACATAACCATAGCGTACATACTGATAAATACCATTGAGATAGTTAACAGCCCAAGTTTCTTCGGCAGGGGTGTTAAGTACATCGATACCGAAAGCGAAATAGGTCTTCTGGTATCCCAACATACCAAGTATGGTGGGTAGTATGTCGATCTGCTGTGCAACCTTATCCTCTATACGACCTTCAGGTCGTGAAGGATCGTAGATGATGATGGGAGAGCAGAATCCACCCAAATCACTTTGATATTCTGCATGGTCGCTCTGGTTGGTATGGTCGCTGGTGAGCACAAAGATGGTGTTCATAAACCAAGGTTGTTTGCTGGCTGTAGCAAAGAATCTACCTAGTGCCATATCAGTATACCGGATGCACTTATGTATGGGCAGATGCTCCTCGGGGAACTGCTGCTTATACTTGTCGGGTATGGCGAATGGGTGGTGGCTGGATGCAGAGAATAGCGCTGTCATGAATGGTTGTTTCATCTTACTCATCTCCTCGGCATAATATTGGAAGAATGGCTCATCCCATATAGCCCAAGTTCCATCGAAATCAGATGTTCCACGAGCTGCCTCATACTCTGTTCTGCCGAAATATCGCTGGAAACCGGTCTTCTTGGCAAAGGCCTCAAATCCCATCGAACCATTCTGTGCACCATGGAAGAATGCTGTCTGGTAACCCTCGTTGGCTAATATACCAGCAAGTCCTGTATAATCGTTCATAGATGCGGGGGTGAGGAAGAATGGCTCTATAAACATGGGGATGCTGGAGAGTATGGATGGCATACCATCTATGCTCTTTCGGCCATTACAGAAGCTATAGCTGAAGGTGGTGCTATGTGCGATAAGACTATCCACACAAGGTGTGTAACCTTTATATCGTCCACCATCAAGATCGCGATTAAGCGCGCCAATGTACTCTCGGCCAAAGCTCTCGATGATAAGGACAACTACATTCTTTTTATAGAAGCTTATAGAATCAGTATTACTAGCGTTATGGATAGGCGTATATATTGCCTCCAATTCTTCCTCGCTATCAAAATAGTCTGGTATGGTGAATTCGTTTATATCGATGGTGCGGAGAAGTGCGAATGTGGTGTTGAGTATCAGCGCTGCATCAGTGGGACGCTGGGCATACTGATTGGCGTTGGATAGGGTGATGGGGCGCACAGCGGCAGTAAAGCCGCCTCGAGCTCCTGCTATGCAAAGTGGAATGGCTATCAAGAATGATGCCAAGTTGGCTTTATGATAGCGTAGTGGTATAGCATATAATCGCCAGAGGGCATACATAATGATAGCAAACAGAAGTACTAGATACCAGTGGTTAAGAAACTCGGTGCCAAAGATGCTGCCGAGATTACCCTCGTTAGAAAACTCGTTGAACACGGTACTGGTAGTACGGCGCATGGTGTACTGGAAATATACTGAGTCGGCCAGGTTTATGGCCAGCGCTAAACCATTGACTATCATATATAGCCACTTGCATATTTTATCCATCCGCCATGGAAGCAACATGAGCACAATCCACAGAGCATTGGTATATACTATGGCCGAGTTATCGAAGAGTAATCCGCCGCGAATGGTATCAAATGTAAAGCTGAAATACTGGTGATTCTCTACATAATATGCCAGTCGGGCTATCATATACACCACATAGACAAGCAATACATTCCATAGTAATGCAAGTGTCTGTGAATAGGGTTTGTTGAGCAGTCGTTTCATCGTGAGGAAAGATCTTTAGATGCTGCTTGGAGTATTGCTTTTCCAAGGTTTATATTGCCATTTCCTTTTACGGTTTTCTGACTGTTGAGGTCGAACACAGTAAAACCTGTGCTGTCAACAATAGAGAAACCTTCAGTATAGGTGTGTATAGCCAACGGGTGTGTATAGCTGCTACTGAGCACATCGCGACTAAAGGTGTAGTCGGCATGCGGTATGCCTAGCTGTCCCAAAAGTGTGGCTGGCAAATCGGTTTGATTGCATATACTGTCAATACGGCGAGGAGTCTTGACTGCACCACCAATCCAAAGCATAGGTATATGGTTGCGCATGGGGTGCAACTCGTCGTACTCCTTATAGTTGATGCCATGATCGGGCAACAATATTACCAGGGTGTTATCCCACGCTTTCGACTTCTTTAGTTTTGCAATAAAATCACCTATGCACTGGTCGAGATAATAGAATGCATTGAGCACCTCGTCGTCGAACTTGTGTATGGGAACATCCCATGGTTCATGACTGCTCAATGTAGAGTAGCCAATGAGATAAGGCGACTGTAGCGATGTGGTCATATCGAATAGAGTGGCGAAGGTGATATCA
>Ga0310786_10004708_pt1 | contig 18850 bp, 17 predicted proteins | sample AusTroGonzalo_MG_FD_203881 | JGI IMG/M metagenome (GOLD analysis project Ga0310786, IMG submission 203881) | Bovine rumen microbial communities from tropical cattle in Woodstock, Queensland, Australia - Gonzalo_03 (v2) (version 2) | ecosystem: Host-associated > Mammals > Digestive system >... | reverse complement strand
TTCATGTCAGTAGTGAATAGTTTTAGGTTTCAATCGGTTGCAAAGGTAAGTCTTTTCCGTATAAACACAAAATATTTCGCGAAAAAGTAGTACCTTTGCAAAAAATTTTATGCGGCTATCGGTTTTCTGTTTCATGTTGGGTTGTGTGATGCAACTGGTGGGATGCTCGACGGGAGCACCCCGGCATGAGGCGTCCGAAGGGGATAGCGCCAATCAGCAAGTTATGGAGGAATATCAGTATCATTACAAGTATCCGCATCCGAGCGTTACGACGGATTGCGTGATTTTCGGCTTTGACGGCAACGCGGTGAAGGTGCTGCTCATCGAGCGTGGCGGCGAACCCTACAAGGGCTGCTGGGCTTTCCCCGGCGGATTTCTGGAGATGGAGGAGTCGGCAGAGGAGGGTGCCAAGCGCGAGTTGATGGAGGAGACGGACCTGACGACGGCGTTCGTGAAGCAGTTCCACGCTTTCTCGGCTCCCGACCGCGACCCCCGCGAGCGTGTGCTGACGATTGCTTACTATTCGTTGGTGCGCCTGAGCGAGGTGAAGGGCATGGACGATGCGAAGGAGGCGAAGTGGTTCGCGCTGGATGAGGTGCCGAAGCTGGCGTTCGATCACGACGAGATGCTGCGCCTGGCGAAGGAGGACATCAGCAAGGAGATCCGTCTGGCGACGAAGGACTGGCAGGAGTTGACCCGAGGATTCTCGCCAGAGGAAGTGAAAAAGATAGAGGACGCATTGAGATAGCGCATGGAGAAGAAGGAAATCAAGGCGGCTGTAGCGAAGTATCTGCAGGCGCATGGCTATGAGCGCATGGCGTTGAAGGCGGCGATGTTCGACATGGATGGGGTGCTGTTCAACTCAATGCCGAATCATGCGAAGTGCTGGCACGAGACGATGGCGCATTTCGGCTTGGACCTGCTGGAGTGGGAGGCGTATATGCATGAGGGTCGCACGGGTGCCGGCACGATCAATCTGGTGTCGATACGCCAGCGCGGCCACGAGGCGACGGAGGAGGAGATACACAATATATATAAATATAAGAGCGACCTCTTCAATCAGTGCCCGAAGGCGGAACGGATGCCCGGAGCGTATGAACTGCTCTGCAAGGTGAAGGAGAGTGGGGTGGTGCCGATGGTGGTGACGGGCAGCGGACAGACGACGCTGCTGGAGCGTCTGAACCGGAACTTCCCCGACATCTTCAAGAAGGAACTGATGGTGACGGCCTTCGACGTGCAGTACGGCAAGCCGAATCCGGAGCCGTATCTGATGGGGATGGAGAAGTATAGGAAGAGAGGAACGAACGGGCTTAGTAGGCTTGATGGGTCGAATGAAGAAGTGAAACCCAATCATTTCATAGTAGTGGAGAATGCGCCGCTGGGCGTGGAGGCAGGTGTGGCTGCCGGGGTGTTCACAATCGCTGTGAACACGGGACCCTTGCCCGACGACGCGCTGCTGAGCCAGGGGGCGAACCTGCTGTTCCATTCGATGCAGGAGTTCTGCGACGAATGGGAGAAGGTTTTCAGCGTGCTTTCCTCATGATGCCGTTGATGATTCTGCCGTCGATGTGACGACGGGCAGAGAAGAAACGGTCGTAGTTTGTATAGGTGTCGATGCCTGAGACGTGGATGTTCTCTGGGTTGACACCTTTTTCGATGAGTTGGAGACGGTTGCACTCCCAAAGGTCGATGTGCCACTTAGACCCTTTCCCCAGCTCTCTCTCGTGATGGAGAGGGAGTCCATGCGGAATGTTGGGATTCATCACTGGATATTTCTTTGCTAGTTTCTCCATCGGGAAACCTGCCTGTGCAAAGAGGTCATAGACTTCATCGCCCACCTCGAAACTCTCAGGACCGATGCCGGGACCAATGATGGCGTGGAGATGCTCGGGCTGTGTGCCGTAGGTGGCTCTCAGCACATCGATATTGCTCTCGACGATTCGCTTCTGTGTGCCCTTCCATCCGGCATGGACGGCAGAGGCCACGTGGGTGTGGTCGTCCCAGAGGAGGACGGGGATGCAGTCGGCTGTCTTCACGCAGACAAAGATATCAGCGAGGTCGGTGCAGAGGGCATCTACGCCATCGAGGGCAAGCACCTGCTCGAGGGGATTCTTGCCGATGAACGCCTCGTCGATGATGCGGGTCGTCGTGCCGTGCACCTGATGGTGGGGCATGAAGAGGCGCGGGATAGGGATGGAAACACCGCCTTCTCGCGTAGTGGAGAAGGCGGTGATATGAGAGGGAGTGGGGTAGATGTGCATGGGTAATTCTTCTGATGTGAATGGATTGAATGGGTCTTACAGGACTTATAGGTTATATAGAACTTATAAGACTTATTCTTCGTACTCGAAGTCCTCGAGGTCTTCAATCTCGTCCTCGTCGATGAACTCGATGTCGTCATCGGGGATGTCCTCGTCGCCCCATCCTTCATCGTCATCGGGCAGTTCGTCCATGTAGGCGAAGGTCTTGGCGGCATGGATGAGGGACTCTTGGGTGTTGATGGCAGCGATCTTGTTGCTCTCGCTGTTCATCTCGCGCCAGAGGATGTCCTTGAGCTCTTGGAGTCCTTGCTGTGCCACCGAGCTGATGAAGACCACGGGGATGTCATCCGGCAGCCCTTCCTTGAGCATTTCCTTCAGTTCCTCGTCCTGACCGAGGAGGTCGCACTTGGTGATGGCGAGCACTCGGCCTTTGTCGAGCAGGTCGGGATTGAACTGCGCCAGTTCGTTGAGGAGCACATCATACTCATGACGGATGTCCTCTGTGTCGGCTGGCACCATGAAGAGCAGCAGGGAGTTGCGCTCGATGTGACGAAGGAAACGAAGACCCAAACCACGTCCTTCACTGGCTCCCTCGATGATGCCGGGAATGTCGGCAATAACGAAGGAACGCTCGTCACGATAAGAGACGATGCCCAACGAGGGCTCGAGGGTGGTGAAGGGGTAGTTGTCAATCTTGGGCTTGGCTGACGAGATGGCATTGACGAGGGTGGATTTGCCCGCATTGGGGAATCCCACCAGACCCACGTCGGCCAAGAGCTTCAGCTCGAGAATGACGGCTCGCTCCTGCATCGGTTCACCAGGCTGTGCGTAGCGAGGCGCCTTGTTGGTGGGGGTGGCGAAGTTGAAGTTGCCCAATCCACCACGTCCACCTTTTAGCAGAATCACCTCCTGCTCGTGTTCGGTCACGTCGCAGATGTATTCGCCCGTCTCGGCGTCATACACGGCAGTGCCACAGGGCACTTCAATGTAGGCATTTGCCCCTTGCTTGCCCGTCGATTTATTCTTCGATCCATTGCCGCCATGTTCTGCCTGGATGTGGCGGTCGTAGCGCAGATGAAGCAATGTCCAGTAGTTGCGGTTGCCACGCAGAATGACGTGACCACCACGACCCCCATTGCCTCCGTCGGGACCTCCCTTGGGCAGATACTTGGCACGATGCATGTGAGTGGAACCACGTCCACCGCGACCAGAACGGCAATAGATTTTTACGTAATCAATGAAGTTGGAATCCATTATTTCTGTGTGTCGAGGAAAGCGAAGATCTCGCCCAGCATCACATCCTTGGAGCCCTTCCAAGTGAAGGTGTTGCGGATGCCTTCCTGCTCAAACCACTTAGAGAGTGGCTCAGTTTGCTTGTGATAAACTTCGAAACGCTTCTTGATGGTCTCTTCGTTGTCGTCAGCACGACCTTGCTCCTTGGCGCGGTTAAGCAGACGAGCGAGGAGGGTCTCTTCGTCAACGATGAGTTCAATCATGATGCCCATGTCGTGCTTGCGCTCAGCCAGCATCTTCTTGAGAGCCTCTGCCTGTGCGATGGTGCGTGGGAATCCGTCGAAGATGACGCCCTTGCCTGCTGGCAGTTCGTCGTAAGTCTTGGCGAGGATGTCAATCATCAGTTCGTCGGGGATGAGCTGACCATTGTCTATATATCTTTTGGCAATCTTGCCGAGTTCAGTACCATTCTTGATTTCACTGCGGAGCACATCGCCTGTAGAGATGTGTCCCATACCGTAACGTGTAACGATTTCGTCGCTGTAGGTGCCTTTACCAGAACCTGGCGCACCGAAGATAATGATATTCTTCATTTGTTGTTTATGTTATGAGTTTTGGTTTAATATCTTATTCTTTCACCACATAGATGCTCTTGTAGTTGCGCCCAACGCCGTCGTAGTCGAGACCATAGCCCACAATGAACTCGTTGGGAATCTCCATAGCGCAGTACTTCACGTCAAGTGGCACCTTCAGTTTGCCGGGTTTCATCAACAGGACGGCGATTTCTACCGACTTGACACCCTTCTCCTTCAGTTGGGGCAAGAGGTTGTACATCGTGGTGCCAGTGTCGATGATGTCTTCCACTACGATAACGTCACGGTCCTTGATGTCGGAGGAGAGCCCAATCAGCTCCGTCAACTTTCCCGTAGTGTCCATACCCTGGTAGGAGGAGAACTTCGCAAACTGAATCTCGTGGTCGAACGTGAGGTGGCGCACAAGGTCAGCCGCAAATATGAAGGCACCATTGAGAATGGCGATGAGGATGGGATTCTTCCCCGCGTAGTCAGCATTGATTCTCTCTGCTAATGCCGCAACTTTTTCCGCAATTTGTCCGTGATGGATGAACGGCTCAAATTGCTTGCCCTTGATTGTTATCATTGATGTGTGGGTGAACATTGAAATTTAATGCAAAGGTACACAAAAATCACTATTTGAGGGTAAAATCGGGAGGAATAACGTAAAAAAACATCATTCTAAGTACTATTTTATCCATTTTTCATCGTTTTTTAATATTGTTTCACTATTTTTGCACACTAAACCCAACTCTGTAAGATATTCTCAGAAGGATTTTAAGCGTAAAATATGAAGATACTATCCGCAGCCCAATTAAAGATTGTTGATGCCTATACGATAGAGCATGAGCCAATCAGTTCTATAAATCTGATGGAGCGTGCTTCTCGTGCAGTGGCTGACAAGATTCGTGCACGTTGGTCGTCCGATACCCCCATCAAGATATTTGCTGGACCTGGCAACAATGGTGGCGATGCGCTGGCAATTGCCCGTATGTTAGGCGAAGCGAGCTATAAGGTCTATGTGTACCTGTTCAACACATCTGACGGCCTTTCACCCGATTGTCAAATCAACAAGCAACGTCTGGTGGATTTTCAGGACGCAAAGCAGAAAATGTTGGGTGTGCGCAATGTGGAATTTGTGGAGGTGACGTCGCAGTTTACACCTCCTAAGTTGGAGGAGGGTGACTTGGTGGTGGATGGTCTGTTTGGCACGGGGCTTTCCCGTCCGTTGAATGGTGGTTATGCATCGGTGGTGAAATACATCAATGCCTCACCAGCCACTGTGGTTTCCATTGATGTGCCATCGGGTCTGATGTGCGAGGATAACACTTACAATGTGATGAACCACATCATCAAGGCAAATTACACGTTCACGATTCAATACCCAAAGCTAGCTTTTTTCTTCCCTGAGAATGAACAATATGTGGGTGAATGGGAAATCCTTGACATCGGTATTATTGATCCCGAGACGGAGGAAACATCGACCAGTTACAACTTCACGGAACGGAAGGACATGATGCCTATGCTCAAGACCCGTTCGAGGTTTGCCCATAAGGGTACGATGGGTCATGCCGTGCTCATTGCGGGCAAGAAGGGAATGGCTGGTGCAGCCATTTTGAGTGCGAGAGCTTGTATGCGTAGTGGATTGGGCAAGTTGACCATCCGAACGCCAGAAAGCAACGTGCGCATCTTGCAGGAGTCTGTGCCTGAGGCCGTGCTGAACATCGATGTGGATGCCAATTGTTTCAGTCAGTCGTTCGATACCAGCGAATTTGATGCGTTGGCGATAGGTCCAGGTATTGGCACATCCCCCTATACGGTGCAGGCATTCATTGAGCAGGTCAGCATGGCGAAGTGCCCGATTGTGATTGATGCTGATGCTCTCAACATTTTAGGTTCGCATCGTGGCTGGATCAATCAGTTGCCACGCCGTTGTATTCTTACTCCTCATAAGAAGGAATTGTTTGGTCTGATCAGCACGACACGCAATTCCTATGAGGAATTGGAGCTCACTCGTGAGTTAGCAGTACGTCAACAGATTAATATCCTGATTAAAGGAGCATATTCTGCTATCGTTACATCTAAGGGAGAAGTCTATTTCAATTCGACGGGCAATCCCGGTATGGCGACAGCCGGCGCAGGCGATGTGTTGACCGGTATCATCCTTTCGTTGCTGGCACAGTCGTACGATCCAGAGATTGCCTTACGCTTGGGTGTCTATCTGCACGGATTGGCTGGTGACCTTGCGGCAGAGGAATTGTCTCTCGAAGGGTTGATTTCTACTGATATCGTCAATTATCTGCCCAAGGCTTTCAAAAAGCTGAGAGAAAAATAATCCTTAGAGCATGAAAAGAAATCTCTTCATAATATTGTCTTTTTGTATGTCGCTTGCCGCGATGGCGCAGACACAAGTGACGGAATTTAATCCTGGCATCGCTGCCAATGGTGTAAATTATGCGTTGCCGAAAACAGTCTTGAAGGTAGATGCCTCAGCCATCAAAGTAGTTTATACGCCTGGCGAATTTGCCAAGTATGCGGAGCGCTATCTCCACATCAGCGGCGTATCTTCTGAGCCTTCTACCACATGGAAGATGACGACACTCAATGTGCGTCAGGAGGGAGTGCCTGATACAGCAAAAATCTATACTGTCAAGCTGAAAGACAAGACGGTAGCACCAATGGTGCAGCTGACATCCGATGGTGTCCTTGTGGCAGTGAACAACCATGTGGATATGCCAGAACAGGAACTTCCCGAGACACGAACCACGAACCACAAGATGGATGCCCGTCAATATTTGACTGAGGATATTCTTTCAGCCACTTCCACTTCCAAAATGGCGGAACTGACGGCACAAGAGATACTTGACATCCGCGAGAGCAAGAATGCCATTAAGCGCGGTCAAGTGGAATCGATGCCGCAGGATGGTGCGTCGCTCAAGATTGTGCTGGACGAGTTGAATCGTCAGGAGGAGGCGCTCACACAGCTCTTTATTGGCTATGCCGACACAACCTATACGGCGAAAACATACACCATGATGCCCATGGAGGATTTAGACGAGCTGGTGCTGTTCCGCTTCTCCCGTAAGTTGGGCTTTGTTGAGGCTGATGACTTGGCTGGCGATCCCTATTATCTCTCAGTGAAAGACAAGCACACTGTGGTGCTGCCCGATGAGAAAGAGATGGCGAAAAGGAAAATAGAGGGTCTTGTGTACAATATGCCCAGCATGGCGAACGTTACTATCAGTACGATGCAGGGCAAGGTGTATGAGCAGGAATTGCCATTCGCCCAGTTCGGCACCATCGACATGCTCAGCCCGACGCTCTTCAACAAGGGAGCCACCACCAAGCTGACGCTCCATCCAGCCACGGGCGGTCTGCAGCATTTGGAGCAGTGAACGAGAAAATAGAAGAAGTTACTTCTAATCTATTATATTATTTACAAACCTCTAAAAACATTTAAGACATGAAAAAGTATCTTGCAGAAATGGTGGGAACGATGGTTCTTACACTTCTCGGTTGTGGTACAGCCGTATCGCTCAATTGTGGTTCTGACACAGCATCAGTGGTGGGTACAGCCGTTGCCTTCGGTTTGGCTGTTGTGGCTATGGCCTACACCATCGGCGGCATCTCTGGCTGCCACATCAATCCGGCTATCACACTTGGCTGCCTCATCTCCAAGCGCATCAGTTGCAAAGATGCCACCATGTACATGATCTTCCAGGTCATTGGTGCTATCATCGGCGCAGCCATTCTCTTTGCATTGACATCTAACGACCAGGCTTTGGCTGGCGGTACGACGACGGGTGCCAACAGCTGCGGTGACCACGGCGTTGTAGTGGGCCTCATTGCTGAAATCGTCCTCACTTGCATCTTCGTGCTTGTAGTGCTCGGTTCTACTGACGAGAAGAAGGGTGCTGGCGCTTTCGCAGGACTTGCTATTGGTCTTTCACTCATCCTCATCCACCTCGTGGGGATTCACTACACGGGCACATCTGTTAACCCAGCTCGTTCCATCGGTCCAGCTCTCTTCGAAGGCGGTCAGGCTATCAGCGACCTTTGGGTGTTCATCGTCGGCCCATTCGCAGGTGCAGCTATCGCAGCTGGTATTTGGAAGATTATTGGCGAAGAGAAATAAATTAAAATCAGAAAACTAAAAGTGAGAGTTACTTGGCTATTTGGACGACAGGTAACTCTCACTTTTAGTTTTCTGTTTTTCCTTATTTTTTGAAAAAGTCGAAGAAGAAGAATACGGCAGCGTGGCGGATGTTGACGCCTTTGGCATAGCCAATGGTGGAGTTGTTGGCGTTGCGCACTGTGCCGTCCTTGTCAATCTTTCCGATGGTGGAGTTGCTGCTGTTCCTCACGGTGCCGTCCGATTCCACTTTGCCAATGCTTGAGTTGTTGGCATTGCGGATGGTTCCGCTCGAGTCAATCTTTCCGATGGTGGAATTGTTGGCGTTGCGAATGGTGCCGTCCTTCTCAATCTTTCCGATGGTGGAGTTGCTGGAATTCCTAACAGTTCCGTCTGATTCAATCTTTCCGATGGTCGAGTTATTGCCGTTCCTCAAGTCTTGGGCATTCATGGACAGCGTGGTCAAGCCCAGAGCCAATAGTAAAAGTAACTTTTTCATAAAAAATATCCTTTTTATGGTTTGATGCGGCAAAGGTAAGAATAAGTGTGCACAATACAAAGGGAAAGATATTTTTTTTTGATTTGTTTTGCTCGTGTCAGAAGAAATCACTACTTTTGCACTCGGAAAGGAAAAAGACAATGCGGTAGTGGCTCAGTTGGTAGAGCATTGGCTTCCCAAGCCGAGGGTCGCGGGTTCGAGTCCCGTCTACCGCTCCAATCAGGAAACTAAAAACTAAATTTCACTTTTGGTTTTTAGTTTTTAGTTTAAAAAAGGAAGAAGAGTTATGCTGTTAATGACATTGATTATTGTCGCTGTGCTGTTCATCGGGTTTGTACTGATGAGCACGGAGCAGATGCATCACATCAACCGCGCCACGGTGGCGATGGTTTGTGGCGTGATTGCCTGGGTGATTTACTTGCTGAATGGCGAGGACTTCGTCTTCCTGATGCATGGCGAGGGATACAAGGAATTTCTGGCTGGTAGCGAATCGACGGGTGACAGTCTGAAGTATTTCGTGGCGGAGAATGTGGTGATGAGGTACATCGCTGAGGCCTGCTCGGTCATCCTTTTCCTGATTGCGACGAACACGATTGTGGAAGTGCTGCACAACAACGGCGTGTTCGACTCGCTCATCGATTGGCTCCGCATGAGGAACAGTCGCATCTTCCTCTGGGTGGTGTCGCTCTTGACATTTGCCATCTCTGCGAATGTCGATAACATGACGACGGTGGTGCTGATGATGAGCATCATCTCACAGGTGGTGCGAAACCATCACCAGCGCGTCATCTATGCCTGCACCATCATGGTGGCGGCATGTCTGGGCGGATGTTTCACGGCAATTGGTGACATTACGTCGGTGATGCTGTGGGTGCGCGATGCCATCACACCTTCGGCCTATGCGGCAGGCCTGTTCCTTCCGGCATTCGTGAGCCTGTGCGTGTTTAATTTCCTGATCAGTATGAAGCTGCGAGGTAGGGTGGAAATCTATTCGGCTCTCTCGAGATATGACGGCGATGACTCTTATCTGGCGGCTTGGCAGAAGATTCTTTTGCTGATTGTGGGCATTGGAGGTTTATGGTTCATCCCTTCGTTCCACTTTATCACGAAATTGCCTCCGTTCTTGGGCTCGCTGTCAGTATTGGCGTTGGTATGGGCTGTGGAAGGTTTGTGCAATCTGGAGCGCGACGGCAATGTTATCCTGGTGCAACGCCACTACTTCCGCAACACGGAGTTCATCGGCATGCGCATCATCCTTTACTTCATCGGAATCTCGCTGGGTGTGGGTGCCTTCGCTGAGTGCGGTGCGCTCGATTATGTGGGGAACTGGCTGGAAAAAAATGTCGATAATGTATATATCTACGGTCTGGCGGTGGGCGCACTTTCGTCGGTGATGGACAATGTGCCGCTGATGATGGCTGGCATGAATCTGTTCCAAGTTGATACGGTGGTAGGCTCCACATCGGAGTTTGTACAGAACGGCATCTACTGGCAACTGCTCTCCTTCTGCTGTGCCTGCGGTGGTAGTCTGCTCTTCGTGGGCTCACTGGCAGGACAGGCGGTGCTGGAGGTGGAGAATATCCGTTTCAGTTGGTACATCCGCCATTACCTCTGGCGTGCCTTGGTGGCATGGCTCGTGGGGCTTGGCGTATTCTGGTTGACACATTAATATATAATATATAAGATGTTAAATGTAAGACTATAAAGATAACTAACAAACCAATAATATGAGCAAAATAAACTGCATCGGCATCCTGACCTCGGGCGGTGATTCCCCAGGTATGAATGCGGCTATCCGTGCCGTCACCCGTACGGCTATTTGCAAAGGTTTTAGAGTGAAGGGCATCTATCGTGGATATGAGGGGTTGATGAGTGGAGAAATCAAGGAATTCACCACCGAAGATGTCAGCAGCATCATCGCTCGTGGCGGCACTATTCTGAAAAGTGCTCGCAGCCAGGCGTTCATGACACCCGAAGGTCGTAAGCAGGCCTATGAGACGATGCTAAAGGAGGAAATCGACTGTCTGGTTGTCATTGGCGGTAATGGTTCCCTGACCGGTGCTCGCACTTTCGCCCAGGAGTTTGACGTGCCCTGCATCGGTTTGCCTGGCACGATTGATAATGACCTTTATGGTACCGACCTCACCATCGGTTATGACACGACGCTCAACACCATCGTGGAGTGTGTGGATAAAATACGTGATACAGCCAACTCCCATGAACGCATCTTTTTCGTGGAAGTGATGGGACGCGATGCTGGCTATCTGGCTCAGAACAGCGCCATTGCCAGCGGTGCCGAAGCTGCCATCATTCCAGAGGATAGCACCGATGCCGACCAGCTGGAGCACTTCATTGGTCGAGGCATCCGCAAGAGCAAGAACTCCAGCATCGTCATCGTGAGCGAAAGCCCCAAGTGTGGTGCCATGTTCTACTCCGACCGTGTGAAAAAGGAATATCCTCAATATGATGTTCGTGTCTCCATCTTGGGACATTTGCAGCGTGGCGGCTCACCTTCAGCCCGCGACCGCATCCTCGCCAGCCGATTGGGTGCTGGTGTCATCGATGCCATCCTCGACGGACAGCGCAACGTGATGATTGGTATCCGCAACGACCAAGTGGTGTATGTGCCATTCTCCGACGCTATTCGCTCCGACAAGGGCATGAATAAGGGACTCATTCGAGTGCTCGACGAACTCTCCATCTAACCTCTCAACTTTCAACACTTAATTGTCAACTGTCAACTCTCAACTGTCAACTTCCCCATGAACCCTCTTCTCACCATATTAGGTCCGACAGCCTGTGGCAAGACCACTTTTGCCGCACAGCTGGCATATGAGATGGACGGGGAGATTATCAGTGCAGACAGTCGTCAGGTATATCGTGGCATGGACATCGGCACAGGGAAGGATCTGGCTGACTACCATGTGAAGGACAAGGACATTCCTTACCATCTGATTGACATTGCTGAGGCTGGTACGAGATATAATGTATATGAATGGCAGAAGGGTTTTCTTGATGCCTACGAAGACATCACAAAACGTGGCAAGACCCCCATACTTTGTGGCGGAACGGGCATGTACATCGAGAGTGTCATCAAGGGCTACGAGTTCGATGGCAGGAAGTTTCCACCATTCAAATCCCTTATCATCGGGCTGGAGATCAGTCGTAACCTCCGACGTGAAAAAATCAGTCAGCGTCTCCGTGCCCGTCTGGACGAAGGCATGATTGACGAAGTGAAGGGCTTGATTGATAGGGGAGTATCAACCAACCAACTGATTAAGTATGGACTCGAATATAAGTACATCACCCTCTATCTATTGGGTGACCTCAGCTACGACGAGATGGTGTCCCTGCTGGAGATAGCCATCCATCAGTTTGCCAAGCGGCAGATGACCTGGTTTCGTGGGATGGAAGAACGTCGTGGCATTCAAATTCATTGGCTCAGTGTGGAGATGCCGATGGCGGAACGAATTGAACAAGTGAAAGAATTATGGCAGAAACAAATCGCATAGGTGTAATCTATAATCCTCATTCGGGCTTTGACAAGTCGAAGAAGCGTTGGGAACTGATCCGTAAGTATATGGAGAAGAGAGGCGTGCAGTATGACTTCTTGCAGTCGGAGACGCCTGAATCAGTGGAACGTTTGGCGAAGATGATGTGTGGAAACGGCTACAGCACCATCGTGGTGGTGGGTGGTGATGGCTCCCTCAATCGTGCGGTCAATGCCATCATGCAGTGTCGTGACTCTTTGCCTGAGGATTTTGCCCTTGCCAATATCCCCAATGGCATCGCTAACGACTTCTCCCGTTTCTGGGGCGTTTCGGTGGATGATTTCAAAGTGGTGATTGATAGTATTATTGAACGGAATGTCAGAAAGATAGATGTGGGACGTTGCACTTATCAGGATGATCAGATACCACAACGACGTTATTTTCTGAATTGCGTTAACATGGGACTTGGTGCCCGACTCATTAAGACCACCAACGATGCCACTCACATCATTGGTTCTCGAAAACTTTCCATCATCCCTGCGTTGCTCAGCCGCATCTTCGAGCGCAAGCAATATAGCTTCTCATTTAAGATTGAAACAGAGGAAGTGGAGGAGAAATTCATGTCAGTGTGCATCGGCAATTGTCATGGCTATGGACAGACGCCTAACTCCGTCCCTTACAATGGTTTGTTGGATCTCTCCCTTATCACCCGACCTAAGTGGTGGCAACTCTTCGAGGGTTTTTGGCTCTTGGGTAAGGGACGCTTCCTGAACTATAAGAATGTGCATCCTTATCGTGCCCGTCAAGTGATTGTCAATGAGGTGGACAAGGCACTGATTTCATTGGATGGGGTAGTGCTGCAGTCCAAACACCCTACACCGATGAAGATAGGTGTAGAAAAGGAGGCACTGAACTTCATCGTACCAATCGTGACGCCGGAATAATATCTTTATTCCTGTCACAGAACTCCATTATCCGATTTTATTGATTCGCTCTAAATTCTCGCTGTCGATGATTTTGATTTTCTTTCCATCGATGGCGATAATTTTTTCTTGTGCGAATGCCGACAACGTACGGATGGCATTCGAGGTGGTCATGTTGGACATGTTGGCAAGGTCCTCACGAGAGAGGTAAATGGAAAGAGTTGCCCCGTCCTCTTCCAGTCCATAGTTGTCACGGAGGAAAATGAGTGATTCCGCCAAACGTCCACGGATATGTTTTTGGGTGAGGTTGACGGTGCGCTGATCCGAATTGCCAACTTCCACCGCCAATTGTCGAACGAAGAAAAGTGCCAGTTGGTTGTTCTCCATCATCCACCGCTCCATCATCTCGATAGGAATGAGGCAGACAGTGCTGGTTTCGAATGCTGCTGCTGAGGTCACATAGTTCTGGTTGGCGAAGTAGGCACGATAACCAAAATACTCAACAGGTTTGATGACACGCACTATCTGCGTCCTGCCGCCAATGCCGTCCTTATACACCTTCACCTTTCCGCTAATGAGGCAATGAAACATCTGAGGCACTTCACCTTCCTGGTAAAGTGTTTCATTTTTCTTGAAATGCTGTATGGACATGTGATCTTTCAACTCCTGTTGCTCTTCGGGTGAAAGCATCTGCATAATATCCTGAAGACTGTCCACTACATTGGTCATGACAGCCACATCTTTTTTCCTCATTACCTTAAAAACTTTTTGCAATGCAAAGTTACACACAAGTTGCAAATTACACAAAACTTTTCTCGTTTTTTCTGCTTTTCAGCATGTTTTTATGCGTTTTTCTATTTTTGTGCAACTTTTTTTTGAAAAAAAACGAAGAAAGGTTGTGTACACCAAAAAAAGTCCCTAAATTTGAAAAATCAAAACTAACACTAATAATTCTAAAAGCAATAATACCTTAAAAAACAAACTATGAGTTATTTGCATTTTGATAAAGCTCAAATGACCAATCTGCAAGAGTCTCTGCCTAAGGAGATTTTGCGGACGAACAGGTCAGGTGCGTATTCTTGCTCCACCATTGTGGACTGCAATACGCGTAAGTATCATGGTTTGTTGGTAGTTCCTGTCAAAGAACTGGATGGCGAGAATCATGTCTTGCTTTCATCACTTGACGAAACCGTCATCCAGCATGGTGCACAGTTCAATCTTGGACTTCACAAGTATTCGGGCAATGTGTTCAGTCCCAATGGACATAAATACATCCGTTCGTGTGAATGGGAAAAACTGCCGACGACCATCTATCGTGTAGGTGGTGTGATTCTGAAGAAAGAGAAGGTCTTTCAGCATTTTGAGAACCGCATCTTGATTCGTTACACACTCCTCGATGCTCATTCTGCGACTACTCTTCGTTTGCGTCCTTTCCTCGCCTTCCGCAGTGTGGAGGAATGTACGCATGAGAATGCTGGAGCCAGTAGAAAGTATGATGTGATTGACAACGGCATCAAGACCTGTATGTACCCAGGCTATCCTGAACTGATGATGCAACTCAACAAGAAGAACGAGTTTGTGTTCGAACCTGCTTGGTATCGCGGTATCGAGTACCAGAAGGAACAGGAATTGGGTTATGAGTACAAGGAAGACTTGTATGTGCCGGGCTACTTCGAATTCGACATCAAGAAGGGTGAGAGCGTGGTGTTTGCAGCCGGACTGAAGGAGCTGAAGACCAACCAAATGAAGAAAATCTTCGACCATGAGTATGACGTGCATGTACCACGTACCAACTTCCAGTCTTGTCTGGTCAATGCGGCGCATCAGTTCCACTACGAGAAGGATGGTGAGACTTACATCATTGCTGGCTATCCTTGGTTCAAATGCCGTGCTCGTGACATGTTCGTGTCTCTGCCTGGCCTGACCTTGGCCATCGACGAGGTGGAATACTATGAGAAGGCCATGAAGACAGCCATCAAGGCATTGGATGATTTCATGGAGAAGCAGCAGACAGACATTATGATGTATGAGCTGGACAAGCCAGACGTCCTCCTCTGGGCGGTATGGTGCATCCAGCAATATGCTCGTTTGGTAGGTGCTGAAGCTGCCAATGAAAAGTATGGAAAACTCGTCAACAGAATAGTTGATTTTATCCGTCAGGACAAGCATCCAAACCTTCTGCTCCACGATAACGGACTGCTCTATACCAATGGCCGTGACCATGCTGTCACTTGGATGAACTCAGAAATCAATGGCACACCTGTGGTGCCACGTTCTGGTTATGTGGTGGAAATCAATGCTTTGTGGTACAACGCCTTGATGTTCAATGCTGAGATGCTGATGGCAAAAGGCCGTCACTCTGAGGCTGGGACTTATACCAGTTTGGCAGATAAGGCAGGTCATTCCTTCAAGGAGAAATTCTTGAACGAACATGGCTATCTGCTGGATTATGTGGACGAAGACTACATCTCTTGGGAGGTGCGTCCAAACATGCTGATTGCTTCTTCGTTGGAGTACAGTCCACTGACCACTCCTGAACGCAAGAAGATATTTGATATCTGTACGAAGGAGTTGTTGACGCCTAAGGGCATGCGCTCCCTCTCTCCAAAGTCGGGTGCTTACAACCCTATTTATTGGGGTGGACAGGTGCAGCGTGACGCTGCCTATCATCAGGGCACCGTTTGGCCTTGGCTGTCAGGCTTCTATCTCGAGACTTGCCTGAAGGTCTATAAGCGCAGTGGTCTCTCATGGGTGGATCGTTGCTTCTTGGGCTTCGAGGAAGAGATGAACTACCACGGTATCGGTACTTTGCCAGAACTCTTTGATGGCAACCCACCGTTCAGCGGACGTGGTGCTCTCTCCTTTGCCATGAATGTGGCAGCTGTACTGCGTGTGAATAAGGTTCTTTCTAAATTCTATAACTATTAACGGAGGACAGAGGTATGAAAGTTTTAATGTTTGGTTGGGAGTTCCCTCCTAAGATTTATGGTGGATTGGCTGTCGCTTCCTATGGTATCACCAAGGGAATGGTAGAAGGTCAACCCGATGCACAAATCACTTTTTGCCTTCCTAAGCCTTGTGGCGAAGAAGAGAAGTTCCTTCGTATCATAGGTATGAATCAGGTACCTATTGTCTATCGTGGACACGACTACAACTATGTGAAGAGTCGCATCCCTGACTACATGACGCCTGAAGAATACTACAACTTCCGTGACCACATCTATGCAGACTTCTCCCATATGAATGTCAACGACATGGGGTGCATGGAGTTTGCTGGCGGTTATCCTGGTAATCTGCATGACGAGATTAATAACTTCTCTATCATTGCGGGTGTCGTGGCACGTTCCGAACAGTTCGATATCATCCATGCGCACGACTGGTTGACCTATCCTGCTGGTGTTCATGCCAAGATGGTAAGTGGCAAGCCATTGTGCATCCACGTGCATGCCACCGACTTCGACCGTTCTCGTGGTAAGGTGAATCCTACGGTTTATTCCATCGAGAAGAATGGTATGGATCATGCTGACTGCATCATGTGCGTGTCGGAATTGACACGTCAGACGGTCATTCGTGAATATCATCAGGATCCACGCAAGTGCTTTGCCATGCACAATGCCGTCTATCCATTGCCACAGGAGTATCTGGATATTCCACGTGTGGACAATGGTAAGGAGAAGGTCGTTACCTTCTTGGGACGTATCACCATGCAGAAGGGTCCTGAGTACTTCATGGAGGCTGCTGACTTGGTGTGCAAGCGTTCTAAGAACATCCGATTCTGCTTTGCAGGTTCTGGTGACAAGTACTGGGAGATGGTTGACCTTGCAGCTGCCAAAGGCATTGCTGACCGTGTCCACTTCCCAGGTTTCCAGCGAGGCAAGCAGGTGTACGAGTGCTACAAGGCATCCGATGTGTTTGTCATGCCATCCGTGTCAGAACCATTTGGCATTGCACCACTGGAAGCGATGCAGTGTGGTACGCCATCCATCATCTCCAAGCAGTCGGGTTGTGGCGAGATTCTCGACAAGGTCATCAAGGTGGACTATTGGGACATCAACGCCATGGCAGATGCCATCTACTCGCTCTGCACCAACGAGGGTCTGCACACCTATCTGCGTGACGAAGGTCTCAAGGAGGTGGCAGAAATCACATGGGTGAAAGTAGGACACCGTATCCGCAAACTCTATGACGAGTGCATCTATAACGGAGGATTTATACATTAAACTTAAATAAGCTTATAGAATCATGAAAAAGATTTGTCTATATTTTGAGATACATCAGATTATCCATCTCAAGCGCTACCGTTTCTTCGATATCGGTCGTGACCACTACTATTACGATGACTACGAGAACGAGCGTTCCATCAATGACATTGCAGAGCGCAGTTATGTGCCTGCTCTCCAGACCCTCATCCAGATGTGCAAGGATCATCCTGAATTCAGGGTTGCCTTCTCCTTGTCGGGCTGCGGATTGGAACAACTGGAGTTCCACGCTCCTCAGGTGATTGACCTCTTGCAGGAAATCAACTCCACAGGACAAGTAGAGTTCCTATGCGAACCTTACAGCCATGGTCTTTCTTCTTTGGCCAATGAGGAGAGCTTCGCTGCTGAGGTGAAGCGCATGAGTGACCGCATCAAGGAACTCTTCGGCAAGCGTCCAAAGGTGTTCCGCAACTCTTCTCTCATCTACAATGACGAGATTGGTGCACAAGTGGCTGCCATGGGTTTCAAGGGCATCCTGACCGAAGGTGCCAAGCAGGTGCTTGGATGGAAGTCCCCACATTATATCTATCATTGTGCGACGGACCCACGCCTCAAGCTTCTGCTGCGTGACATCAATCTGTCAGAGGACATCACAGAGCGCTTCACTTCCAATCCAATCATGGCTGACCAGTGGCTTGACTGGATTGCTTCCACACCAGAAGGGGAGAACTTCATCAACATCTTTGGCGAGTTGGTTACCTTCGGTATCTTCCATCCGCTCCAGAGCGGCATCCTCGAATTCCTCAAGGCGATTCCTGTCTTGGCAAAGGAACGTGGCATCGGTTTCGCCTTGCCATCTGACCTCTGCGAAGAGAAGAGTGTGGGTGCCATTGAAGTTCCTTACAACATCTCATGGGTGGACGAAGAGCGCGACACCTCTTGCTGGCTCGGTAATGTGATGCAGCGTGAGGCTTTCAACAAACTCTATAGTATAGCCGATCGTGTACGTGTATGCGGTGACCGCCGTATCCAGATGGACTGGGACTGCCTGCAGGCATCCAACAATTTCCGTTTCATGACCACCAAACCTGGTTATCAGTATCGTGGCATTTACGACAGTCCATACGATGCCTTCACCAACTATATGAACATCCTTGGTGACTTCATCTCCCGTGTCAACAACCTCTATGGAGGTGCCGACAACGAAGAGATTGACGGACTCATTACCATGATTAAGAATCAGGGTGACGAACTCGCAGCCAAGGACAAGGAGATTGAACGTCTGCGCAAGAAACTGGAGAAGTACAACCCAACGGAGCTGGAAGAGAAGAAGCCAGAACCAAAGGCTGCTCCAGCGAAGAAAGCGGCAGCGCCGAAGAAGGCTCCAGTGAAAAAAGCTCCTGCGAAGAAAGAGGCTCCGAAGGCTGAGCCAGCAAGGAAGGCTGAACCAGCGAAGAAAGCCCTAGCCAAGAAGGCTGCACCAAAGAAAAAATAGTTACTTTTGATCAACGTGAAGCGTCCAGGATGGAACTCTGTTTCC
>Ga0310786_10004706_pt1 | contig 18860 bp, 17 predicted proteins | sample AusTroGonzalo_MG_FD_203881 | JGI IMG/M metagenome (GOLD analysis project Ga0310786, IMG submission 203881) | Bovine rumen microbial communities from tropical cattle in Woodstock, Queensland, Australia - Gonzalo_03 (v2) (version 2) | ecosystem: Host-associated > Mammals > Digestive system >... | reverse complement strand
AATAATTCAGGGATGAAGTGCCGAATTCACGTTTCAATTTTTTTGGGGTATTTTTTCAATTAAGAAAACATAGGGAAATAGGGAAAAATGAATATTTCCGGGCTCGATAATAATTACATTTCGGACCAAGAGATTATGGGGCATAGATAATCTAGAATTAGCCCGTTTTTTCGATTTTTCCTGCCATGAAAAAATACGATTCGATATGCTCATCTCTTCGTCGCAACAATTCCTACGTCGGAGCAGGACCTCCAAAATACCTCGGCATCGGAGAACCCGCAAGACAGGATAAGACACATCAATTCATCCTCCGTCATGGGGAAATATACCGTGTTGCGCCTTTCGAACATCTCCGCGATCCTGTCCTCAGGAAGACCGTTTCCTCTCATGTATTCAGCCCATTCCCGATCATAGGAATCCTGATCGTTCTCATGGACCGTATGCTCTACGGTGACGTAGACGCCGCCGTTCTTGAGCATCCTGCAGCAATTCGATATTGCCGCCTTCTTCTGCTCCCTATCGGAATAGTAATGGTGGGAGAGGATCGATGTGATGACATCGAAGGATCCGTCAGGAAGGTCCAATCCATGCGTAGGTCCGTTCATGAACCTGCAATCTACGGAGTCCCCTATGGACCCCTCTGCCTTCCTCAGATTGTCCTCGGAGGGATCCGCAAGGGTGAAACGGGTATCGGGATGCCTCTCCATGGCAAGGCGCAGGGACCCTCCGGTCCCGCAGCCCGCATCCAGCCATTCGGAGGGCCTCTCGATGTGTGAATCCACTGATTCGATGACCGCCTCGCGCAGTTCGGCGTATCCTGCGATCCTGCACATCATCCCCTTCTCCAAATCGGTGATCGGACTGCCCATACCGATGAATCGGGGGATTAGCAGATAAACGATTTGCTCAGTCGATAATCTCCCACTCCATGGTGACCGATTGGTCGACAGAGGTGTCCTCGGGATCTATGTCCAAGGCCATATTCGCTCTGCACTCGACCACAGGCATCCTGCAGTCGCATTCCTCACTGTCGTAGTCGTAAACGCTGAAGTTCCTGTCCACGGAGAGCAGCCTTCCGAGCTTCGCTCCAACGGATTCGACTATCGTTTTAGCCTCCTCCTGAGCGTGCTTGCAAGCGTTGGCAAGGGCCTTGTTCTTCATGGATTCGATGTCGCTGCTCTTGAAGTAGAAGTCGATCCTCGGGGTCACGCCGCAGTCCATTATGTTAGACAATGCTTTGGACAGTTTCTCGTTGTCGTTCTTGAACTCAAAGGAGACCTTCTGAGTGTAACTGTAGCCATCTGGCACATCTCTGAATTTGTCATTTCCGTACTTGTCCTTGCCGATCCTTTCCTTACGATATGCAAGGTCGACAGAGAGCTCCGAGGTTTTGAACGAGCTCCTCTTGATCCCCGCTTTTTCGACCGCATCCTTGAGCTTCACGGTTGATTCCGTCATGGCGCGAACTGCGTCCTCGAACTTGTCCTCCTTGCCGGAGACCCTCATCGACACCACGGTGATGTCAGAGGGTGCGGTGACCGTCGCTCTGCCTCTCATCTTGATCGTTCTTTCCATACTATCACTATCCTTCACGACCTTTTCGTCGTACAGGATAGATATGGGTTGGAATAGTATAATAACAGCTGGTTGTTATGTTTGTTATCTTTTTAGTCGCAAAAACCTAATGATCACACTCCTAAAATCTGAGAAGCTGCATTCATACACCGATGGTAGAAGTATCGGCCGGGATCATAGTACGTGATTCTAAGATCCTATGTTTCCAGAAGGGTGTTGCGAAATACCCTTACCTCACCCATAAATGGGAGTTTCCAGGGGGAAAGGTGGAAAAAGGAGAGGATCCAAAGGATACCATCATCAGAGAACTATCTGAAGAACTGAAAATGGACATCTCCCATCAGAAGATTTCGCATCTCTGCGATACTGAATACGAATATCCGGACTTCCATCTCCTGATGCATTCATTTTTGATCTTCGTAGATGATCTGCAATTCACTTTGACCGAGCATATTGATTCGAAGTGGTACTCGGTTGAGGAATTGAAAGACATCGATTGGGCGGAAGCTGACAGGGCTGTTGTGAAAGCGATTGAGGGATACTATGGAAAATGATAATCTTGAAAGGGGATTGGCCCATGGATTCCTCGATTCTTCCATAGATGCTGATTCCGATTATATCCCGAAATTCCTCACAAACAACCCTGAACGTGGAGAGAAGATAATCACATCACTGAAACAAGAAATGACAAATTGCGATCGTTTCATGTTCTCAGTCGCATTCGTTACGGATGATGGGATAAATGCCCTTCTATCCGAATTCAAGTACTTGATAGACCACGATATCAAGGGAAAGATACTCGTTTCTCAATACCAAAATTTCACACAGCCCAGGGCTCTGGAGAAACTGATGAGTTTTCCAAATATCGAATTAAGGATTGTAACTGAAGAAGTTATGAGAATGCATTCTAAGTGCTACATATTCGAAAATAATGGGACGTATGACATCATCATCGGTAGCAGCAATCTCACGAACAATGCATTATGTTCAAATGGTGAATGGAATCTGAAATTCAATTCAAAGGATTCAGGAGAAGTTGTAACCGAGATCATTAATGAATTCAATCATGTCTTTGAATATTCTACAAAAGTTACCAGTGAATGGATCAAACAGTATTCTGAAATCTATTACAGCGAGAAAAAACTAAGATCGGAATTAGCGAGAGTTTCTTCTAAACAGATAGAGAACAGACCGAACACGATATCTCCTAACAAAATGCAGAGCGAAGCGCTCAGAAATCTTAAGGAAATACGTGACAAAGGCGAGGACCGTGCACTCGTTATTTCAGCTACTGGAAGCGGTAAAACATTCCTTTCTGCTTTCGATGCTTTGAGCTATGGAGGCAGAATGCTGTACATCGTTCACAGGAACCCTATTCTCAATAAATCCATGGAAAGTTTCAAAGTGGTTTTTGGACCGTCCGCTAGAATTGAAAGATACGATCCCAAGAAAAACAATCTGAATGCCGATTGTCTATTCACAACAAACGTCTCTCTTTCCGATGAGGTATTGAAAACTATTCCGAAAGATCAATTCGATTACATACTGATCGATGAGGTGCATCACATTGGTGCGCCTACATATCAAAGAATCCTGAAACACTTCACACCAAAATTCTTGATGGGAATGACAGCGACCCCTGACAGGACTGATGGTTATGACATTTACAAGTTCTTCAACTACAACATCGCCTACGACATCAGATTGAAAGAAGCTATGGAATACAAATTGATCTGCCCCTTCCACTATTTTGGAATCTCAGATATTGAAATCGGAGAGAAAGAATACGATGACAAAACAGTCTTTTCTGAAATTGAGAAAGAACAAAGAGTTTCCCATGTCATAGAAAATGCTGAATTCTACAGTCACTGCGATGGACGTCTGAAGGGAGTTGTATTCTGCAGGAACCTGAAAGAGGCTGAGGACTATTCCAATCAATTCAACAGAAGAGGATACAGGACCGCTTGGGTGTCTGGAGAACAGAGTTCGGATTATGTGAATACATGTATCGAAAGGCTGGAATCAGAAGAAGGCGGAATGGCTCTGGATTACATATTCACAGCAGACCTCTTCAATGAAGGAGTAGACATCCCATCGATCAATCAGGTCATAATGCTCAGACCTACACAATCGCCAATTGTTTACATTCAACAGCTAGGTCGCGGATTGAGGATTCATAAAGACAAATCATACGTTGTTGTTTTGGATTTCATCGGGAACTATGAGAAGAATTACAACATCCCTCTAGCACTATCAGATGATCGTAGTTACAACAAATCAGAAACTAGAAAATTCGTTTCTGTTGGCGACACGATAATCCCGGGAAATTCGACTATAAGTTTCGATGAAATATCAAAACAAAAAATCTACGAATCGATTGATAAATCAGATTTCAGCAACACCAAGATAATCGTTGAAGCTTATCAGAATCTGAAAATGAAACTAGGAAGAATTCCTAGTCTTATTGAGTTCAAACAATACGGTTCAATCGATCCTCTTAAAATCATTTCCAAATTCAAAACTTATCATAATTTCCTAATCGCAAAAGACAAAGATTATGATGTCAAGCTATCAGAATATGAAGAAAATATTCTTGAACATTTTTCAAAAATAATTGCACCAGGAAAACGCTTGTATGAGATTGAATTAATTGAAATGATAGAATCTGGAAACATAGAAGCGTTTGAATCATTCAAAGATAAACATCCTGATTTGAATAACAACGCTATTGAAAATCTTCAATCACTGTTCAATGGAAAATTCTACAAATCATCTCCAAAAATAATCGATGATAATGGGCTTGTTATTAGTGAATATTATAATCAAACTGGAGAACCATTCCACTTGTGTGTCAAAGAATTGATAGATCTTGGGAATTACAATTTTGAACACGACTATTCCGATCCATACGATGACACCAATTTTGTTCTCAACAAAATGTACACCTATGAAGATGTTTGCAGATTCATGAATTGGGATCACAACATAAACGCAATCAACATAGGTGGTTACAAATTCGATTCGAAAACGAACACGTTCTGTGTTTTCATCAACTATGTGAAAGATGAAAAAGTCGTAGAATCACAAAGATACGAAGATCATTTCGAAAACCGCAACACTTTGATCGCACTTTCTAAATCACTAGAAAACAAAAACAGCAAAAATATGGTAAGAGTTAGAGACCACAAAGCAAACGGAACTACAATTCATCTATTTGTTCGCAAGAACAAAAATGACGAAGGATCAAAAGAATTCTATTATCTTGGAAAAATGGATTTCGAATCCTTCGTTAATGATGAAACGCCCGTAAAGATCAGATACAGACTCCATGATGAAGTAAGATTCGATCTTTACGAGTATTTTGTAAGATGAACAGTTCTACGACACTCCTTTATTGCTCAACTGAACAATTCACTCTTTCTCATTGAACATCTTCAGAACTTCTGAATGAGAGTAGGTCTTCGGATTCTCCTGATGCTTTTTGTATGCTGCTTCACCAATAGCAATGTCGCACTCATCCTCGATCCTCTTATTCCTTCTTTCCACAAAATCGAGATTTCCTTGAATCCACTTCATGTATTCCGGAACATCCCTCGGAAAAGGGTCCTTCACGAACAATTCCGTATCCAACCACATCCTCACTTCGGAATAATCCTTCGAGACGCAATCCTGGAGGAAGAAGAAATCCACATATCCCTTGAAATCCACGAACAGATCGAAGAATCCCCTATCCTGCTCCAAGCACCAGGATATCGGCGATTCCTCACCATCATAGAATCTCCTTATGCATTCCAAAGTCAGATCCCATCTGTCCGCGATCATCCTATTGCTCCCGCGGACCTGGTTGATGCTGTTCCTATGCTTCGGGAATATTATCGCTCCGCCGATGGTGTACGATCTGCGGATAATCCTTTCCATCCATGACCTGTAATCGTCCATAGATGCGCTGACCTCTTCTATCAGAGGTCTGCACCTCTCGTACCTGAAACCGGTGGTAATCGAATCACTGGCGAACCTCATATCTCCCCAGTTCAGATAATCGCTACCGTATCCCTCGGTGAGTTCCATGACCTGCCCGTTGGGCAGCTCCCTGCTCCAGAGGATGCGATGATAGTTACGAAGCATTGCACTCTGAGAATCGGGATCACTACCGCAGCACCCTAAGCCGCCCTTCCTCTTCCAGAATCCGTTCCAGAAGCCGGGACTGTCAGTAGTGAAGTCGAATGTGGTGTCGATATCCATGATGAAAGTTAATCAAAATCGACCGATTTAGATTCTAAGATTGTCAATAACAAAGATAACAGCTAGCCGTTATTATACCCTCGATACATCTCCCATCCATACACATGACCAACTACTCCAACTCCAAACTCTCCCAGTTCGAGAACTGCAGGTTCGCGTACAATCTGCACTACAACGAGGGATACGACTCCCCGTACGAGTCCATAGAGGCCTTCCTGGGCTCAAGGGTGCATGAGACGCTGGAGAAGCTCTTCAAGGACCTGGAGGACGACAGGATAGACACCTTGGAGGAGCTCATCGACCATTTCAACAAGAATTGGGACGAGAAATGGCACGAGGGCATCTTCAACTCCTCCGAGAAGGACGACTGGACCCATCACGACGACGGGATCACGTGCATAACCGACTACTACAACAGGTACCATCCCTTCGACCAGTACGCCACAGCCGGGATCGAGACCGACGAGAAGCTGACGCTCCCGGACGGGAACACATGGTCGGTGAGGATGGACAGATTCGCCTTCAGGGGCGACACTTTCTACGTCATAGACTACAAGACCGGGAACAGGATGAAATCCCAATACGATGCGGACACCGACAGGCAGCTAGCAATGTACGCCGCATGGGTCAGGGATAAGTATGGAATGAACAAGAAGGTCAAGCTTGTCTGGCACATGCTGAAGTTCGACAGGGAGGTCGTGTCCGAAAGGACGAATTTGGAATTGCTCAGGACGGTCGATAAGGTCGTCAGAGAGATAGACGAAATCGAGCACTGCAAGAGTTGGCCTCCCCATCCTTCCAGGCTCTGCGACTGGTGCGTCTACAGGCATATGTGCCCCCTGTTCAAGGATCACTGAACCCCATTTCATATATCTCCGAACCCGTACCATACCTGGGGAAAAACATGTCCGATACCATCGAGCACAAATGCCCAAGCTGCGGGGCGACGGTCACTTTCGACGCCGGCTCACAGAAGGTGGTATGCGCATACTGCGGATGCAGCTACGATCCCTCGGAGTTCATCCCTTCCGGCGGGGACGTCAGACCGGATGCGGACAGCATAGAGCTCCCCATGAACGGCGGAGAGCAGTGGTCCGAGGACGACGACGTCAGGGAATACCATTGCAACTCGTGCGGAGGCGAGATCTATACCGAATCCACCACATCCGCCACGATATGCCCGTTCTGCGGCAGTTCCGTCATCCTGAAGGGACGTCTGACAGGTTCACTCATGCCCGATAAGGTCATCCCCTTCAAATTGTCCAAGGAGCAGGCACTGCATGAGATGCATTCCTTCATCAGGAAGAAGAAATTCGTCCAGAAGGGATTCGTTGACCTCAGCGAGATCGAGGAATCCAAAGGGGTGTACGTCCCCTATTGGGTGTACGACCTGGAATTGGACGTCGATCTGGAATACACCGGCATGAAGCAGCGCACCATCGTCCCCGGGAAGAACAGCGACGTCGTGGAGCAAAAGTTCTACAGGATCAGAAAGAAGGGGTCCATCTCCTTCGACAATGTTCCTGCCGACGGTTCCTCGAAGATGCCCGACGACCTCATGGAATCCCTGGAGCCCTATGATTTCGGAGAGGCCATGGATTTCAGGACGGCATATCTCTCTGGTTACGTGGCGGACAAGTACGACATCACCCAGGAGGATGTCGCCCCGCGGATACGCGAGCGCGTCTGCGAGGAGGTGGACGACAGGTTCAGGGATACCATCAAAGGATACGACGAGATCAACATGAAGGAATCGTCCATAGATGCGAAGGGTTCCGAGGTGGACTACGTCCTGTATCCCGTTTGGCTGTTCAATCTCAGATGGAACGAGAAGAAGTTCACATTCGCTGTCAACGGTCAGACAGGGAAGGTCGCCGGCGACCTGCCTCCCAGCAAGCCGAAGATCATCTTGGCCAGCCTGGCGGTGTTCTGCATACTGTGGATAGCTGCATGGCTGCTGTTCAGCCCGGGTGCTTCCCAGAGCGAGATATTCGATGCCATGACGTATTCCACGATATTCATCATCTTCGTCACCGTGTTCGCGTACACCTCATTCAAGGGCAGCCTGAAGACCGTGGAGAAGAGGCACGGGTCCGAGGAATACTACCGCGAAGGCAGCATGAACGTAAGCGATGAGAGCACGGAATTCTTGTACAGAAGGATAACTACCAAATAATTTTGTAAAGTATACATTACACTTTTCTTTAGTTTAAATATCTTGTAAATTATACTTTACAATATTATAATAGTTTAAATACTATGTAAAGTATACTTAACAATATGACCGACACTGACTGGCCTTCGATACCCAGGGAGCATTATCTAGAAAAAATCAGAGCATCGAAGGATGCCCCATTCATCAAGACCATCGTAGGCTTACGCAGGAGCGGAAAATCGAAACTCATGGAGATGTTCAGTGAAGAGCTAATAGCCTCCGGAGTGGATGAGAAGCACATCCTTGTGATCAATTTCGAACTGGAAGATCCGCAGATACCGAAGGACCGGGAGTCGCTGAACGAATACGTCTCAACAAAAGTGGAACCTGGAAAGGGAACATATCTTTTCTTCGATGAGATACAAAATGTAGACGGATGGGAATCGTCGGTCAGATCCCTCTACGACAAAGGTTGCGACATATACATCACGGGATCCAACTCTAAACTGCTGTCGTCAGAACTGTCGACAAAACTCTCTGGAAGAGCGATAGAGATCCGCATTGCGCCCCTGGTATTCTCCGAGTATATGATTTTCAGGAAGGACAGCGGATTGGACAGGGACCGCCTGTTCAACGATTACATCTTCCACGGAGGGCTCCCTGCTGTCGCACTGTCAGAGGACGACCGCTCTTCTGCACTGATACCGGAAATGATAGCCGGAGTCTACAACACGGTATTCCTGAAAGATGTGGTGGAGAGGCATAGCATCAGGAATCCGGCTTCCCTGAGCAATCTGATGAGATTCGTCATGCGCAACATTGGCGACAGGACATCTTCCCGCAAAGCCTCAAATTACATGACCAGTGCAGGTACGAAGATATCCCACGTCACCGTGGACGAATACCTAGGATACCTGGACGAGGCCTACCTCGCATTGAGGTCCAGACGTATCGATTCAAAGACATCGGAGTATCTTTCCACTTCGGACAAGTTCTACGCCCAGGACCTGGGCATCAGGAATCATATCGCACCGTACAGGCCGGAGGATATCGACGGACTACTGGAGAACATAGTCTACAACGAACTGATCTACAGATACAGGGAGGTCTGCATCTGCTCGGTGGACGATCTGGAAGTGGACTTCCTAGCGGACCCCAAAGGCTGGCCGAAATACTTCCAGGTATGCACATCCCTTGCCGATCCCCAGACACTCGAGAGGGAGATAAGGCCGTTGAGGGAACTGAAGAACAGCTATCCGAAGACCATAATCATCTATGAGAAATACCCGCTGGACGAGATAGAGGGCATAAGGGTGGTCAACATAATGGATTGGCTTCTAGAAGACGAATGACAACCCGCGTATTCCAAGTGCCCAACGTCTCCAGCATCCATGCTGTGGTATACATCTTCATACCGATTTTTAAAAGAAATCTCTAGAAAGTCTAAATATAAGACCACATTAGACCGCGTGTGGGAAGCCGATGGCAATAGAGCAGATAACTTACAAGAACATCAATCCGAAGACTCGTAACATGATCATGCTAGGCCTCATCCTCGCGATGCTGACGGCATGCTTCGACGGTACCATCGTCGGTACCTGCGGACCGGTCATCGTGCAGGATCTCCAGGGTTCAGCTCTTTACTCCTGGATGATCACCATCTATCTGCTCTGCGAGACCGTGATGATCCCCATCGCCGGAAAGCTCTCCGACCTGTACGGAAGGAAGCCCCTGTTCCTTGTCGGTCTCACGCTGTTCACCCTCGGTTCCATCGCAGCAGGTCTCTCAAGCAGCATGGAAATGTTCATCATCTGCCGTGCGGTCCAGGGTCTCGGAGGAGGTATCCTCATCCCCGTTGCCACAGCGGCCGTCGCAGACCTCTACGCACCCCGCGACAGGGGAAGAATGCAGGGACTTCTCGGAGCCGTGTTCGGTGTCGGAAGCGGTATCGGTCCCTTGATCGGCGGATACATCACCGATTACGTCTCATGGCATTGGGTGTTCTTCATAAACGTACCCCTCGCTATCGCGGCCTTCGCCCTCACACTTAAGAAGTTCCCCACGCCCACACAGGAGGAGAAACCAGTCATCGATTACATCGGAATGGTCCTCTTGTCCGCTTTCCTGATCGACATCCTCCTGCTCTTCCAGTGGGGAGGAAGCGACTTCGAGTGGATCAGCGTGGAGACGGGAGCCATGACCGCTCTGGCCCTGATCCTGCTCGGATTGTTCGTCATGGCCGAGAAGCGCGCGAAGGAGCCCATCCTCGCACCTTCCCTGATCCACAACAAGGTGGTCGTCCTCGCATCGATATTCATGTTCATCTTCGGACTGGGAATGATGGGCGCTATGACCTACTCCTCCATGTTCGCCGTCACCATACTCATGGACGGGAACACGCTGAAGGCAGCGGAATACTCCCTGGCGATGGTCGCAGGAATGGCCATCACCGCCATGGTCAGCGGACGTTTCCTCAACAAGACCGGATACAGGCCTTGGCTGATCGCAGGACCCATAATCACGGCGATCTCCATGTTCATGATGTCCAAGCTGACCCTCGACTCCACCCTCGGATACTACGCAATATGCCTGTTCCTCCTAGGTCTCGGTCTCGGATGCATGATGGGAACCGTCATGACCGCTGTCCAGAACAGCTCGACCGTGAAGGAGATGGGAATGACCACATCATCGGTCAACGTCATCCGTTCCATCGGAGCGACCATCGGTACAGCTGTGTTCGCAGTGCTGATCAGCAGCAAGATCACACAGGAGCTCATGGACAACCTCAGCCCCTTGGTGTTCGAAAACGTCCCCCACAGCACCGGTGTTCTGGATGCTCTCGCCATGGCAGCCGCCAGGATCGCCCAGGGAATCGGTACGGAACTGGATTATGCCATCGTCAGCGAGGCACAGCAGATCATGCTCTCGTTCGCGAACAGCGTGGACTTCTCCTTCTTCTGCGGAATGTTCATCATCCTCCTGCAGGTCATCGTCGGTATCTTCTTCACCGTCAGGCCCCCGCAGACCGACAACACCGTCCTGACCATGTCCGGAGAGGAATACGAGGCAATGAAGGCCGAGTTGGAAAAAGAGGCCGAACAAGAAAAGAAGGAAGAATGAGGGGCAAAGCCTCCTTCCGATCCTCAAAACCCCTTCCTTAGTTTTATCACATTAACCTTAAGGCGCATGCGGACTGTTATGATGTTCCCCTTGCACGAATAACATTGTAACCCGGAAACATCGCTGATAACGATGACATTGATTCCAAGGAAACTGTCCGTGTAAATGTCCGTGTAAATGTCCGTGTAAATGTCCGTGTAAATTTTCAAATTGGATACTGCCAGCAATCTCTTTAACCAAGTTCACTCGCCGTCGTTGATCCATAAGCTAAATTCAGATCTTCTGCAACGGTTCTTCTAAATCAATTCTAGATATGTTTTTATAGAAGTTCTGTTCTATCAACAACTAGTGAACCAACGGTTAACAACCGAGTGATCCATATGACGGACATAGACGAACTGCTATCGATAATCGAGAACCCCACAAGGAGGAGGATCCTGGAGTACCTCACGAGGGAACCTAGCTATCCCCTTCAGCTCTCGAAGGAACTGGGCATAAGCCAACAGGCCGTCATGAAGAATCTGGCACTGATGGAGCAGACAGGAATGCTCATGAGCCATCCCGAAGAGAGCAGCATGGGCCCCACAAGGACCGTGTACGCCCCCAACACGCAGTTCACGCTCATGATCGACCTGCATGACAACATGTTCACCACCCGTCTCATATCGACCGGGTACGCAGTGAGCAGGGAGTCGTCCTCCATAGACGCCGATGCGGCGATCGCAAGGTTGAAGGAGCTTGATTCGAAGATAGATGAATTGGACAGGGAACGCGCATCCCTCATGGACGAGAGGAATTCCGTCATGAATTCCATCAACACCGCCATCAGGAGCGAGGAGGACCCTGTCCGCAGGAAGGAGCTGTACAGACGGCTCGATGAGATGACGAATGAAAATCACAAGGAGGTCTGAAGATGGTTAACGAGAAAGCGATCAAGGTCGCAGAGCTGAAGCCCGGGGAGTCCGATAAAGGAATAGCAAGACTAGATTACGAGCTTATGAGAGTCCTCGGCATCAAGAACGGGGACATCATACAGATCGACGGTTCCAAGAAGACCGCGGTCAAGGTCCTGGACGGATATCCGGAGGATGCGAACAGAGGGATCATCAGACTTGACAACATCACAAGGAAGAACGCCGGTGTGATGGCGGACGACCGCGTATCAGTGAAGAAGATCAGCGTGAACAATGCGGAGAAGATCACATTTGCCCCTGTAGGAGAGCTAAGATTGCAAGGTGGCGAGGATTATCTCAAACAGAAATTCCAAGGTATGGTCCTGTCAAAAGGTGATGTCCTACAGGACACCGTCATGGGTAACAAGATGGCCTTCGTCGTGAAGTCATTCACGCCTACTGGCACAGCGACCATGATCACCCCGGACACCAAGGTTAAGATCACCAACAAGCCCGCCGACGACAGCGGAATCCCCAACGTGTCCTACGACGACCTCGGAGGTCTCGGGGACGCCGTAAGGAAGGTCAAGGAGATGGTCGAGCTCCCGCTCAAGCACCCCGAACTCTTCAAGAGGCTCGGAATCGAACCTCCGAAGGGAGTCCTGCTGCACGGTCCTCCGGGAACCGGTAAGACCATGCTCGCGAAAGCTGTTGCAGGTGAGACCAGCAGCAACTTCATGTCCATCGGAGGTCCCGAGATCGTCAGCAAGTTCTACGGAGAATCCGAGGGCAAGTTGAGGGAGATCTTCAAGGAGGCGGAGGAGAACTCGCCCAGCATCATCTTCATCGATGAGATAGATTCCATCGCGCCCAAGAGGGACGAGGTCAGCGGAGAGGAGGAGAGGCGTATAGTCGCACAGCTCCTGTCGCTGATGGACGGATTGAACTCCAGGGGAAAGGTAGTGGTCATCGGTGCAACCAACAGGCCCAACGCGATCGACGAGGCCCTCAGGAGACCCGGAAGGTTCGACAGGGAGATCGAGATAGGCATCCCCGACAGGGACGGAAGGCTGGAGATCCTGCAGATCCACACCAGGGGAATGCCTCTGGACAAGGACGTGGACCTGGAATGGCTCGCGGACAAGACACACGGTTACGCTGGTGCGGACATATCCGCTCTTACGAAGGAGGCCGCCATGACCGCCCTCAGGAGGGTCCTGAAGGACGATGTCGAGGCGGAGAACACCCCCATCGAGGTGCTGAACAGCATCGTCGTCACCAAGGAGGACTTCAAGAACGCCCTCAAAGACATGCAGCCCTCCACCATGAGGGAGGTCCTGATCGAGAAGCCCAACGTCAAATGGGAGGACATCGGAGCATTGGAGGAGGCTAAGCAGGAGCTGAAGGAGGCCGTGGAATGGCCCCTCAAGTTCGGAAAGGTCTTCGAGCACATGAACGCAAGGCCCCCGAAAGGTATCCTGCTCTACGGACCCCCGGGAACCGGTAAGACCCTGCTGGCGAAGGCGGTGGCGACCGAATCCGAAGCGAACTTCATCTCCGTCAAGGGACCGGAGTTCCTCAACAAATGGGTCGGGGAATCCGAGAAGGCCGTCAGGGAGACGTTCAGGAAGGCCAGGCAGGCATCGCCCTGTGTGATCTTCATGGACGAGATCGACTCCATAGCGCCCGAAAGGGGTACCGGGAGCGACAGCAACGTGACCGAGAGGGTCATCTCGCAGATGCTCACCGAGATGGACGGACTGGAGGGACTGAGCGACGTAGTGGTAATAGCTGCTACCAACAGGCCCGACATCATGGATCCCGCCCTCCTGAGGCCCGGAAGATTCGACAAGTCGATCTACATCGGACCGCCGGACGAGGCATCGAGGAAATCCATATTCGGAATCCACACCCAGAACAAGCCCCTTGCAGACGACGTCAGCCTCGACGAGCTTGCCAAGAGGACCGAGGGATGCACCGGAGCGGACATCTCCGCCATATGCAACGAGGCGGTCATGAACGCCGTCAGAGGCATCGTCAAACCCGGAAAGGTCCCCGATGACGAGGAGATTAAGGGATGCAAGGTGACGATGGCCGACTTCGAGAAGGCCATGGACAAGTACGGTCCGAAATCGAGGCAGAAGCTGAACGACTACAACGGGCAATGAAAACATTTCTCCTTCGGAGGGGCTTCGCCCCTCCACTATGGACCGTTTTCATAACTAACCGCGCGTATTTATAGAAGTGAAAACACTATTTTCTACTATGGACAGACTAGGACTTATCAACACAACACGTGCCATCCTAGCGAAGGCAGGTTTCGATGTCTCGTCCGCACTGACGCTGAGAGGGATCTGCTTCGATATCGTGGCCCGCAGGGACCAGCAGGTCCTCATAGTGAAGGTACTCAGCAACATAGACGCATTCTCCAAGGACAATGCCGAGGAGATGAAGGTCCTGGCAGAATCGCTGGGAGCCACACCCCTGGTCACAGGAGAACGTTCGAGCTCCGGCGCATTGGAGCCAGGGATCGTCTATTCAAGATTCAACATATCGATAGTCTCCAACGAGACTCTGGCCGACCTCCTCCTGGAGGAGGCCCCGCCGTTCATATTCGCAGCACCCGGCGGACTCTACGTGAGACTGGACAGCGAGCTCCTGAAGGCCGCCAGGGAGGAGAGGGGCATAAGCCTCGGAGTACTGGCGGAGACCGCAGGGGTCTCCAGGCGTACCATCCAGATGTACGAGTCCGGTATGGGGGCCATGATCGATGCCGCCCTGCGCATGGAGGAGTTCCTCGAGCTCCCCATCATAGAGCCCATCGACCCGTTCACGTTCAAGAGCGAGGAGCGTCTGAAGGAGCAGCGTGAGGCACCGTCCATCGACGATTCGTTCGCACTCAACCAGCTGGCCACGCTGGGATTCACGGTCAGACCCGTCATCAAGAGCCCATTCGAGGCGGTGTCCAACAGCAGCAACGCCGTTATGCTCACGAGTCTGGGATCCGATGACCAGAAGGTCATGGAGAGGGCCATAGTGGCATCCGAGCTATCGAGGATAATGGACCGTTTCTCAGTCCTCATAGTGGAGAAGAAGCACGAGAGGGACAACATCAACTCCACCGCAGTGGTATCCAACGAGGAGCTGAAGAAGATCGACGAACCCAACGAACTGACCAACCTGGTGGCGGAGAGGGGAACGAAGAGATGATTTCCCTCGACATCGGAGAATGCCATATCGACATCCTCCCTGTGGTCAACGGCCTCGTATCCGAGGCGGACAGGGTCCGCCAGGAATTCTCTGATCATGAAGCATATGCGGCGGCATTGAGCATCGAGGGGATACAGTGCCTGAAGAACAGGCGCAACATCGACGAGATGTTCGACGTCAGCGAACTGGACATGGTCTACACCGAGCACATGGAACGCTTCGGCGAGGTGGAGATCCCCTCACCGGCGATGTATACTTTCATCGACCTGGTAACCGAGAAGGGACTTCTCTGTCTCCCTCTGGACATGAACGATTACGATTTCACCGAGCTGTACGTGAAGAACGTCGGCGTGGTCGAATTCGTGAGGGAACATGGAGTCGCCAAGAAAGGCATGAAGAGGGTCTTCGACGGAAGCACCCCGGAGAAGCTGGCCAAGCAATGGGACGATTTCGTCAATTCTCAGCTGAAATCCTACAAGGTCCTTTCCGAAAAGAGGGAGGAACATATCGCAAACGAATTAAGAGACATCGCGAATTACAAGAAGAGCCTGCTAGCCGTCATCGAGGTCGAACGCGTGGACGGCGTAGTGGCGAGATTGGGGCAGTGACATGGCGTGCGACGGATGCGACAGGAGCAGGGCGATGGGCTACAAGTTCTGCATAAAATGCGGACAGAACTTCGCCGATGAGGCCATGGTCCCCGTCCACACCGCTGAGAATAAGGAGGGCATCTTCAAGGAGTCCACCCTAAGGCAACTGGTCGTCCCTTCGATGATTGTCCTCGTGATAGCGATACTGACCAGCCTGGTCATAATGCTCTTGGATTTCAACGCCACGCTGGATTACGTGAAGGGCGAGGTCGTTGACATTTGGGTATGGCTGTTGACGATGTTCAAACTTGTCAAGCTGACAGATGCCGCCTCACAGGGTTTCTATGTCTTCCTGGCCGTGGTGCTGATCGCGTCATCCGTCCTGGTGCTGTGGGATTCCAAGGAGTTCTTCAGACCGGGCGAGGGCTATTTCGACAGGATCGACAAGACACCTCTCTTCTGGCTCGGACTCCTGTTCGGCGCCGTGCTGTTCCTGGAGATTGTCCTGAGCGGATTCTTCTCACTCATCGGCATGGGGATCGAAATCCCCGGAGGGCTCCTCGACATGACCCTGGAGGAGGCCTTATTCAAACTCTCCGAAGCGGCAGTCTGGGAAGAGCTGATGTTCCGCATGCTCCTGTTCGGTGTCCCCGTCACCATCGTGGCCATCGCATGCAGGGAGAAGGGCGCCCTCAGATATCTGTTCGGAGGTTTCGGGTCCAGCAAACTTACGATAACGTTCCTGATAATCTCATCCGTCCTGTTCGCATTGGCCCACGTGGACTCCTGGGGGGTATCGAAATTCTTCACAGTGATCCTCGGAGGATTCATGCTCGGCTACGTGTACATGAGATTCGGAATCCATGTGGCCATAGTCTGCCATATGATCAACGATTTCTCGATGGTCTGGACACTCGGCGCTGGAGGGGTCCTCTCCGCCCTTCTTCTCTTGGCCATATTGGGGCTGGGAGCGCTCAACCTCCCGCTGCTGTTCAAAAAGACGGTCAAGGGTATCAGGAATGTCAAGAATCTGCCCCAGACGGGCTTCTCCGTCGCAGAGGTAGATATGTCCCTTGAAGATGCCGGATCGCCCCCTGGGGCCCACGAGGATGCCTTAACGGAGAACAGGCTCCGCGAAGAGGGTGAACCGGAGCATCAGGACGACAGCCAGGGCCCGAGGACGGACTGAGATTCCGCAGCGGATTCGTAGGTCTTCGACTCTATCACGAAGTTGCGGTCGTAGAACCTCAGCTTGGGCATTATCTTCGAGAAATCGATGGAACCCTTACCTATGGTGAGGTGCTCGTCCTTCTTCCCGCCGTTGTCATGGATATGGATGTTGGTTATCCTCTTGCCGAAAGTGTCGATCATGGCGTCGATCTGACCGGCCGTGTTGGCATGGCCGATATCGAAGCAGATGCCCAGGTCGGTACCGTCGACTATCTCCTTGAGCTCTGCGGCCGTCCGGCCGAGGAAGAAGTACATCTCCGGCATGTTCTCTATCGCTATGGATACACCGTACTCCGACTGCGCCCTGTCTAGCTCCTTCATGGATTCTTTTGCATGTGCCAGATATCTGTGTTCGATACCATGTACGGACATCGATGAGAGTCCCGGGTGCACCGTGGCGCGGTCTATGCCGAGCTTGTTCGCGGCCTTGATCGTGTCGATGGTCTCCTTCAAAGAGGCCTTCCTCACGGGATCGCATATGGACGCCAGGTTGATGTCGCATATCGGTGCGTGAACGGAATAATGGAGGTCGTAAGAGGGCAGAAGGTCCTTGAACTCCCTGTAATTGGATACGATGCTGTGGCTGGCCTCGGAGAATATCTCCCACAATTCGAAGTTCCCAACTATCCTGTCCAGCCATTCCTTCGGCGGATCGGCCGAGAACGAGGTGCAGGAGATCCCGATCATATGCGGACCTCCTCCCCGTTGACGGTCACCGGGGCGACTATGTCGATAAGCCCCTCCATGTCATCGTCCTCTATGCAGACCTCTATGGCACCGAGGACGGGATTCTTATCGGCAAAGGATACCTTGCCAACAGTGGCCACCTGCTTGTTGAGATTCACCCACGTCTTGTCCCCGCGCCTGTTCTTGAGCATGACCCCGCGGGTGGCATCAAGGATCTTCTGCTTCCTGATGAGCTTGGAGAAATGGTCGATCGTGGCCTTTCCTTTGAGATATCCCCCTTCTGATTCCAATTCGGCATCGGGGAATATGTGCAATACGGCTGCCGCCACCTTCTCCGGGTCCTCGCTGGGATTCACCGGGCAGGTTATGGTTACAGAGGTCATGCCGATGGCATCGGAATAGAACATAAAAACTCCGTTGTCAGAATCATAAAATAGGGACTCGCGCGATAGAGGATACCTATGAGGGACGAGATTCTTTCGGCCGCCACTAGCAAGGGGATTTTCTTCTCCCCGGACGCCATGGAGATGATACTCTCCAACGACAGGCCGATGGAGTTCGTCAACACTGTATTCGCCCATCTCGCGAGGAACATGATGTTCGTCAGCAAGCAGGATATCATGGACTGCATCGCAGGGGACACCGTCCTGCACGAATCCCCCAAGGAGATCAAGCCCAACAACAAGTTCACATCCGACCTCACAGTTGTGAAGGGCACGGACATCACCGGCGAATCCACCTGCGAGGGGAAGGTAAACGACTTCGCCAACTACTTCAAGGCCAGATTCTACACCATGAAGAGGCTCATAGAGAAGCGCAACGACTTCGGGAAGGCCATGTCCATAGAGAGGGCGAGGACCCTTGACAGGGAGGTCCGCATCATCGGTATGGTCTACGACAGGTCCACCACCAAGAACGGCCACACCATCCTCAGTCTGGAAGATGACACGGGGATCATGAAGGTCTTCATCGGGAAGGATTCGCCCATATCAAACGAGCTCTTCGTCACTGACGAGGTCATCGGTATCGTGGGCAAGCCCAACTCCAGGATGGACATGATCATGGCCGAGAAGGTCGTGAGACCTGACATCCCCAAGAGCAACAAGTGGGAGCTGAGCGATTCCACATCCAAGATAGCATTCCTGTCGGACTGCCATG
>Ga0310786_10004702_pt1 | contig 18871 bp, 16 predicted proteins | sample AusTroGonzalo_MG_FD_203881 | JGI IMG/M metagenome (GOLD analysis project Ga0310786, IMG submission 203881) | Bovine rumen microbial communities from tropical cattle in Woodstock, Queensland, Australia - Gonzalo_03 (v2) (version 2) | ecosystem: Host-associated > Mammals > Digestive system >... | reverse complement strand
CCAAATTGATAAATCTGATGTCAAAAGTGCAATAGGAATTGATGTTGGCGTCAAGACATATGCTGTTACTAGTGATGGAGAACTAATCAAAAATCCACATTTTCTTAAATCATTATCAAAAAAACTAACTGCATTTCATAAGGATTTGTCAAGAAAACAAAAGGGATCACATAATAGAGAAAAGTCTAGAATTAAATTAGCCAAATTATATAAAAAGATTACCAATAAGCGACAGGATTTCATAAAACAAAACGCATCAGCGATAGCCAAGTTGTATGACTTTGTTGCTGTGGAAGACTTAAACGTGGCAGGAATGGTAAAAAATCATAAACTTGCCAAAGCGATTATTGATGTATCTTTTGGTATGTTTCTTAATGAATTAGAGTGGCAATGTAAGAAACGAGGAAAGATATTTCATAAGATAGATAGATGGTATCCGTCTAGTAAAACGTGTAGTTGCTGTGGCTATATTAAACCTGAACTTAGTCTTTCGGAACGCACGTTTGTTTGTCCTGTTTGCCAAACATCGATAGATAGAGATGTAAATGCATCAATTAATATCCTTAGAAAAGGATTGGAAGATTGCAATATTAATATACCCCAGGAACTGGGGAAATTTACGCCTGCTAGATACGAGAGCACATTAGTGATTTCGGAGTAGGAAACTACCGTTCTTTAGCAACGGTAGTAGTTCATGTTCCTCTTATTTGGACAAAGAAAAGAACATTTCCTTTGCCTTTAGTCAAAGAAACTTTTGTATGTTGGGCTATAATTGATCCTGAAGACATGAGGAGGTCTTTCAATGATTAAGGAGGTAAAATGCGTTTTGTAAAGTTCCCGTCCATTGAAAATGTCGCGAATGTTGTTGATAAGGAAGAATTCGCTCGATTTGTCGGTTCTATTGATTTTAGCCGAAAGAACGATATTCCCGTTGATGAGAATTGGGTTGTGCTTGAAAAGATCGATGGAAGCAATGTTTCGTTCCTCATCAATAAGCATGAGTACAAGGTCGCAAAGCGTAACAGCCTTATCGCTTCTGAAAATGATCTGAACGCCATTGGCCAGTCTGTTCATGATTTCGAGCCGTCCATCCATAAGATTCAAGATTCTCTGAAGGAAGGTGAGGAAATCACGCTCTTTGGTGAGTATTTTGGTCTTGGAATTCAGAACAGAATCTTCTACGGTCGTGGTAAGTATTTCCGATTCTTCGCTCTTGTTCGCTGGGAGAACGATATTCCGAATTTCTGCTCTTGGCATGAACTTGAGGACTTCATGAAGGGAGTTTTTGGCGAAGAAGGTCAGGGAATGCTTGCTCCCGTCCTCGCGAAAACTCATACGTTCCAAGAAGCCCTTGCTGTTAAGAATGATGGTATTTCGACTCTGACTGACGTTGAACACGCTTCGATCATGGAAGGCACTATTATTCGTCCTTACAATGTGAGCGGATATGGTGTGGATGCTGATGCTATTGTGAAGAACAAGAATGATTTCTTCAAGGAACAGCGCGGTATCAGTAAGACCGAAGAACTTGGTGATCTTGTCAAGATGCACGTCGAATTCATGCAGGACTACTGTGTGAAGAATCGGATGTATTCCGTCTTCAGTAAGGAAGGAAATCCGAAGAGCATGTCCGAAATTGGTAAGTACATTGGACTCTTTCTTAAGGATGCCATTGATGACTATGCAAAGGATGTTCCTGAGATTATGACGATGGATAAGAAGGATTTCCGATATGTGACGAATATCAAGAGCCTTGGCTTCAAGATCTTCAAGGAAGTTGTTGCTGAGATTGGTCTTGATATCTAATCAAAAGGGGTTCGCAATGAACCCCTTTTTTAGTTTACGTAAGTATTTGGACTTCCGACTCCAATGGTATCACCACATGTAATATTTGGCATTGGAGAAAGTGCCATTGCCATAGCAGAACCATTAACAAACACATTGGGACTTCCTACACAAACCATGCCTCCATGTGGGTGCTTGTCATGATATCTCTTATGAGGTATAATTTGAGCACCAATGATTGCAACAGCAGAGCCGTTGACGAAAACATTTGGACTACATGACCCTACAACTGTAGTTGGAGGGGAACTACATGTTCCCAACGTGGTTGAACCAAGAAATGCTACAGGAAACGGCATTTTAGTGCATGCAAAGAACGATAGTTAGAGCCGCGATAACGAAGACAATGAAAAGAACAACATGAGAAAGTCTTTCCAATTTCTTTCCGTTTTCCACGCTATAATCTTCTGTTTGCCCTTCTTTTGGTTCGATGATCTCTTCCACCTTAACTTCTTCAATCGGAGTCGTTATGAAAGGAGGATCGATTGGAATAATCGGCTTTGCAACAGGCTTACGCTTTCTTGTTGAGGTCTTAGCCGTCGTTTTTGTTGACGTGGTCGTTGCCTTCTTACGTCTCGTATAAGTGCGCTTCTTCTTAGGAGTTTCCGTTGTTGCTTCTTTTTTGATTTCTTCTGTCATATTTTAAAATCTTATGTTGTTGGAATTGCTTTTACTGTAACTACTGAATCATCAATCGTTACAAATGTATTTTGTGTACTTGATACATCTCTTGAAACGGGAACGATCTTGAAATAGAAGTTCAATCCTTCCAAGGCATTGCATCTGAAGTTTTCTATACTTAGGATACCATTTTTGTAATCAATTGTCCCGACGCTCTTGACATACACTTTGTTGCCCAATTCATCATAATAGAAAAGGTTTAAGGTATTGCCGATTGGATCGTCATCGATATAGCAAACAGAGCCTGAAACGTATGGACATTCAAATCCCGTTGATAGAACGCTTTCGCTTGCTGTGCCTTCTTTCAAAATTTCGTTAAACACATTGACCGTATAAGAGTGCTCTTCACCATCCAAAGAAAGAGCAAGATCCTTATACAGTGTTACCTTTGTCGAATTGTTTAAAACAGAATCATCAACACTATCGATTGTAGTGCTTAATCGAGAGAAACGCAATACAGAACCATAGTCGTTGAGATTTTGATCGTTATAATTCACTATTGTACTTAGGGTTAGGTTTTCTAGATCCTCTGCATTGGATGCTGTTTTCGATTCGTCATAATACAGATTGATGTCCAAGCCAACACGCACGTACTCAGGATCAACGAATTCAACCAATTGTGTTAACACCTGTCTTTTCTGAAGAATTTCATTCTTGATGTATCTTTTTTCAGATTCAGGCAGAACCTTTCCCGTCTTTGGAATGATCGAAATAAACACCTTACCATACTGTGGAGGGTTCATGGTTTGACCACCCCAAGCGTTTACAGACTTGGCGTTGGAATACAAAGCCTTGATCGTGTAAATGTAATCGTTAGCCGTCACACAACGGTTTTGTGTGGTAAAATATTTTGGAGCATTGTAGCGAATTTCTTCAACCGTTTCGGGTTCTTGACCTCCAGAGGCTACAGTTGTACACACAACTTTGGATGAGAAGTTAGAACCAAATGAACCATTAAAGGTGAAGGATTTTGCACCGTTAGCGTCACTGCCATGGCATGTTAGGTATGTCACTACGACAACATTGCCCGTCACCAAAGCCTTTCCAAATGTTCCGTTTCCGAATTGGATCTCATAGTAACCCTTCGGATTATTTCTCAGGAAGAAAACTTTGGAATTCCCGTCAAGGGAAAGGAATGATTCTGCCTTTGTATAGATTTCGTATGAACTGCTTTCAGCGTTTTCATACACTCGAACGTTCAAAGAGGTTTGGTCTACATTTTCTGAATCGAGCACAAATGTCTCATAGTATGATCCCCTATACTCTTTGGTAAGAGTCATGAAAGCACCTTCTTTAAGTTCTACGTTAGAGAAGGTGTAAACATTTCCGCTCAAAACACCTCTAGTTGATCCTGTCGTATAGAAGGTGTATTCTTCACCGTTGATCGTCGTTTTGAACGGTGTGTATGGGTTCAAAACAAGATTCGCTGGCAGTTCCGTCTCTGAGGTATCGATATTAGCCGTAAGAATAAGGTTTACAACAGCGGTTGACGAAATGTATCCTCTTGCTGTATAATTAAGAGTGTTGGCATGGGATAGAATATTTTGACGCTTTACTGCACTGTCAAGGAAACTTTCATTTAGTGCAAAGTTGTCATATGTTCCATTGTAAATCGTGTTATACGTTAAGAGACTAATCAGGCTCGAAAGACCTGATGCAGAAAAATCATAGTCTTTGAACGTTGTCTGATATTGCATAAAGGCTTTTAGACTAGCCTCAAGACTATCAGGTGAGAGATTTGATGTAGTATAACGACTTGATTTTGTTGTAGCCATTATCTCGCCCTATAAACAGAAAATTTGTAAGTGATGGGATTGGTTGTGTTCACAATAACGAATGTAATGCTTATGCTAATAGAGTTATTATTTGGATCTTCTTTGACATCCACAGATTTAACAGAAACCCTTGGCTCGAAGTTTTCAATTGCTTGTTGGATGAGATAACTCATGTTTACTTCAGTAACAGAATTGAAGGGTTCAAATAACAAGGCATTAACTTGAGAACCAAACCGTGGTTGAAAACCTCTTTCAAAGAATCTTGTCATAATAAGATTCTTTAAGGCTTGTTTAACTGCATTAGCGTCAAGTTTTTTGGACACATCTCTGGTGATAGGATTCATCTCAAATGATAGATCCAAATCAGAATATGTTCTAGAAATATTGCCCATGAAACATTAAATACCAATACTTTAAAGGTTATTTATCCATTGGAAACCATATTGAATTTCTTACCTTTTTTAGTTATCGGCATTTTTGTTGAAAGGTGTTATGTATTTTTTCAGAAAGTGTATGACATATATGTCGATATTAAAATAGAGAAAGAGTCTTCTAAAAGAATAGTTGCAGAACTTGAGAAATATCGTGAGTGGGTTAATTCCGCGAACGATATTAACGAGTTGGTGAACGCCGTAAAGACATTTGAACTGCCTTTGACGAGACGTGGTACGATTGAGATTTTTGGAAATTACGGGTATGTTTATGAATATTCCTTTGATTTTCTTAATTTCGATAGAGAAAAGTTTCTGACTTTCCCAAAGAGGAATTTTTTGAGAGATAAATCCCGTTTGCTTGAAGAAATTGATCGGGACATAAATGCTTTAAAGAAAAAAATTTAAGGAGAAAATCGATGAATTTTAGAAATTTCATCAGTTGGTTTCAACGCGTGGTACTTTCACATCGGTTTGGGTCGCACTATAGAAGGCTTTTCGAATTTTTCATAAAATGGAACAATGACATTACCTCAAAAGAGGAATACCATGAATTCTTCTTTGAATTGGACAAGTGCTTTAAGTTTGTGTTTGGTGAGAAGTTGAAGTTGAATATCACAGAAGAAGAGTTCAATAAAATGTCCGTAGAAGGTGTTCGAACCCTCGTTAATGACGCTTTAAACGATATGCTTTCCCGTACATAAAAGAACCCCCGTCAATCAACGGGGGTTTATATTATCCTAACTTTTCTTCAAGACGTTTAATCTTTCGTCTCATTAAAGCGCTCTCAAGCACAAACACCTGATTATATGAGACGGTATAAGTATCGTCCTTTTCCTTAAACACGATACCATACTCAAAAGGATCGATTCCTTCGTCTTCGAAAGCCTTGATTACTTGCTGTGCAATGACACCAAACCAAACTTTCGGTGGAGTGATTCCGTTTTCCTCTTCCTTTAAGAAGAATTCCTTATACTCTATCTTTTCCCAAATGTCAAGGATTTTGTCGGGAATTGGTGCAATAGAAGACTTACGTCTTTCGTCAGACGTTGTCTTTAGAGCGTTTGCGTAGACAAAGTTAAATTTCTTACTTGAACTACCTATATCACACGTTTTCCCATAAACAGGCATAAGGGATGTGTCTTGGTAAACGCACATCATGCCCGATTCCAGCGGTGTTTTGACGGTAATATTATCAGTTTCCGTAGGCTCTGTAACGATCTTTACAGATCCTGAACCTCTTTCAGATGAAACAAAAGAAAGCGTTGTCATGTGTAAAAGTCTGATTTATTGATGTATTTATACGCATTAAATACCTAAAACCGTTTGTGTAACCTTTTTGGTATTCTATGAAACATCAAATGAGTCAAATCTTCTATGGAATTGTTGAAGATCGGAATGATCCTTTGAAACTTGGCAGGGTCAAAGTACGTGTTGCGGGATTGCATACCCATGACATTAACGATCTTCCGACAGCAGATTTGCCGTGGGCGCAAGTTCTACAGAGAACGTATGGCGGATCAGAAATTCCACAGGAAGGATCTGAGGTTGTTGTACAGTTCGTAGATTATCCGACATGCCAATATCCTATTGTCATGGGGTTCATCAATACAATTCCACAGGATAAGAGTGTTTTCGTTGATGTAGAGGAAAAGCGTCCCCTCTTTAAGGATCTTATTGCACCACAGGGAAGAAGCATTCCAAAAACATTCGAAGAATCTACAGGGGGAGTTGGTTGTGCCGTGGTTCTCCCAGCGGACTCCTTAAACGAAGCGGTGGATTTGAAGACGGAAACCCAATTGTCTTTGGTCAGTTCTCCTTCTTCAAAAGAATCCCTCATGAGTTTGAGCATGCAAGAAAACGCTTTCTTGCTTGGATCTGGCGGTGCTCTTGCCGATAGATACACGGATGTTGGAAAGGTTTCACCGTCACCGTGGGATGTCGTTCTTCGTATGAAGCAAACGACGGGTTCAACGTCTTCTGCCTTGAGTGTTATTTCGGGTTCATATCTTGACTCAAAATTGAGAGGCAAAGTACCCAATAGCCTCATGAAAGTCATGAATAGCACGATTACCGACTTCGGTATATCTGCTTTGCAATACATGGCATTAACATCTGAACCTCTGTCAGGTGTTATGGGTGCTCTTAATTCTTCAATTGGTGCTCTTTCTGTTGGTGCAAACGCCGCATCGCTGTTAGCAAATTCCGCCAATGAGATGATGCAAGTTGGATCACAAGCGTTAAGCATTGGCGCAGGGATTAAGACGATGAATTTTGGAAGCGTATTAGGATATGCTTCTTCAATGTCTCCGTTCTCGACAGATTCTATCAAATCTGAGGCTAAGAAAGAGATGCAGTCTCAGGCGAAATCGATGGTCTATGGTGCAGTCGAAAGTGCGCTTTCTGACATGAAATCCGCCGCCGTGGAAAAACTTGGATCGTGGAGTTCCATCAATGAGCATCTTGAGGCAGGGGAGTCTATTTCTGACGTTACATTCCCAGCCGCAGTTGCATCTTATGACGCTTTGGTTGCAAAAATTCAAGCGTTTGACATCTCCGCATTGATCAACAATGTTATATCAAGCATCCAAAACTTCATTTCAAGCATTGTTGAGAAGATCACAAACTTTGTCGTTGGTATTTGCCAATATGCAAAGGCTATGATACTCAATATGATTACTAACATCAAAACGTTGATAGCAACTATCACGAAGATGATCAGTAATCTTAAGATTGATGAGAAGTTTCAGCAAATGAACGCCATGGTTGCATCCGTTGCAACGGCTCAAGTTGGACGTGGATATGCTTCTTCAAATTATATCGAAAATCGATATAATGGTAATATGAACGCAATCCGTGAAGTTGGTGCTTCTGAAATCGATGGATCTTACTTTAAGGAAGTTGGTGAAGGAAACACGCCCCCTATCAATGGTGCATGGGGTGGGCCAAACTCACGCGGTTCAGATGCAGTACCTGAGACCCCAGAACCAACCAATAAGGCAATGTTCCCATGTGGGGTAAATCGTGATTTGAATGTTTCCTTGCCGTCTGAAGTGTATGGAAATGGCGCTTCTCAAATTGTCTCCGTTTCATCAAACAATGCACTCACGGGCGAAATTGTTCATGGATGTTGGAGTGCTATTTCCGTTGGAGAGTCTCAAAAGATCATCAACGCGTTAACGCAAATTGGTATAACAAATCCTGAGCGACAGATTGACGTGTTCGGTATCATGGCAAGAGAAACGGGAGCATTCTCGCAGTCAGCCAAATCCGAAAACTTAAATTATACCTCAACGGCAAGCATTTTGAGAAATTTCCGTTCTATTCTTTTGAAGAAAGGATACTCCACAGAAGAACAGATACAGGAACTTGTCGGAAACCCCGAGAAACTTGCCAATGTCGTTTATGGCGGTCGATATGGCAACAATAATTCAGGGGACGGATGGAAGTATCGTGGACGTGGTTATGTTCAACTCACTTTCAAGGATAACTATTCCGCTTGCGGTAAGAAAGCCTTCTCATGGGGTGTTATTGATAACCCCTCAAAGTGGTTAGCAAATCCCGACTCTGTTCTCAAAACAGAGGATGCTCTTTGGTCTTCTATTGCGTATCTTGTTGTCCATGGTGCAACTAAGAAAACGGATCTTCGCGGACTTTGTGGTTGTGTCTCGAACGTTACAGATGATCAGTATAATAAAGCATTATACTATCGTAACCAATTGGCAACGTTCTTTAACGCCAATAAAGAAAAGTCGAACAAGTTAGAAGAGACTAAGGTTGCAGAAGCAAATGGTATCGATTCTTTCGATAGAAAATATACCAAGAATTCGGAGCACCTTAAAGCGATTTATAAGAACATTGAGAAATACGGTATCACCACTAAAGAGGCACAAGCGTCCTATCTTGCAATAGTAGGTGCGCTCTGTGATTTCGTTCCTACTTTGGAAGACTATCAGTATTCTTCAATCGAGACCATCAAACAGGAATTTCCTCGTACTTTCCAAAAGGACGATTCGTCGGGAAGTTTGGCAAGAAAATACTTGAATTGGACAGAATCCCGTGAGAAGTTCTTTGGGTTCGTCTATGACACAGCAAATGACGGTCAAAGTATCGGGAATACCAAGGTCGGAGACGGTGCTTTGTTCTTCGGCGCTGGTCTTATTCCTATCTACGGTCGCCTTGCTTATGAACGTTATGCCAAAATAGCAGAGTCAATCGATTCTTCTAAGGCAGAAATCATTCGTACGGGCGCGAACAGTCTTGTTAATGACTTAGAAGCATGCAATATTGTTGCTTGCAACGTTTTCCTTGATAAGATGAAGGATGTAAGCCCAACCGCACATCCTCAGTACTTCTACGAGGCAAAACAGAAGTTCCTTTCTACGGATGAACAAAAAACAAAGGCAGAGCGCCTCTATGCTCATTTCCTAGGAACAAATACCAATAAACTGTTTGATGAGTCTTCAAAGACGGCAGGGAATGAAAGCAATCCAAATACGCTCGAAGGCATCAACAATAAGGACAATCAGGAAGGCGCATACGGATTTGCAGATCCTAACAAGAAATATCCTTTGAATGAGACGCGCAATAAGTCAACCGTTTCTAAGGAAGGAAAGGGTGTAATTAGTCATTCTATCGTATCTCTCAAAGAAAGTCTACGCCGTCTTGGTATTCCGACAGCAATGAATGGTGTTGCATGGAATCAGCCCCATTCGTCGTTTGGTGCGACATATCCTTATAACCATGCGATAGAAACAGAAGGCGGACATCTGTTTGAAATGGATGACACACCCAACCATGAGCGCTTGCATTTGTATCATAAGAGTGGTACTTTTACAGAAGTTGATGTAAGTGGTACAAAGGTTTCTAGGATTGTCGGTGACGGTTATACTATCGTTGACAGAAACGGTTTTATTTCGATTGATGGTTTCTGCAATGTGACCGTTGGTGGAAATGTCAATATCTACTGCAAGAGCGACGCAAATATTCAGGTTGAAGGCAACACTGAAGTGAAGTGCGGTGGAAATATGAACATGGGTGTTGCTGGGGACTTCAACCTCGCCGCACAAGGGGATATTTCCATGTGGTCGAATGGAACGTTTAACTTGCAATCAGCAAAGAACGGACACATTCGTACCGAGAAGAACTTGTATGTAACTGCCAATGGTGAACTTCATGAACATTCTACAGGTGATTCATATCGTTCTTACATGGGGACATCCAATGAAATCGTTGGCGGAAAGACCTTGGAATTGTATTGCAGTGGGGTTGACACTACCATTCTCGGGAGTGAAACATCAGCAATTTCGGGTGGAAGAAAGACTACTATAACAGGAAATGACGTAACACGTGTTCTCGGTAGTCTTAAAAATGTGTCAAATGGCAAGATGATTCTTACCTCAAGTTCTGACATCAATGCCTATGCGGCGAACATCAACACATCGAGCGATTTGATGACGAATATCTTCTCGAAAGAAGGTGTGTTGGTTAACGGTGCTCTTGAAACAACCATATCATCCGTTAACACCGTAGTAAGTGCTACTACTCTTTTATCCTTAACGTCAAGTGCAATGACAAGCATTTACGCTGGCGGTGGTTTGGGAATGGTTGCTCAGAGTTTCATTGGAATTGACTCAACGGCAGGGTTGTTCTTTAATTCTGGCGTTGGTACGGGTGTTGGTTCTCTCGGTGCTTCTGCCAATGCTGTTGCAATTTCTCAATCTGCAACGGTTTCTGCTTTGATTCTTGCCAATGGTGCTGTGGATAACCTTCCCGACATCAATTTGTCGTTTGATTCTCCTGATTATGCAACAAAGGCTGTGATCCACGGAATGACACCTCCTGCAAAGGGATATCCAATGTATCCGAACATTGAACCGTGCTCAATTCCTGAGCCAATTGGTGAGGATGAGTTCGCTATTGAAACCGAAGACGAAGGTGCAACAAAACTTGCTATCTCCGATTTGCAAACCAAGATTGCACAGGAAGGTTTGTCTAACACATGCGAAGGTGGTACGGCTATGCCTTCTGGGGCAAGTTCTTCTAGGATCGAAGGTCTTTCTGAAGAGCAAGTTGCAAATATCAATAGTACATTCAATTATACATCAGATTTCAAACTTTCGGAGCACTTCACGTTGGGTATGATGTTTGATGGTGGTTTCAATGTGAAGCATAAACTAAGGGATCAATGCGGTCTGACAAAGCAAGAAATCGTTACAAACCTTTCTCTGCTATGCACAAACGTTCTTGAAAAATACCTTGAGTTCTTGCCTGACGGAATTAATGGCTATGGAAAGTTGTGGAAAGTCACTTCAGGATACAGAATGTGCGGTGTCAGTGTCAAGGGAGCAAGCAAAGTCAGTGACCATTGCAAGGGACGCGCATGTGACATTCAGATTTTTGGACGTAACAAGCGTAAGCACTATGAACTAGTTCAGTTCCTTGAACACGCGGTGAACTACGATCAATTGCTTTTGGAGTATCGTGGTAAGAGTTCTGTGTGGATTCACACGGGCTATAGAGGTGCTCAAAATCGCCATATGGCAATGACCATGTTGAATGATCGTAAATACAAAGACGGTTTTGTTCTCCTAGGGTAAAAGAAAAGGCAGAGGTTTTCTCTCTGCCTTTTTCTTTAATATGCGTCTTTCGAGAATCTGTCAAGTGTTGAAGCCGCATAAGCATCAACGTTCGGACTTGGTCTTACGACAAGGCTTTGAGGCAGACTGCTTCCGCCATTGTTGACAACGTTGCTGTTCATGTTATTGACAGTAACTCCATTTCCTCCCGCAATCTTGGCAAGTTCAGAAGCAATGATCTTATCATGCTCTCTTTGATCACCAATAGCATCAGAGAAGGAAACGTTTGACATTGTCGTTTCAGGCGTTTTAATTGTCAAAGATGACGGATTGGTTATCGTTGGTGCTTTAACTACAGGTGTTCTTTCCGTCTCATCCAAGTCTTTCACTAGAACGTCTTCACCGTTGCTTGCAACCGAATCCGCTTTTACTGTGTCAATATAACTGAATGTATCTTCATCGTCTGTTGCATAAAGTTTAACACCTTTCTTTTGAAGTTCCCGAATCTTATCCTTATCGTAGATAGAAACCGTCTTAATTTGACCGATTTTGTCCCCACTCTTGTTCACATTGGAAAGGTCTTTATGCAAAGAACTTCTTCTATTTTTATTCATTCTTTGCAATTTTGTTACAATATTCGATAGGTGCTTTTGCTCTTGTTCGGAAACTAGTTTAGTACCATCTTCATCATAGAATGCGCCATTTTTAAAACTAAAATTGACTCTTCCCTTTTCATCCTTGCTTTGTTCAAGAGCGGTTTCAAGAGAAACAAGTGCATCGTATTCTTCTTTTGTACCACCGTTTTCTGCTAACAATCCGCGAATGGTTTCAATACGCATTTGCATTTCGTTGAAGTCAATTTTTCCATCCTTGAATCGTTGGTTCATGGCATCAGTCAATTGACCTTTCGTTGTTTCTTTGTTACGATTAACCTGTTGTGCTAATCTGTATGCTTCTCTCGGGTCGAAGAAGTTCTGAGCGCCCTGTAACCCTTTACCAAGATTATTGGTATAATCGTTTGCCAAAGGATCGTAACTCTGTGCAATCATTGTATTGGCACGATCAATCCCAGCAATTGTTGTATCATCCAATGCTTTAGGTGCATCGGTTTCCTTCATAGCATCATGAATATCTTTTGCGGCGAGTGCTCCTGCGGCTGTCAAACCAACTACAGGGACTGAACTTAGAACTTCAAGCCCTGCTCCTGCAAAATCACCATTAAAAGCACGTTGGGCGGCGAACCCAAGCCCTGCTAACACACCAAGAAGCGGAATCTGCTTAAGAGCCGTCTTGCCCAAGGTCTTAGCCCCAATTTTTCCTACAGTCTTGGCAAGCCCTGCCTTCATGGAGGATGTTGCTTTTACACCCTTAGATGCTACGCTTTTTGTCTTTTCAGAAACAGATGAAACAGTATCAGCAACCTTATCCTTAAGTGATCCAATCGGCTTTGCAAGTTTGTCCTTAAGGGAATCGATTGGCTTTGCAATTCTATCCTTAAGAGATGTAATTTGCTTGATTGGCTCTTTCTTTGGTAATGTTTTTGTTGGGACAGTGGTTGGTATCTTCGGAGGCAATTTTCCTCGTGTGAAGATGTCTGCAATCTTTTTTGCTCCAAATGCACTAGCAATAGAGGATGCAATACTTGATGCAATGCTTGTTGCTTTGCTTGACTCATCCACAACACCCTTGGCTTTACCCAAAGCAAAGTTATCTTGATTCTTTAAAAGGAACTTCTCAATATTTCGCGTTGTCTCTTCCAAACCGACAAGGTATTCCAACTTGTTATCGATAGCAGTTAGAACGTCGTTCTTTGCGTCTGCCTCAGCCATGGCGGCCGCACGTTCATTAAAACTGTTGTTATCGGCTTGTCTTTCTACAGCGGAATCACCAATAAGATCATTTTCTGACTTTTGAACATCTTTGTTGGTTTCAGGATTGTACTCATTGGTCTGCTTATTCTTAGCAAACATTGATCCAATCCCTTTGAAGAACGTCGGGATTGATTTCAAGTCGTTGACGGCTTTCTCAAAGTTTTGCTGTGATTGACCTCCCAATGAGTTATAAACCGCTTTATAGAAAAGGCTTCTCTTCTTATAAGAATCCTCAGTCTCTTTTCTTCTTCGCTCTTCCTCTTCCTTTCTTTGTCTTTCCTCTTCTTCCCTCTTTCTCTCTGCTTCTCTCTCGATCATTTGTTGCAGAAGATTAAGTTCTTCGCGAAGGTCAACTCTGCTGTTAAAGACATTATCGGATGCTTTGGATAAAGCGGATGACATGTTGCCAAAACCATCTGACACTTTATCATAATTGGATGCAAATTTTTCAAGGGATTTATTGGTACGTTCAAGTTTCTCTCCATAAGAATCAAGAGCATTCATAAGCGAACTAATCGCGCTATCGTTGCTCTTTAAATTCTTAGAGAACTTCTCCGCTTCCTTGTTTAGTTTTTCAAAGCCGTCTGCGTTAACGGTAATTGTTGTTTTTGTATCCATTTTTTAAAAAGCGCTTTGGTTTCTTGAATTCTTTCTATCCTCAAGATACTGATTAGTCATATTAACATAGATCTGTCTTTCGAAAGGGTACATGTTTTCTATGTCAGAGAGAGACCAATTGTAAAATTGGTGTAAGTTAAAATTGGTCTCATAGAACTTATCAAGTGATTCATGGGATAGATTTATGCGAAAAAATCAAGGAATCCTTTCAAAAGTCGAACGTTGTGTTTTCCGCATGTTGGACAATCCCATTCAACTTTAATGACAGCCTCGGGGATATTTGCAAACCAAGATGCTAGAATCTCGTACTGTTCGAGGGTTAATGATTCAATCCATTCGATGATTTCTTCTGTTGAATGCTCTGAGCATTCGATTGTCTCTTCTTTGGTGTAAATCTTATCGATTTGATTTGCGACAATCCGCATGCCTTTTTCGATTGTGTTTTCCTCGTTTCTGTGCTTAATGAAGTCCTCAAGGAAAGGAGGCTTCATGTGCACCATAAGTTCAGGGGAAAGATGCAAGTCGTATGTAAAACTGTCAATCCCAGAGACTTCGACGTTTTCAAGATTGAGAACAACGTTTGCTTCTCTTGATTCAGGATTTGCGTCGTGTGCTTCTGACTCTCCGTCACATTCAAGACGAAGGACAACACGGTTTCCAACGGAAATAGAACGCAAATGGCAGAGAATAAATTCAAAGTCAAAAATAGCAAGTTTTGACACATCGATTTCGTCGAGGCAACAAGACTTGACAACTTCTTTAAGAGTGTTTAAAATAATAGTATCGTCTTCTGAAACCTGAGCAAGCATTAAAGCCTTATTCTCTTTCATCAGAAATGGTCTAAACTTAAACTTCTTATTAAGGCTAGGAATCAGAATTTCGTATGTCGGATGCGAGTTAGATGGAATTTTCATCTGTCTTATTCTCTTTCTTCATATTGGCAATCATTTTAGCCAAATCAGTTGTTGTACCACTGAACACTATATTGTTGTTGGTAATGTTCTTCACAGAATTGTCTTGAGTATTTGTCGTTGAATTGTTCGACAGTGTACTCTTAATGATTTCCTGTGCTCTTGTCTTCATGATGACATCTTGCTTCTTTTGTGTCAGGTCAAGCATGCGAATGTTCATCTGTGCAACCTGAGACAACACCTTTGAGGCTGAATCGATTGCTTTGGTTTCTTCTGTGCTTTCCGCTACAGAGATAGCGATATCAAGAAGACTGTTTCCTTTTTCAATATATGCTTTCAGATTATCACGGGCGAGTTGATAGTCATCCGATACAGCGGTTTTAATCTCGTTGTCTTCGGCTTCCTTGATTTCGTCCTCATTATATAAGGATACATTTTGGGGACGATACTCTGCAACCTCATTTTCAGAACTTTCTTCGTCCGAAAATTTTGCCACGTTGTCATCTAGAGTTGACATTTTATAATCGTCTGAAGGTTCTATATCAAAAATGGTATCGAGGTTTCTTTCTGTTTGTGTTAGCATTAGATACCTCCTTTCATTTCTTTGATCGCTTCGGGTTTTGATAACGTTCGAGAGTTTTTATAGCGAAATGCTACCTGAATAACCATTGGAGCGTTTTGTGACTCACCGTTTGGGTTTAATGGGTCAATAAAGAATGGCCAAGCCTCAAAAATTTCAACACCAAAGAATGGATCTGCATTGCGATAACCAAGGCTTGATGCTGATTCAGATGTATTGCGGTCAGATTTAATCGCTTTTGTAAGGCACAAAACCATTTTTGGACAGATATAATCATCGTACCAACCAATGATTCTATTTTGCCTACCATTTGATGCTCCCGCAGATTGATAGATCATGTTTCTCCATTCTGAGAAAAGAGTAAGAATAATACCCTTTTCGTCAAGATAGAAAGACATCGTTACATTCTGTGTATATGTAAACTCCGTGGGGAATGTTCTAACTTCACCATAAGATCTGACTTGACTTGAATCAAGGTCAGCAACAACAGGGCAGTTCCATGTGGTGCAAAAAAGTTCAAGGGCATTGTTTATTTCATTCAGATCTGTATACCCCAATTCATTCATTCTGTTTATTAGTTTTTGAGGCAGAACAAAGAATACAGAATAGTGATTGCTATGTGCTACACCAATATTATGAATGGTTTCAAAAATATTTTTAACTTTTCCGTCAGCCATTTTTATATCAATTTCTTAAACTTATTAGCATCTTCACCGTAGAACTGCTGAATTGGGAGCATAATAGCACGAGGATAATCATATACCTCAATCAGTTTATACGGTGTCAAAATGTGATCAGACAGATAACGGTGCACCGCATATTCTGCCAATGGGACGCGTGAAAACCCTTCTAACAATTGATAGGTAACACGCATTTTCTTTCCCTCAGATGCTTTCAGGTTAAATGCCTTCTCCAATTTCCACAAAAGCCATGCTCTTGCTTTGTACGGTAGATAGTGGAAGTTAATTCCTATAAACCCATTATCTGTTCGCCTGAAAGGAATAACAAGAGGGTACTTATCCCATACAGGAAGTGTTTCGTGGTACTTTGGAAAATATCCAAACATGAACATCTGCCCAATCATAACGCGCTTGCGAACCATATCACCTTCAGCCATAATGAAGTGACGCTTATTGAAACGCTTTCTTCGCAATTGCAAGACTTCTGTTTTATACCAACCAATGGAGGCTGTTGCCATATCCCTTAGGAAATAGCGACGGTCTCCAAAATATCTATCAAATGCGGTATCAACTTCCGATTTTGTGCTCATTATTTCTTAATTCCCAATTCTCGTTCAGTTAATACGACAAATTCATAACCCATTTTCTTTGCATATTTCTTGGCGGCTTCCCATTTAGCCTGATTGACATGATAGGTCTTCTCTTCTTCAAGCACACGTTCAACCTTTGGGGGTCTTTTGCACTTTGAATAATCGGGAGGATAACACTGTGACAACGGCTTAATTTCGATCAAATAAGTTTTAACTTGACCTTGCTTGTCTTTAATCCTTACCCAAAAATCGACAAAGTACCTATGTATTTTATTATCAACGGGACTGACATAAGGAATTACCTTTGTTTCACTCCCCCACTGAAGAACAGAAGGGTTTTTATCAGCCCAAATGGCAAATCGTGTTTCCCAAGATGAACGCATGAATATTTGCGTTGGATCGCCAATATACTTATTCACATTCTTTGGAAAATACGGTCTTTGGAGAAATTCTCTTGCCATTCAATGGATTAAATAGTTCTATATAGTCATATTTATTTTGAAAAATGACAAATTCCTTCTTCTCTAACGATCTTCAATCAAGCGATTTTTCAAGCGGTCTTGATGCAACATCATACGTAGAAGATGAGTCTAATATTCTTGGTACAGACGCTGGGAAGGTTCAGTTCGTGTTCCCAAGCGATTTGTATAATTCAAATGACTACCCAGGGTTTTCGACGTTTTTCATAAGCGTTGCCTCTGAGTCAACATTGGCAAAAGAACCAACAGCAGTTTTGGCAGAGGGCAAGAGTTATCTTAATTCAAAAACAACTGCTAGAAGCGGAATTTCAACACTCGATAATACTAGAAGGGTTGCGCTTGGTGTCGCCAATACAGCCTCAGCAATAAAAGCAAATAAAGAATCACTTGGAAGTACGGTTAGTAGCGCTTTCGGCAATATTACTTTTTCCGATAAAGTTACGAAGGTTGGAGCGGTTGCAACAACTGCTGTTACTACCGCAAGTGTAGTTGATAAAGGATTAGAAACTCTCAAAACAGAAGTTTCTACAACGGGAACTGTTTTGAATGGTTACAAGCAACTTAAGGCTTGTATTGTTCTGCCAACTCCAAGGATTGAAACTAGGTATGGTCTTTCTTGGTCTGAAGAAGGGGAAGGGCAGATACAGGATCTAATGAATTTAGTATCCATTGGTTCAGGTGCAAATTTGAATCTCAAAAAGGGCGATACTGCGTCTGAGATGTTAACGAAGTTTGCAACAGCGACTAAAGATGTAGCGACATCTGCTATGGATAATATTGGCGGAGGGATGTTTAACAAATCCTCACAAGGCAGAATCCTCGGTCGTTTGCTGAATAAAGCATCCAATCCTCGAAAAGAGCAATTATTCAGAGATGTAAATTTCAGAGACTTCAGTTTTTCCTATACCTTTGCTCCTAGAAATAGGACAGAGGCGCTGAACATCGAAGCAATTATCAAGATGTTCAAATATCACGCTCACCCTGAATTGGATCAAGGCGGTTCTACGTTTACGTATCCTGCTCAATTTGATATTGTACACTATTTCAAAGGCAAGGATGGTGTGGCTAAAGTGAATCCCCATATGCCAAGACATACAACCTCTGTATTAACCAACGTCAGTGTTGATTATTCGGGTGGTGGTTCGGCAAATATCATGTATTTGGATGGTGGATTCCCTGCGATTATTACGATGAATCTTTCCTTTATGGAACTTGCTATTCTTACCAAAGAAGATATTAAGAACGGTTATTAATTATGTACTCAGACTTTCCATTAATCGAATATCCGTTTGAAATTGACGGTAAAACTGTTTATAAAGTAATCCGCGATATTTCTGTTAACCCAAAAATTCGCAGTGATTCTCTTGAGAATCTCTCCGTGTATAGGGTTTATTACTTAAGAGATGGGGATACTCCAGACGTAATTGCACAAAAGTATTACGGGGATTCAAAACTCTATTATTTGGTAATGCTTGCCAATGATAGATTCGATTGGAGGAAGGATTTCCCCCTAACACAAAGCGAGTTGGATTACTATATCAATACAAAGTATCTTCATCCCGATGACGTTCATCATTATGTTGATACAGATGGCAAGATTTTGGACAATTTAACGCGTACAGATGCAGACGGGGATACTTATTTACTAACAAGTCTGCCCGATGTTTATTTTGCGACAGATGACGATGATATTATAAATGGTATACTGCAAACATTTGGATATGAGTATATTGTAGATACCGTAGAAACTGCATCAACTTGCCCATGTCATTCGGGTGTTACCACGTCAAAAACGAAGATTCAATTAACAAGGGATACGGTTGATTATTTGAATG